>ERZ791819.609-NODE-609-length-15289-cov-7.535513_pt1 | contig 15289 bp, 9 predicted proteins | sample MGYA00510301_ERZ791819 | MGnify/ENA primary metagenome ERZ791819 (study PRJEB30046, sample SAMN00791999) | human gut metagenome | study: EMG produced TPA metagenomics assembly of the A metagenome-wide association study of gut microbiota in type 2...
AGACAATTCATTCCGAGATATATCGGAACATGGCAAACAAAATGAGAAAATACATGATGAACAGAAACGGAAAAACAGGCCTGTCCCCTCCATAAGATGATACAGACAACGGTATTATTTCTCCCGAATTTATAGAGGGCATATTCAGAGCTGCTCAAAATAGCGGGACTCTGGTTTTTAGTGGAGCAAGTTTGTGTTTCGGGCAGACCGAAACCGCTTGCTCCCACTACTGGACGCAGTGAGAGGTTCATCCCGCTGGTCTAATCAGTACATTCATTTTATAAAATAGTCAACAGATGGAAAAGAAACAGAATACAGAAAGAAACAACAAGGGCGGCCGTCCTCCCAAGAGTACGACCGACAAACTGAAATATCGTGTTACCGTGAAACTGGCGACACCGGATTACTATACACTGAAAAGCAGGGCAAGAAGCGCAGGCATATCGGCAAGCGAATACCTGAGGGAATGTTTCCGTAAAGGATATGTCCGACAAAGACTTACAGCGGAACATTCCGACTATATCCGTAAGCTATGTGGTATAGCGAACAATCTGAACCAGCTGGCTCATAAGGCAAATGCCGGAGGATTCGATACTGCAAAGCTGGAATGCCGTGTACAGGTGGCAAGAATCGAAGAACTGCTGAACCATATCCTGCTATGATTGCCAAGATTGTAAAGGGAAGCGGATTCCGTGAGGTTACCGGCTATATCATTGACAGTAAAAAGAATGCCAGGATTATCGCACATGCCGGCTTGTTCATTGAGGATGTTACCACAATTACAAAGGCTTTCGAAGCACAGGCCGGCATGAATCCGAAAGTATCCAGACCGGTCGGACACATTGCACTGGGATTCTCCAAAGAGGATGAAAACAGGCTGACCAGCCGGATTATGGCAGAAATAGCTTTGGAATACATGGAACGGATGGGCATAAGGGACACACAGTTCTTTATAGCCAGACATTTCGACAAGGAGCATCCCCATATACATATTGCCTACAACCGGATAGACAATGATGGAAGGACCATATCCGACAAAAACGAGCGGTTACGGAGTGCACGCATCTGTAAGGAACTGACCTTGAAATATGGTCTGCACATGGCCAAAGGCAAGGATCATGTCAAGACAGAACGCTTAAGAGAACCGGACAAGACAAAATATGAACTTTACAATCTGCTTAAAACGGAAGTCAGAAAAGCCGGAAACTGGAAGGAGCTGATTGCCGGATTAAACGAAAAGGGAGTGGATGTACGGTTCAAATACAAGGGAAAATCCGATGAAGTACAGGGTATCGTGTTCATCATGAACGGCTATTCCTTCAGCGGTTCCAAAATTGACAGGCAGTTCAGCTATTCCAAGATAGATGCCGCGTTAAAGACACCGCCACATTCGGAAACAGAAAGACAGGTAGTTGTTCAGAGTGAACCGACATGGCAACAAGAATCGCATGGCAGTGAATTGTACAGCGGTTCTTTAGGTCTGTTCACACCGAACCCGCAACCGGAACAACCAGAAGGTTATCCGAACGATTATTTGAGAAAGAAGAAAAAGAAAAAACAACGTAAAATAAGATGGTAAAGTATGGAAAAAGACAATGTATATGTTTTGTTTGAAGAAATCAAGAACAAGATTGAGATGATAAACGGGAAGCTGGAACAGAAGGCCGGAACATCAACTGGCAGACAGCCAGAAGAAGTGATCCCGACATGCGTAAGGCATATTCACCGACATAGTTTTGACATCAGGTCAAGCAAAGTATTTTCTCTTTTAGTCGGAATGGGCGTAGTATGCAGCCTGTCCTTATGGGGAAATATCAGACTTTGGCAATCCAACCGGCAATATGCAGACGACGCTCTGAAGTTCCGTGCCATCCGCTCCTGGAGCGGATGTACTCCGGGAGATATTCTCTGGTTGAACAAGGTTTTTGACATCCATCGTGACGAAAAGGCTATCGAATGGGTCAGAAAACAGGCCGACGGGTACGAAAACGAGCTGAAAGCTGTTTCCGACAGCCTGATGCATGAGAAACTTAAATTACAGGTAGAATCTGAATCCAATTGATATGGCCAGTGTTAAAGTAAAATTCAGACCTTCCACCATAGAGGGAAAGGAAGGCACCATCTATTATCAGATTATCCAGAACCGTGTAATCCGTCAGTTAAAGACGGATTACCGGATATTTACGGATGAATGGAACGAAGCTGGAAGCTGTATCATTATCGGTAGTTCGGAACGAAGCAATCTGCTCCTTTCCTTGCAGGAACGCATGGAGTGGGACCTGAAGCGGCTGGACATGATTATCCGACAACTGGATAACCGGAATAGTACATATACAGCGAATGATATTATAATAGCCTTTCAAAACAGGGTAAATGAACAGTCATTTTTTTATTTTATGCAAGGCATCATCAAACAATTAGAATTATTGAACAAAATACGAACATCAGAAACTTATACTGCGGCATTGAACAGTTTCATGAAGTTTCGCTATGGACAAGATATTCTTCTTTGTGAAATTGATAACGATATGATGATGCTATATGAGGCATGGTTGAAAAGCAAAGGAATCTGTCCCAACACAGTTTCATTTTATATGCGTATTTTGCGTGCCGTGTATAACCGTGCTGTGGAAAAAGAACTGATTGAACAGAATTACCCGTTTAGACATGTTTATACAGGCATTGACAAGACAGTGAAACGTGCTGTTCCTCTAAAAGTCATCAAGTATATCAAGGAACTTGATCTGACATTGAAGCCGCATCTTGATTATGCAAGGGATATGTTCCTTTTTTCGTTCTACACCCGTGGAATGTCGTTTGTTGATATGGCATATCTGAGAAAATCGGATTTGAAAAATGGTATTCTGACATATAGGAGAAAAAAGACTAGCCGGCAACTCACCGTTAAATGGGAAAAGTGTATGGAAGATATTGTAAATAAGTATGAAAGTTATTCTGACATGCAATACCTATTGCCAATAATCACCCGATGTACCGATGAACGGATACAGTACAGAAATGCCATCTCTCGTGTAAACATTGCTTTGAAAGAGATAGCCCGTTTAGTCGGTTTGACTCTTCCGTTGAGTATGTACTGTGCAAGACATGCCTGGGCAAGTATCGCTAAAAGCAAAAATATCCCTCTTGCAGTCATTAGTGAAGGTATGGGGCACGATTCAGAAGAAACGACACGCATCTATCTTGCTTCGCTTGACACAAATGTGGTGGATAAGGCGAACGGACTTATTCTGAAAGACTTATAACAGGATAGGCGTGAAAATTGTTTAGTAAAAAGCCGAATCTCTTGATAAGAGTTATAGTTTTTCTGCAAAAGTACACAAAATACTGAAAAAATAAGCATAAACAGCTTGTTGATAATGCCATAAATTGTATTAAAACTATCCGTCTGTTGAGCCAATCAAATACTCATAGGTATAGAACATACTGATTTTCAAATGAGATTTTACTTGCATTTATCTCTTATCAAGAGATGAATTTCAAAGAGATACTGCATAAATTCCGTACCGAATCATTCACGGAAAAGGAGAAAGGTACAAAGTTCGAGCGACTGATGCGCTCATGGTTGCTGACAGACCCACGTTACAACGAATTGGAAAAAGTCTGGCTATGGGAGGAGTTTCCGGGACGTAAGGATTTCGGAGGTACAGACACAGGTATAGACCTTGTGGCAAAGACAGAAATAGGAGACTATTGGGCCATCCAGTGCAAGTGTTATGCCGAAGATGCCACGATAGACAAGCCAGCATTAGATTCATTCCTCGCCACCTCCAGCCGCACATTTACGAATGAGATTACATTTCAAACAACCCGTTTTTCCAATCGCGTATGGATTTCTACTACCAGTCATTGGGGAAGCAATGCCGAGGAAGCCATCCGTAATCAGGAACCGCCAGTGACACGCGTTGGCATGGCCGACCTGAATTCATCTCCAGTGAATTGGCAAAAGCTGTTGGATGGTCTTACGGGAAACTCTGCACTAATAGAAGGCAAAAAACCGCGCAAGCATCAACTTGATGCCATATCCAAGGCATACACGCATTATATTACAGAGGGAAACGACCGTGGTAAGCTTATTATGGCCTGCGGTACAGGAAAAACCTATACATCGTTACTTATCGCCGAACAGTTGTTGAACGGCAAGGGACTGGTGTTGTTCATGGTTCCGTCCATCGCCCTGTTGGGTCAGTCACTTAACGCATGGGCAGCTGATGCTGGAAAATCCATAAAGGCAGTCTGTATCTGTTCGGATTCCAAGGCTTCACGTAAGATACAGAAAAACAAATATGATGATGCAGATGATAGTGTGGTAGACCTTGCCGTACCTGCATCTACCAATCCGAAGTCTATCGCCTCGCAACTGAAGAAGTACCGCAGCCATGACGGACTGGTGGTAGTGTTTTCCACCTACCAGTCCATTGATGCCGTGTCAGAGGCACAACAGGAGATACTTTCCGAAACAAACGGCGAATATGGTGTGTTCGACTTCATAATCTGCGACGAAGCACACCGCACTACGGGTGTAAAACTGTCTGATAAAGACGAGAGCAACTTCACTAAAATACATTCAGATAACAATGTGAAAGGTCGAAAACGGTTGTACATGACCGCCACGCCGCGCCTGTACGGTGAATCGGCCAAAGTAAAGGCTTCTGAAAAGGACTGCATCCTCTGTTCAATGGACGACAAGGCTCTTTATGGAGAAGAGTTCTATCGTGTGAATTTCTCCTATGCCGTACAAAACGGACTGCTGACCGATTACAAGGTACTTGTTCTTACCGTCGGTGAAAACGATGTGCCTGATAATATCAAGCGAGACATCACCGATACTACCACCGAACTGAATTTTGATGATACGTCTAAACTTATCGGTGTAATCAACGGCCTCTCAAAGATGATACAGGGTGATGATCACCGCACATGGGATGCCGATCCACACATGATGCGCCGTGCTGTAGCGTTCTGTTCTTCCATTGACAAGAGCGCAAGCAGGGCGGGCATCGCATCCAAATATGTGGCTTCCGTACTGCCGCAAATATCGGAAAAGTATGACAAAAATCTAGAGGCCGAAAGCCTATCGCATACCGTTTCGATAACCGCAAAACACATAGACGGCTCTATGAACTCACAAGAACGAAATGGAATCCTGCAATGGCTGGCTGATGAGCCGGACAATGACCGGGAGTGTCGGGTTGTAACCAATGTGCGTTGCTTGTCCGAGGGTGTAGACGTGCCGTCACTTGATGCCGTACTGTTTCTTTCTGCCCGTAATTCACAGGTGGATGTGGTACAGTCGGTAGGTCGTGTGATGCGTACTTTCCACAAGGGACAGCCCGATGAGAAGAAATACGGATATATCATCATCCCTATTGTTGTGCCTTCTGGTGTTTCAGCAGAAGAAGCACTTGATAAGAGCAAGACCTTTGATGTAGTTTGGGAAATCCTGAACGCGCTACGCTCTCACGACGACCGTTTCAATGCGATGGTGAATAAGATTGCACTCAACAAGCAGAAACCAAACAAACAGTCCTATACCCCGTCAGTCACTATCGGCAGGCCGGGATTAGGCTTTCAGGAGGGAGAGGAAGAAGCGCGGCAGATGGAGAACGCGGAAATCGCCCGTCAGTTGGAACTTAGATTCGGTGAATTGCAGGACGGCATGTATGCCAAGCTCGTGGAAAAGTGCGGCGACCGCCTATATTGGGAGAATTGGGCTAAGGAAATCGGACTCATCGCGCATAAGTTCATCGAGCGCATATCCAAACTCATCCAGTCCGGCATACACAAAAAGGCGTTCAACGAATACCTCAAGGGGCTACAGCGCGACCTTAACCCGTCAGTAGATGCGTCACAGGCCATCGAGATGCTGGCACAGCATATCATCACCCGTCCGGTATTCGATGCTTTGTTTGCCGATTACCAGTTCGTGAATAACAACGCCGTGAGCCGTTCCATGCAGCGCATGATAGACCTCTTGCAAGAACAGGCTTTCGAGAAAGATACCGAGATTCTGGATAAATTCTACAAATCGGTACGCATGAATGTTGGTGGCATTGATAATTTGGAGGGAAAACAGACCATCATCAAGAACCTATATGAGAAATTCTTTAAGGGCGCATTCCCGCTTACAGTGGAAAAACTGGGTATTGTTTATACGCCCGTAGAGTGTGTAGATTTCATCATCCGTTCTGTGGATGACATTCTTAAGGCGGAGTTCAACACTTCGCTGACCGCACAGAATGTACATATCCTTGACCCGTTTGTGGGTACAGGCACGTTCATTACGCGATTGTTGCAGTCCGGTCTTATCCGTCCGGAGGATATGGAACGCAAGTATCTGAACGAAATTCATTGCAATGAAATCGTGTTGCTGGCCTATTATATAGCTGATGTGAACATAGAATCCGTATACCACGAAATAACCCGTCGTAAAACTTACCTACCATACAGTGGAATCTGCCTAACTGACACCTTCCAGCTGGCTGAGAAGAAGCACAATGAGCTTTTTACTGAGTTCTTCCAGGACAATTCCAAGCGAGTAAAGAAACAGATGGCTACGCATGTGAGAGTTATTGTGGGGAATCCACCGTACTCAATAGGACAAAAATCTGCACATGATGATGCACAAAACCTTCAATATCCTAACCTTGATAAAAGAATAGCAGACACGTATGTGAAATTTACCGAAGCTTCATTAAAGAAATCTTTGTATGACAGTTATATTAAGGCTTTTCGTTGGGCCTCTGATCGTATTTCACAGGACGAAGGTGGTATTGTAGCATTTATTAGTAATGGTGCCTGGCTTGATAGTAGTGCAGGTTCTGGTATTCGCCGTTGCTTTGAGCAAGAATTTACCTCCATCTATGTGCTGAATTTGCGTGGAAATCAACGTACATCGGGTGAACTTTCACGTAAAGAAGGAGGAAAAATTTTTGGTAGCGGTTCTCGTACACCTATTGCAATCACTTGCCTTGTCAAGAATCCGAGCAAAAAAGGACAAAAAGCCATCATTCATTACCATGACATCGGCGATTATCTTAGTCGTGAGCAAAAGCTCAAAATGGTAAAAGAATTACGATCAATTTCATCTCAAAAATTATATTGGCAAGTTATAGAACCGAACGAAAAGGCAGATTGGATAAATCAAAGAGATGGACTATATGATAGTCTGATTCCATTTGCTCCTGAAAAGAAAAAGAATATAAATGCTCATTCTATTTTTTCAAATTATTCAACAGGTGTCATAACAAATCGAGAGTCATGGGTGTATAACTCAAATTTACAGACATTAACCGATAATTGTCTAAGACTTATATCTTTTTATAACTCTGAAACAAATCGTTTTATAAATACATTAGCTCAAAATAACAATCTTGTTGCATCACATTTTGTAGATAAAGACGAAACTCAAATAAAGTGGGATGAAGCTTTATTTAAGGATGTACAAAAGGGTAAAAAACTGCAATTTGAGTCAAAAACAATAGTTGATGCAATATACCGTCCCTATTTTAAGCAACATCTTTACTTCAATAAAGGACTTAACTGGAGTAGGTATTTGATGCCGTCGTTCTTTCCAAATAGTTATAATAATATTGCAATATGCGTAAATGGAAGTGCTGGACAAAAAGAATTTTCTGTATCAATTACTTCTCATATTGTGGATAGGAGTTCTATTGGAGCTGGTCAATGTTTTCCTATGTTTTGGTATGAGGAAAACAAGAATACCCAAAGTTCACTTTTCGATGATGCAGAAACAAACCGTTATATTCGTCACGATTGCATCACAGACTGGATTTTAAAAGAAGTGCGCAATCGCTTCAGTGGTTCACGAGCCATTACTAAAGAACATGTTTTCTACTATGTGTATGGCTTGCTTCATTCCAAGCAATACCGTGAACGTTTCGCAGATGACTTGAAAAAATCATTGCCACGCATTCCTATTGTTGATAACGTACAGGATTTCATGGCCTTTTATAAAGCCGGAAAAGAACTGGCCGACTTGCATTTGAACTATGAGCAAGGAATCAATGAACAAAGCACTGGAAAAGATGGTGATTATTCGTTTTATGCAAATATTCCGATGCTCGCTCATCGTTCTTTGGGCGTAAAAGTTATTGGCGACATCGACATCTGGCAAAATGAATGGGCTGACGAAACCTATCAATACTTCGCCGTGGAAAAGATGCGCTTTGCCAAAGTGCGTGACGAAAACGGCAAGCTCGTAGCCGACAAGACACGTATCATTTACAACAGCCATATCACTATTGAAAACATTCCGCTCAAAGCCTACGAGTACATCGTTAATGGTAAGTCCGCTATCGACTGGGTAATGGAACGCTATGCCGTAACTATCGACAAAGCATCCCAAATCAAAAATGACCCCAACGACTGGTCAAGGGAACACGAGCAACCACGTTACATCCTTGACCTCTTGTTGTCAGTCATTATTCTATCTTTCAAGACAGTAAACACTGTGGATGCACTTCCGAAATTGAAGATATAATGTATTCCTTGAACAAAAGTGATGTTAGTTGAAAAAGAAACGTGATTGATATAGACGATTGCTTCACACTAAGTAAAATATGACCAATGAAGATATTGTTTGTATTGAGCAGCCGATAGGACAAAAGTATGAATTAATTTATGCCTATGTTGTTTGAAAACAGAATTCAGATATAAGAATAGACTTACAGCTGAATTCTGTTTCCATTTACACAAAATTTTAGACAATGTAACTTATAATTTAGCTAGTAATTATCACACTTATATTTAAGATTATGTCAACTTGTATGTACTTCCTGTTAGTTAATTAATAAATATATCTCCATAACGATTTTTCGGCTATAACAATCGATAAATCGCCTCCCAAATGTCACTATTAATATTCTGATTTATAATATTTTGCTAATAATCAATTACAATAACACTTTCTCGAAGTTTACCAATCTTTGCACTTTGTTGAGGACTGGTCTTTAAATCTCTGGCTTTACGAATCTCTCTAACTTTAAAGCCACAAGATTCTGCAATATCTGCAATAATGTAATCCACAGGCACTTCGACACCATAATATGCAGAATTTGCCACATTAAAATAAATAATTCCACCTTTCCGCATCTTTTTAGCAAATTCAGAAAACAAGAATTGCATATCTTCAAAATATCCACATATCATATTTATGATATCTGAATTCCAGACTTTTTGTTCATTTTTGGACATCTCATATAGACTCTTTTTTAGCCGTTCATTCTCTATCGGAATAATATTCTCATAAGATACTTGCACATGAGAACGTAATGTATTTTTACGCAATACACGAAGTTCTTCGTGAGAATTGATTAGTCCAAGAACCTTTAATTCTAGCATATAAATATCAGTATAATCTCTAGAGTTAAGATATGGAGGTGATGTTATAATTAGATCTATTTCTCCATCAGGCACTTTTTGTATACATTTTCTAACATCGCCTAAATAGCAGATTTCTGAATTGTGTACAGACGGATTCTCTTTAGAGATGATTCTAATATCTTCTGCAAATATTGAATTTAATTTATCCAAAAAGAAATTATGAATATCTTTTCTGCTAAAAATTCTAGTTTCCCATCCCTTTTTGTAGGACAAGCACTTACCATTACGAAACATATTGCTTGCTTGAAGAATGATTGACGCTAACGCGATAGTAAATAAATCTTTATAATCATCATTGTCAACAAGTGTTCTAATGGCATGTCTTATATCAAGAATACCATCTATAGATGCATCATGAAAGTTCCACTTCTTATTCTGATTTCTTTTTACAACAGTATCACCAAAAGGCAATGACTCTAGCTTACGTATATTCCGATTTGTATGAGATAATTTTTTAGTTATTGCCTTAACATAATACTCAAAACTATCTATATTATATTTTCTGCTTAATTTAACTGTTGATAGAAGATGCATGAAAGGGCTAACCTCAAATGAATAACACTTTATACCATGATTCTGTAACTCTACAGGAGTTGTTCCGCTACCACAAAACGGCTCTAAGGCACAAGATGGTACGAATGGTAATTCTCTTAGAATGTCTTCAATGAACTTCTTGGAATATCCTTCTACAAAAGGGTACCAACGATGTACAAAAACGTTCTTGTTTTTGTCAAATTGCATAACTGAATGGTATTTCTCTGTGCAATCTATGAATTTATAGTCTTTGTACATAGTTGTTATATTAGTTAGGGTGTTCGTTTATTACTCTAAAATCAGCTAATTTAATATGTCTATAATAAGACGCTCTATCTTTTTCTGGTATTTGGTCGATTGTCATGTCTGTTCCTGTATCCGGAAGTTCTTCTTCTCTTGCGTCAAATACAGCCAAATATCCCAACTTGAAATCTTTTTCTTCAGCCAACAATTCTGTTATGTAAGCTGCTGATTGTATGAATGCCTCAGGAACAATACGTGGCTTAGCGCTATATGTGGTTCCTATTCTCTTTCCTAATTTATGAATACTAGTGCCAACCCACTTGATTTCTATAAAATACAATCCCTCACCATCCTCGTCAATCATGGCAATATCTAGCCTCTTCAAACTTTCCAACATAACCTCTTTCTGCACGAAAAATACTTTTAATTTTTCCTTTAAGAACATACGTAAGTCATCTCTGAAACAATCTTCTGGAGTGTTTCTAAGTAATTGCTTATTAGCTTTGACAAATTGTTCATCACTAAGTTCCGAACCTAAATCAGCTCTCAGAGATTTTAAATGACTTTTTTCAACAAAGAACTTGGAATAGGTATCTCTAAGTTTTAAGTGTTTTCTATAATCCTCAAGTACTCTCGGCAATTCTGAAATAGGTTTTTTGCTATTGAATGAATGCAAAGCTGAACTTTCGTAGAAAATGGAATCACCACCATCGCGGCCATTAACAAAATAATTGATAATGCCTTCTGGGGACACCATAAACACAACTACTCCATCCATTGACATTTGTGTGAAGATGCGTCTTGTTTCGTTATTATCTTTATTCAAGTCATTATTGACTTCTTGAATGTTAAAATTAGAATCAATGACTATATGGCGATTTTGAATAAATAATTGATCTGTAAACAATTGTTCAATAGCACTGTCTGCATTAGTGGTAAGATTCAATAAGTCTTCTTCTGATATGACAATATACTTAAAGCTATTGTCTGGGTGTTTATCGCACATAGCTTTTATAAGCGACTGCATAAGTTTAAAGTTATCAGTAGCTTCTAATCCATTCAATGCCGCATCCACTATGGCATTCTGATTACGTTTTAGCAAATCCTTGAAGTTTGCATTTTGGCTGAATTTTGTTTTCATAACCTGCTACTTTATGATTTCGCTAAATATATATTCAAAATATAGCTCTATGTATTTCTCATCGCTAATGGCTGATGTATCGTCAAGGGTTTGCTCAAAAGCGACTTTGAAATCTTTGAGAACTTTAAGCGTTTCGCTATCAGGTGATGATGTATCTATACCGTCAACATTGTTGGTTTGCAAAGCATTCTCATAAGATGGATCATTAACAATAAAGCCAAATAATCGTTTTTCACCATATTTGCCTAACATATACATAACAGTTCTAAGCCATTCAACTTTTTCTTGACTCATAGGAATCTCCTTTTTAGAACTTAAAATCAAACCACCTTCATCTTCACATAATATTAAAGAACTCTTCAAATAGACTAAACTTCGTTCTATCAAATCTGAATATGGTCCAAAGGTTGTTACAGTAAAATGGTAATATGAGAATATATTCTCTATTCCTTCATGCTTGAAAGAATAGAGGACTTGCACTAAATACAATACTCTTTGAAAAGATTGTTCTGAAACAGCTCCCCACCCCATACTTTTAGCAATAGCAGAAACGGTTACAATATCTTCATTCGCTCTTATCAAATTCTTCTCTAACATTATTCCAATCTGTTTTTTATATGATGATAAATTGTTTTTAATTGCTCACTTGTGTTTTGTATAGTAGATTTTTTTGCAATATCTAATAAACCTACAATGCCAAGATTAATATCTTTCTGATCTAATAAATGTTCAATAAACAAACTATTGTTCAGATTTGATGTTATGATCAATGAGTTGGGCTTCGTTAGAAATTCTGCAAAAACACTTGCTGCATTCCTCTCGTAAGATATATCCAAACTGCTATCCGGGGTTTCTACTATATAAAAAGATGGAGTTTTATAGAAGAATGTAAGAATACTCATTCTGAAGGAATGATCTACAAAGAATCTTTGAGACTCCGACATTTCTTCTTCGTAAAACCGTACTTTCCCATCAATAACTGGATAAAACCGTTTGTTCACATCTCCAGCCTGCTTGATGTATGTTAATTCACAAGGCACACCTAAGAATTTTCCTGCGTATTGGGCAAAAATAGAGGAAAATTTATGAACATTAGCTGTTATGACATCTTCTATCTCATTTGAAATGGATTTCACTATATTATACTGCTCGTCTCGTTGTTTTTGATATGCCTCTTTTTGCTGTGTCAGACGATTTACTTCATCAAGAAAAGGTTGAATAGAATTTTGACTATTATCAGACATTGCATTCTCATACTCTAGTTCTCTGACTTTCTGCTGAATTATTCTTCTTTCCAATTCAATCTTTGTGAATTCCGAATCTAAACTAATTATTTGTTGTTCAATATTTTGTATTGTTTTCTTTTTGCTATTTATAGACTGATATAATGTTTTCCTCTGTATATTTATTTCATTAAAACGGTTTCTTAATATCGTGTCATCTTCTGTATTTTCATTAATTGGAGAATTACAAGCAAAACAACTATTTGAATTATTTGTTACTTTCTCAACCAATTCATCATTCGGCTGATTACACATCGGGCAAATGTGATTCAACTGAATATTCTTTATGAAAACATGATATGAGGGGTGCAGCGTCTCCCATATACGATTATTTAGTTGCTCCTCAATTTGCTTTAATTGTTTATCAATGTCATTTGCAGATAAACTGATTTTATTTATTTCATTCTGCAATAGCGATATGTCTTGACTCTTAGAAGCACGTTCTTTTTGTACAGATGCCAATCTAGCATCCATTTCCTCAAGCCGTCCTTTCAAATTAATAAGAGCGAGAGCTGGATTTCCTTGGTTGGCTGTTGAGTGGGCAGTGGATATAGACGTATCCTTCATTTTGCTCAAAACCTTATTGATGGCTCTCATGTCTTCTGAGCTATGTCGAGACAAACTATCAAAATACTTTGCTTTTCTGATAGCTTCTTGTCGTTTCTTATCAAGATCTGGATCGTTAAAATATTTGTTGAATAGTTCGCTTTGTACATCCGGGAAAACATCACCATCATTCCAAAGGATGGTTTTGTGATCTTCTCCAAAAAAGAGTACTTCGTTTACAAAAAATATCAGATCATCAAATTCTAGATTTGTGTTATCCTTAATGATTCTCTCATATTTATAAGGTAACGTATTAATTTTTGCCGTATCTGATAATTTTTCGTAGCTAAATTGATTTATTAAGGTACCGGGTAGTTCTGCACCATCTACCTTAAGCTGGGTCAAGGTTATGGAAGATAAGTCCCTTGTCAATTCAACTGTCACATTATTTAACTTCATGCTAATCGATACTGTAGGAGACGCATCTGTTGGAATGCTGTCATCCATACGATTGCTAAAATACTTTTGTGGAAACAATTGACGCTTTTCTATAATATTCCCTTGGTAAGTACGAGTATATCCAAAAGGCTTTTTATATAGTCCGAGAATAGCAAATCGAATAATATTAACAAAAGTGGTTTTTCCCATACCATTACCACCTAGTACTAGATTGACACCTTTAACAAAATCAAAGGTATAGTCCAGACCATTTGGATATAAAGTATAATTCTTGATGTTTATACTTAGCAATTCAGGTAGATATATTTGCCTACTCATTATTCAGTTATTTACTCAATTGTTAATACTATGTATATCAATACATTACACAATAAGGTTAGGGCGCAAATATATAACACGCCCAATTTAATAACAAAGATAAAATAAATTATCCAATATTTGATGTCATATTTGCTATTATTTAAAAATATAGCTATAGCTTTCAGGTTAAACTCTCTGTTGAATATTATTCTAACATTCATATATCAACATACAGCATATACCTTACTTCAGATAGTGAGAATTTTCTTCTTGAAATATCTATAAACAGTAAATTTTCCGCCAATTTTACTCTCAATATTAGAATATCATGTCCTGTTTGGTTTTGGTCTTTAGTGTGTAAATTAGAGTGATAGTAATATAAATCTACTAACACACTCCATCAGCATATCATAACTCAAAATTAGGATGGTAAATATATGACAATTTAGATTCAAAAACACATTCATGTTGTGTTTATGGATTAAACAGAAAAAGCCAATGTCATAGACCTTAATTTTGAGAGAAATATAAATCCCACACTGAGGTGGAGCAAAAACACAAGGCATCTGCTTGTATTTCAAAATAAAGCGTTACCTTTGTAGAGTAATAAGAAATCGACTCCGCAAGACACTGCAAAATATTGCAAGCCTCCGGTGGAGCAATAGCGGGAGATTACTTCTTTAGCTAAAAGATACATCAAAGATATTCAGCCACTTATCGTTAGATTACGATTCCTGGTGGCACCACTTAAAATCCTGATTCTCAAAAGAGTCAGGATTTTTTGTTTTTCTACCAATACGCCACTCCAAACCGAAAAAGTTAAAAAAACATGTGAGCTTTTTCAGTAACAAGCCTATTAAAAAAGTAGAGAGTAAATTCAGTTATAGCCAAACAACAAGACAAAAGCACGAAGTTGTTTCGTAATTAATTCACTCTCACATGCACATTTCTTCAGCATCCTCTTTTTTATTTCCAATTAATATCTAACTTTGTAAAAACCTCTAAACGAAGTAATATATGAAGAAATTATTCTCTACACTGATGGTAATTGCCTGTCTGGCACTTGCCATTCCGGCGCAAGCCCAAATAAAATTTGGAGTAAAAGGTGGTTTGAATGTTTCCAAACTACATCTTTCTGAAGAAACATTCAAGTCAGACAACAGAACCGGCTTCTTTATCGGTCCGACAGCAGAATTCACCCTGCCACTTTTAGGATTAGGTATCGACGCCTCTGCAATGTATAACCAATTTGGCGTAGATTCTGAAGAAGGAACGTCAACCAAGAAAAGTATAGAAATTCCTATCAATCCTCAAATCCGCAACTAAGCTCTTCAGCGTCCTTCTTGCGTCTAAACGTCCT
>ERZ791819.614-NODE-614-length-15115-cov-2.416202_pt1 | contig 15115 bp, 12 predicted proteins | sample MGYA00510301_ERZ791819 | MGnify/ENA primary metagenome ERZ791819 (study PRJEB30046, sample SAMN00791999) | human gut metagenome | study: EMG produced TPA metagenomics assembly of the A metagenome-wide association study of gut microbiota in type 2...
TTACGGCACACGAGAGGTCTCACTTAGTGCTGCTAGGTTCCCCTCCTGACACGGTTCATGAGTTCTCATTGCGCAAGACCAAAACTTCAACGCCACATACACTGGGCAGCTTTGCAATTGATTTATCCGAAACAGAACATCACCCCTGCTATAGCGGATTGCAGGTACAGGGTGCCGCTGACTCCCCGGCTAGCACGGAAATCTATTGCAATTTTCTTCTTTATTTTATACATAATGATAAAAAGAAGAAAAATTGTCACCAATTTTGCGAATGTTTTTTCATTATATACTGTCCCTTTTTTCATGTCAAGTATGCATCTTTTTTTCTTTCTTTCTCTGTCTCAGCTCCCGAAAAAAGTCTTTCATCATGATCCGGCATTCTTCTTCCAATACACCTGTTATTTTTTCTACCTGATGATTAAACCCCTTTTCTTCCAATATATTTAAAACGCTTCCGGCACATCCGGCTTTCGCATTCATCGCACCGATCACAACTTTTGGAATCCTTGCCTGCACGATTGCTCCGGCGCACATCGGGCATGGTTCTAACGTAACATACATGGTACATTCTTCTAAACGCCAGTCATTTAATTTTTTACTTGCTTTCTGAATCGCAATGATCTCTGCATGTGCAAGTGTACTGCCCATTTTATTTCTTTTGTTATAACCACGTCCGATAATCTTATCCTGATACACTATCACGCAGCCGATTGGCACTTCATCGATCAGCGCTGCCTTTTTTGCCTGTCTGATCGCTTCTTTCATATATTTCGAGTCGTATGAATCCCTGTCTTTTTCTTCCATTCTAATTGATCCTTTTCTTTTGATACACCTTTTAATTCTTAATCTTTTGACATTTCTATCGTATATAATATAATAATGTTGGCAGGTCAGACTGGGAGATAATCGTTTGTATAGAAACATACATCGCTATCCACTTTTGCCCCTGCATCATATAATAGTAACGAAATCAAATGTAAAAAGCAAGTCTCGTTCCTTATCCCGTTTTGCGATACGAAATTTGCAAAAAGTGAGGATTTTTATGCAGTTTTCATATGAAACAAAAAGACTGAATCTTATGATATTGTCAGCAGATAACGCCCCTCTGATACAGCATTTTTATCAAAAAAATGCTGCTTTTTTGGAGCCTTTTGAACCGGCTCGTCCCGAAAACTTTTATACAATTGCATTTCACAGATCAAACCTGTCCTGTGAATACCGTGCTTTCCTAAGATTAACACATATCCGCTTCTGGCTTTTCCGGAAAGATGTGCCCGAAGAACCAATCGGTTCGATCTGCTTTAGTAATATTATGCATGGTGCTTTCAAAAAATGTATCATTGGTTACAAATTAGGAGAAGAATTCTGTCATTATGGTTATATGCAGGAAGCGATCAGCTTTCTAATCCCTATTGTTATGAAAGAACTGGATCTGCATCGTGTGGAAGCCTATGTACAACCTGATAATATGCCATCGATCCGTCTTTTGGAAAAATTGCATTTTGTCGAAGAAGGTTATCTTCAAAAATATGCTGAGATCCACGGAAACTGGACGGATCATCTGCTTTTCTCTTATCTGCGTGCAGATTCCTTACCTCGTCTCTGAGCGATTATGCTTCAACTAATCGGCGCACCCAGTAGCCAAACGCTCCTGTTGTCTTTTCAAATTCTCCAATGGTTAAAAATTCACAAAAGCCATACATTGCCGCTTGTTTTTTCTCTTTCTCATGATAAATTCCGGGAACACCGATATAATACCTCCGATCATTTCCTTTCACAAAAATCAAATGCCTGTAACAATAATATCCATGTAACAAGAACCGGTTTCCTGACAACGACCATTCTGACATCGGTAAGCAGCCGATATCTTTTGGTTCGATCCGTACACAGCCTTCTATGGCATCTTCACAAAACGGATGCATTGTCGGAAAAGAACATAGAATCTTTTGTCCATAGTCCATCGTATGATCTTTAAACGGGCATGCGTTGCATACAGATTGCATCTGTATCTCTCCTTTCGCTGCTTCTTTTGCAGCCTCTTTGATCTCTCTTGCCATAGATGAATCCATTACAATTTCTTTAGATATTGCACTTTGTTCCTGTTGCGGTGCTTTAGCCTGATTCTTTATGTCTGCTTTTAGCTGTGGTGTCGCAACCTGGTTCTGTATTACTGCTTTTTGTTCCTTTGATGGTATAACTTGTTTTTGCATTTCGGCAGTTTGCTGTGGTGTTGTAAGATCCGGTATTTCGGCTGCCTGCGTTTTTTCTTCTTCCACCTTTCTTTTTTCCATTTGGAGCTTATCTTCGCAGTCATTCTGCCCTGCTGTGCCCGGATCCGTTTTTTTCCTTTCCATCGTCTCTTTCTGATATTCTTCCGGAGCCCCTTTATAAAAATAATCCTTCTTCCATGTTGTATTAAAGTAGAGATCAGATTGTATATCAATATAAATCCCATCCATATCTTCTATACTTTTTCCTGTTCCGAAAAGATCGTCCCTTTTGGTTTCTGACTTACATAACAGGTTCGTTCCTCTTGCATACATTTTTCCGATCATAATTGTCCGGATTCCATCTTCTTTCTGGCAATACAGATAAACACAGGGTGCATTTTGTGTCACAACAGCACGCATCTGTACCATGATCCGACATTGCATACCTCTCTTTTCTACTTTTGCATACCCGACATTTGCCAGTTTTTCCCCATTTTTATAGGAATACAGATAGGATACCATTCTCTCATATTGATTCATTCCAAAACCTTCCCTTCTTTTATTATGTACTCTGTCACATCAGTTATCTGTTCATACTATGTATGTATATTCAGGTTATGTAGCATAATAGAACGAAATGGTACAAATTTCTGTCGTCAGTACGGCTATAGTGGACTTTTTTTCGGCATCTTGCTATAATATCATTTGTTGCATTTCATCTGCTCAGATCATGCAGCAATAATACGACATAAGACACAGCCAATGATCATGAATTTCATATAACATGATCATGTTTTGTATTTTGTAACATGTAACAGAAAAAAGAAAAGAGGTATATACAATGAGTGAAACTTGTAATCATGACTGCTCTAGCTGCTCTCAGAGCTGTGAAAGCAGAGATCCAAAAAGTTTTTTAGAAAAGCCGCATGAAAAGAGTACAATCCGAAAAGTCATCGGTGTTGTAAGCGGAAAAGGTGGCGTTGGTAAATCCATGGTATCTTCTATGTTAGCTGCTAATTTTCAGAAGAAAGGATATCGTACCGCTGTAATGGATGCGGATATTACCGGTCCTTCCATCCCAAAAGCATTTGGTATTACCGGTCGTGCGATGGGAAATGAAGAAGGTATTTATCCGGCTCTTTCTAAAACAGGAATTCAGATCATGTCCGTCAATCTGCTTTTGGAAAATGTAACAGATCCGGTCATCTGGCGTGGCCCTGTCATTGCCGGTACCGTAAAACAGTTCTGGCAGGAGGTTATCTGGGATAATGTAGATTATATGTTTGTAGATATGCCTCCCGGAACAGGAGATGTTCCTTTGACAGTTTTCCAGACAATTCCGGTTGATGGCATTGTGATCGTAACTTCCCCTCAGGAACTGGTTTCAATGATTGTTGCAAAAGCCGTAAAGATGGCACAAATGATGAATATACCGATCATTGGAATTATTGAAAACATGAGCTATGTGGAATGTCCTGATTGTAAAAAACATATCGAGATCTTTGGAAAGAGTCATGTTGATGAAGTAGCGGCTGAATATAATCTTCCGGTCCTTGGAAAAATCCCGATGACACCTGCCATTGCCGCTGCAAGTGATGCAGGCGATATCGAAAGTCTGGATGGCGACTGGTTTGCCACAGCCATTCCTGCGATTGAAACAGCGCCAAAAGCATAGAAAATAACGAATTGAATAATAAAAAAAGCACAAAAGAGGAGCGATATGCACTGCACAGGATATCACTCCTCTTTTAATATAATAAGATTCTAAGTAACACTTTGCGTGGTATTCTTAATTGCAAAACCAGTGCATCGCACTGTAAGAATCACAACGTGATTCTAGCAGATTTCTCTCTACTATACGAGTATTTTCTTATAAAATAAAACAATAGAATGAGGATGCAACATTCTTTATAAAATGTTGCATCCTCATTCTATTAATTATATCGTCAATATACAAAGAAACTTTATACCTTTTTTTCAAAAAAATATTCTTTTTCATTGAATTCTTTTTTTCTTTTTTCAATTTTATAGATTCAAATTCAAAAAAACTTTATCTTTATCATCCTGATCAATTCCCAGATAACGCTTTGTCACTTGAAAAGAAGAATGGTTATATATAAACATCAAAACAACAGGGCTCACACCTGATATCCACGCATGATATCCAAACGTTTTCCGTAAAGAATGACAGCTGATATTATCCGGCAGATGCAATGCCTCACAAGCATTTTTAATAATTCGGAATGCCTGCGAACGCGATAAAGGCTGCCCTTGTACTGCTCCTTCAAAAAGGTATTGTGAAGGCAATGTCATACTTAGGCTTTCCCGATACATTTTTAATGCTTTCATTATATTTTTATTTACAGCAATACAATTTTCTTTTCCTGTTTTTTGTTCGTGTATCACAATATGTTCCTGATATTCACACTTATCATGATCATACACATCTTTCCACTTTAAATGCAAAACATCACCGATCCGCAATGCTGTATTGATGCCAATACAGATCAAAGCGTAATTTCTCATATTAGGCTGAACATACAGATAATAGTTCTTTAAGCTTTCTAAATCTTTTTTACTCTTGATTGGTTGTGTTGTTGCCATTATTCTACTTCCTTTCCTCTTGAGATTTTTACCTTATTATAATACCTACTCTGATTTCATTGCCAAGTTAACGTTCTATATTTATAGCGAATTTCTACCATCGCTTTTTGTATGCAACATTTTATAAAGAATGTTGCATACCACATCAATATTCTTTTCCAATGGGATTCTTAAAGGAAGGAGGCTGTATATGTTAAATCTGACAATAAAAGCCGGAGAGTATTTTACAATCGGTGAAGATATTAAGGTTGTTATACTCGGTGGTGCCTATAATCACTGTCGCATCATGATAGATGCCCCCAAAAATTACAACATTGTACGTGGCAAAGTTTTGGAAAAGCAGGCCGATACTGCCGAACAGAAAAAAGCACTTCCAAAATACTATCCCGAACCAAAAGACGAAATCAAAAAGCATATTCGTCACTACTAATTTCAGATAGCAATAGCAGATTAACCTAGGGATCTTCTATTTCTATAAAATACACTTTTTTGTGTAGTAACAATTTAGCAAAGAAAAATCAAAAACAAACACGGAGGTATGTATTATGATTATTCAACACAACATGCAAGCCGCTAATGGCAACAGAATGTTAGGAAAAGTAGTAACCGATCAGGCAAAATCTACCGAAAAATTATCATCAGGTTATAGAATCAATCGTGCTGCTGATGATGCAGCCGGTCTTTCTATCTCAGAAAAAATGAGAGGTCAGATTCGTGGATTAAACCAGGCATCTACCAATGCACAGGATGGTATCTCTTTGATCCAGACTGCTGAAGGTGCTTTAAATGAAACACATTCTATTCTTCAGAGAATGCGTGAGCTTTCTGTACAGTCAGCAAATGGTACTGAGACAAACGACGATCGTGAAGCAATCCAGGATGAGATCTCACAGCTTCAGGATGAATTAGACAGAATTGCTGATACGACAGAATTTAATACAATGAAGTTACTGGATGGAAGTCTTGATGGATCTTCTAGCTCAACATCTTCTGCAGGTCCTGCATTCGGCGTCTATGACAAAGGTCTGAAAGCTTTTGTATCATCTAATGTGACCGGTGTTAAAGTAAGTGTAAGTGCAACAGCAAAAGCAGGTGCTGAAAGTGCAATCTGGGATGAGGCCGGAACAACTTTGACATTAAACCTTGTAAAAGATAAAACATATGATCAAAAGACGATCGACAACCTGATTGCAAATGCAAAGCAGGAGCAGAGTTCTGCTACCGCTACTCCTGCACAGGTTAGCGTAAAGCTTTCTTCTGATCTGACAGCAGCAGCAGACATTACCGGCACAGCGACTGTAGCAGGTGTGAAAGCGAAAGTTGATGCAACCGAAATTACTGACGCAAACTTTGTAGGAGCTAACCATATTGCGATTTCTTCTAAGAAATATGGTGCAGACAATAATGTAACAATCTCTCTTGATTTTACAGCTGCTGCCGGTAAAGAATCTGCTGCAGTAAAAACAGCAGCAACTTATGGTACAGATGGTTCACTTACAACAGCCGGAGAATATACATTATCATTGCAGGCAGGCAAGACATACACCGAGGAAGATATCGAAGATCTCTTAAAGGAAGCCGGTCTTGACTATGATGTAACATTAAGCGGTCCAAACCCTGATAATAACGACGAAGCAAATACTTTATTTGTTACTGATTCAACAGTTACTAAAGATCTCACTCTTGCAGGTGGTGCAGGACTTGGCGATACAGATGCTTATCTTGGACAGACACATTATGACGTTGCTGTAGCAGGTGAAGGCGGATTAACACTCCAGATTGGTGCAAACGAAGGTCAGACAATGAAGTTAAGCATTGGAGATATGAGTGCAAAAGCACTTGGTGTATCAGGCAGCTCTATTGATATCTCTACACAGGATGGTGCTTCTGAAGCAACCACTACAATCGACAATGCAATCAAGAAAGTATCTGCACAGAGAAGTACATTAGGTGCTGTACAAAACCGTTTGGAGCACACAATCTCTAATCTTGATACTTCATCTGAAAACCTTCAGACAGCAGAATCAAGAATTCGTGACGTAGATATGGCTGAAGAAATGGTTACTTACTCTAAAAACAGTATCTTACAGCAGGCAGCCCAGTCTATGCTTGCACAGGCTAACCAGTCTACTCAGGGAGTATTGTCTTTATTACAGTAATGCCTTAGCATAACTTTAGTATAAGATATTGTATTTCATAACAATAAATGGAGCTATGATCTAAAAAATAAGACCATAGCTCTATTTTTATTTTTTCTGTATGATAAAGATCATTCCTGTAATGCTATCAGTAACGCCGGAATTACTTGTTTCTTTCTTGATACAACATGCTCTAGCACGATCTTTTCTGTATCTGCCGGCAACGCAAACGCTGCAATTGCAAGCTCTTTTGCTCCACTTCCTGCATAAAGCAGCTCTGTGCTTTCTTCCATGATGTTTGTCAGCATAAAATAGATCATTTCTACTTCATGTTCCACTAATGCTTTCTGTAAATACGGAATCATTTTCCCTTTGATTTCTTCAAGCTCTTTTGCTGTCATGGATGTAATCTGGCCTACGCCTAAAGTCACATCACCTAAGACAAACTTTTTAAAATCCTGATAGAAGATTTCTTCCGGTGATTTTGCTAATAAATTGCTTCCTGCCTGAAACATTTTCGCTGCATATTCTTCAGGTTCAATTTCTGCAATCGCAGCCAGAGCATAGGCAGCTTCTTTATCAATTGCCGTACAAGTCGGCGACCGGAAGATCAGTGTGTCAGATAAAATAGCAGAACAGAGCAGGCCTGCAATATCTTTCGGAAGCTCAAGCTGATATTCTTTAAACATCTGGTAAATGATCGTTGCCGTACAGCCAAGCGGCTGGTTACGGAAATATACCGGTCCTAACGTTTCCAGACTTCCAATACGATGATGATCGATGATCTCTAAAATCTGTGCTTCATCAATGCCATCAACTGCCTGTGCCGGCTCATTGTGATCGACAAGTATGACTTTTTTCTTTCTCGCTCCTAACAGACTTCTGCGAGAGATCATACCAATATAACGTCCGTTCCAATCAAGAATCGGGAAATCACGATAACGCTTCTTTGCCATTGTCTCGCGGATATCGTCAATAAAATCACTTCTGCTAAATGTGACCAGATGATCACTTTTCATAAAGTAACCGATCGGAATACTCTGATTGATCAGACGTGATGCCGTGAAAGTATCATAGGGAGTTTTAATGATCAGACAGCCATGGCTTTCCGCTAAGCGGCTGATCGTGTAAGATACCATTGCTCCATCACAGACAACAATGCATTTTGCACCCATTTCAATCGCACAAAGCTGTGATTCATAACGGTTACCCAAAATGACAATATCATCTTTTTCAATATAGCTTTCCATCAGATCCGGATTGGCGGCTGCGATCAGACATTTTCCGGAGCAGACTTTTTCATCCAGATTGCCATGTAACAATTCTCCATCTAATGTCTCAACAATATTGCGGATCGGTGTCTCTGCATTTGCTAATATGTGGCTGTCATACACGTCCATATAGGATTTTGCGATATCCTCTATCGTCAAAAGTCCTTTTAATGTACCTTTGCTTGCAATGATCGGAATAGTTTGCAACATTCCTTCTTTCATGATCTTCCATGCTTTTTTAATTGAAAGATCCTCATCAACACCTTCCACACAATTCACATCAATGTCCATAACCTGCGTACGGATATCTCCTAAATAATCAGGAATATCTATCTGAAAATAATCCAATACAAACTTACTTTCCGCATTAATCTGTCCGGCACGTCTTGCCGCATAATAAATCTTTTCTTTCTGATCCTTAGGAGCAGTTGCATTTTTCAAATATGCATATGCGATTGCAGAGCAAAGAGAATCCGTATCAGGATTCGTATGCCCGATCACATATACAATGCCATCTGTACTTTGCATGTTGCCACCTCCTGTCTCTTTAGAATGTATAATCTTCTTTCGTATATTCTGAAATATCAATAATGTACTTGAACTTCTTCGCAAGTGCCGGAACAAAACGGAACAACTGATCAAGTGTTGCTCCTTCATCGGCTAAGATCACGACAAAATCTCCATGATATTCTTCCATAATGGAAAATACTTTAGAAATTGTAGGAAATAACAGATCTGCTGCCCCGTTAATTAACAGACAGTTCCCTTTTAACTGACTCTGAAATTGTACCAGATCCATCTTATTCAGCTGTTCCGATGAAATCTTTGCAATTCGTCCAATGGATAAAAAACCGCTTTCTTTTAGGACACGGACAATCTGCTTTGAAACACCTACGATCCTGTCATCGCCCTGTCCCATTAATACAAAATGAGATGGATCTAATTCGCCACTGATCAGTTTTAAGATGTCTTTGAAAGAACGATGCAATGCTCTTGTCGTTGGCAGATCCGATGTATTAATCTCCGGTATACCGATATATTCATTCTCGATCACATGACTTTCAGGTGCTTCATAACCCTCAAGCGGAGAATGATATGCATCCGATACGATGTCCGTTTCTGTATTGATTTCTTCTTTGCCTGCTGTTGCAATAGTTTCCTGTGGTGCAGGATCTTCCCGTCTCTCTGTCACAGGTATTTCCTGTGTTGTAAGATTTTCCCGGCTCTCTGTCACAGGTATTTCCTGTGTTGTGAGATTTTCCCGTCTCTCTGTCACAGGTATTTCCTGTGTTGTGAGATTTTCTTCTCTCTCTTGCATAAAAATTTGCTGTACAGCACTCTCTTTTTCATTGCTTTCGGTTGTTGAAGTGTCCTCGTCCGCTGTCACAGACTTTTCTGCCTCTTCTTTTTTGGCTGCGGCCTCTTTGACTGATTTGTTCGAATCATATCCGAATCTGTTCTCTCCTGTATCTTTTGCCGGCTGTCGGCTCTCCGTATTTTTATTCGTGATCTCTTCTACATCTAAAGGAATGTATTCTTTCTGAGTTGACCTTTGTGCTGCTTTTGTCATTCTATCGAGTACATCCGATGCCAGATTCTGTCCTTCGTTTAATACGGCAACTGCTTTTTCCTTTAATTGCTCACGATGTTCCATTTCATAAATTGCTGCAATTTCTTTGGCCAGATCCTGTGTTATGCCGGTTCCTGACTGTGATGGTGCTTTTGCAGCCGGTTCCGTCTTGGAATTTGACAGATGATCTTCTCTTTTTTTACTGACCTCTTTTTTCGGGGTTTCTTGTTGGGGCTGTTCCTTTTTTGATGGCCTTGCTTCCACCTTTTTCGATACTTTTTCGTCTTTCGTTACAGCCTCTTCGTCATAATCTAAGAAATCCTCTTCTTCTTTCATGACAAATTTTAAGATACTTGAAGAAAGTTTGTAAATACCGCCTTTTTCTTTCTTTTCATGAGGTTTTATCTCTGCTGCCTTTTTATTTTTTTTCGTATCCTCCGATACTTCCTTACTTTTTACAACCTCATTTTTTCCATTTATCTGTTTTTTGGTGTTCGGATTACTCTTCGATGGAACAGTTGCTTTTTTATCCGCCATTTCTTCAATAACATCGTCCGTTTTTTTATCTGAAGATAAGTCCACCGCTTTCTCTGACGCATCCGGTTCTGTAACAGACTTTTTCCCCCATTCATCTGTATCGGAATGTTCCTTTTCTTTCAAAGGTTCTTCATAGTCATCTTCATAATCGTCTTCATAATCATCCTCTGCGTAACGTTCTTCTTTACGCAATTCGCGTTCTCTTCTTTTTTCTTCTTTTTTTAGTTCTTTTTGTTCTTTTAAGAATTCTTTGATATCAGGAAGGGAACCTGTATCATCCGGGTTTGGTTCTTCTTTTTTGGGGGTTGTAAAATCCTTATCATCAATATAAGGCATTGGATCTTTCTCTTCTAAATGTTCGATCAGAATTTTGGCACGTTCAACAATCTCTCCAGATCCAAACCACAAGAGAATATCTTCGCATTCTCTTTTACATTCATCTCTTCTCCCTGCTCTATGATAAAGCTTCGCTAATTCATATGCCCATTCTTCAATATATTCTTCCTGCTTTAACTCTTGCAAAATTTCGATCAATTCACCGATCGGCACACCTTTTGCCTTCTCAATACGATAACGCAGGATCAATGCATCTCGCTGGCTCGGATGCATACGCACATACTCCTGATAATAAGCTTCTGCATCATCCAATGCATTTGTCCGGATTGATAAATAGATCAACCGGTGAAGCACACGTCTGGTACGTGATTTACGGTAAATCCTAAGATAGGTTGCTTTTGCTGCATCATACTGTTCCGTCCTCGTAAAAACTTCCGCAAACACTTTCAGATCACTTAATGATCGAACCTGACGCATATCTAATGTCTGTATGACAGCTAATGCTTTTTTATATTTTCTTTCATCTACCAGATGATGTATCTGTGCAATTCTGATTGCTAATTCATATTGTCTCATAATGCTCCTCATTTCTGCTCTGCCAAATCGTATTGTCTGTTTGTCGTTTATGAATTCTGCATGGGAAAGCTAGCTTTCCTGTGTTGCGAATTCATAATGTTTCATATAAAAGTCTTCCTGCCGGTCTTTTGCCGTTTGAAACTTTCCTCTTAATATCCACGCCTTGTCATCCAGATCACAGATTAAAACGCCTTCTTTTTCTTCCAGACAACCCAGTACATTTCCGATCGCATCAACAGCCATACTGTCTCCGCTATATTCCAATCCGTCATGTGTACCTGTACAATTCACTCCTACAACATAAGACTGTGTTTCGATCGCTCTTGCCCTTAAAAGCGTTTTCCAATGATCCCGCCTTGATGCAGGCCATTCTGCGATCACAAACATAATATCTGCCTTTTTTGCTGCGATAGAAAAAACTTCGGGAAAACGTAAATCATAACAGATAAAAAGTCCGATCGTCCTGCCAAGAAAAGGAACGGTTACGATTTCTTTCCCTTTTTGATAATATTGATCTTCTTTCCCATAAGAAAAAGGATGTATCTTCGTATATTGTGCAAGATCTTTTCCTTCTTTGTCCAACAAAGTAAAGCAATTTTTCGCTTTTTGGTCTGCTTTCTTTCCCTGTGCTGCCCATCCGTATCCGATTGCAACATGATATTGCCTTGCAAACCGTTCCATCTGCTGTCTTGTCAGCGAATCCTGTTCGGGTTCTGCAATCTTTTCGATGTTCATCGAAAAACCGGTAAAAGCCATCTCAGGAAAAAGGATCACATCTGCCCGCTTTTTTGCAGCCTCTTTTATCATCTGTTCTGCTTTCTGAAAGGATTGTTCTTTCTCCTCCCATACCATGTCGATCTGACCAAGTGCTATCTTCATATGGCTCTTCTTCCTTCCATCCTGACCTGTCTTAAAATATAAAATATATCGGGTTAATTATACCTTTTCTTTGCTCATATTACAACAATACAATCACGGTTCCCGATAAGATTTTTCCGTCTTTTTCTTCTTTTATCCCTCTTGGAACTATGGTATACTATGAAAGATAAGATAACTATGCTGTACGATTTCCTACAGTATGAAAAATAAGTTTTTTTGCAGCGCACACAAAAAACTTAAAAGCACGCACCGTTTGGCTCAAAAAAGATACAAACAGCAAAAAAATTGTGCGCAGAAAAGAGGATGATTATGAAAATTCAATCAGTAAATGACCAGGCTTTTGCAGCCTATGGAAAAGTAGTAAAAGGGTTTGATTTTTCTTCCCTTTTAGCAACATTACAAGCAAATTCCGAGAAACCGGCAGATTCTGTGATCTATGTACCATCTGCTGATATATTGGAAGCAGAAAGTGTATTTAGCGAGATTCGTGATAATTGCTATGGTGGAATGCCAATTCAGATCGGCTATTGCAATGGTACTAATACAAAATTAAATTGTTTTGAATACCATCGTGACAGCGAGATCGATATTGCCGCAGATGATGTAATTCTTTTAGTAGCACGCGAGCAGGATGTGATCGATGGTCAGATCGATTCTTCCAAGACAGAGGCTTTCCTCTGTCCAAAGGGAACTGCTGTAGAGCTTTATGCTACTACACTTCACTATGCACCTTGCAGTGCCAAGAAAGCAGAAGGTTTCCGTGTAATCATCGTACTTCCAAAGGGTACCAATGAGGAAATGCCTTCGATCACTCCTAAGAACGACGAAGACAAAATGCTCTGGGCAGCAAACAAATGGCTTATTGCACACAAAGATACTGCCGAAGCAAAAGATGGTGCTCATGTCGGAATCACCGGAGAAAATGTTGATATCATTGATCTGATCTAACAGAAAGAGGTTTACATGAATTTACCACAAGATTTTATAACACGAATGCAGGAATTATTAAAAGAGGAATTCGATTCCTTTCTCTCCGGCTATCAAAATACAAAATCATATGGACTTCGCGTAAATCCACTCAAATATAACAAAGATCCAAAAGCCCTTCCTTTTACCCTGACTCCTGTGCCTTGGGCAAAGGAGGGCTTTTATGCTGTTTTTGAGGAACATCCGGGACGACACCCATTACACGAAAGCGGTGCTTACTACATTCAGGAACCAAGTGCAATGTCTGTTGCAAGTCTTTTGCAGGCAGAACCGGGTGATATCGTATGCGATCTTTGTGCTGCTCCGGGTGGTAAGTCTACGCAGATTGCCGGACATCTTGCCGGGAAGGGAATGCTTCTGTCAAATGAAATCTATCCTGCCCGCGCTAAGATCCTGTCACAAAACATTGAGCGTCTGGGTGTCGGGAATAGTGTTGTATGTAACGAGTCTCCTGACAGACTTGCCGATCATTTTCCGCTCTTTTTTCAAAAGATCGTTGTCGATGCTCCATGTTCCGGAGAAGGAATGTTTCGAAAGGATGAGATTGCGATCAAAGAATGGTCTTTGAATCAGGTACAAGTTTGCCGTAAACGTCAGGAGATGATCTTAGAATGTGCGGATCGCATGTTACAGCCGGGTGGTGTAATGGTATATTCTACATGCACATTTGCTCCCGAAGAAGATGAAGATATCATTGCGTGGTTTTTAGAAAATCATCCTGACTACATGGTAGAAGACTGGAAAGAATATCTGCCAGATAACTGCGGTTTAGAAAGCGGACGGACTGCTTTTCTATGCAAAGAGTATGACGATTCCATTCTTAGGCAGATTCCAAACACCTTGCGTCTATGGCCTCATAAGCTTTCCGGGGAAGGTCATTTTGCAGCCCGGCTTCGAAAGAAAGGGGCGATAACAGACATACCGGATAAAAAACGCCAACGAAAAAAAGCTCCAAAAGAGCTTGCTGACTGTCTTGCTTTTTTGAATGACTCTTTAATCGTTTCCGATCAGGAAGACAGTGCATCTGCCGGTATCGTAAAAGATATGTTATCCTGTACCGATTACAATCGTTTCCGTTTCTTTGGCGATGCTTTGTACTTTTTACCGGAAAAGTCATTTTCTCTTGATACCCTAAAAGTACTTCGTGCAGGATTACATCTTGGTACGCGCAAGAAAAACCGTTTTGAGCCGGCTCACGCACTAGCGATGATGTTGCAGGAAAACCTTGTGAAACAGTCACATTGTTGTACCGAAGCAGAAGCAACGGCATTTCTCCATGGTGAAACCATACCATGTGATGCCTCGATGAAATCATGGACACTTGTAACCTATCAGGGTGTCAGCTTAGGATGGGGAAAAGCACAAAACGGTATTTTAAAAAACCACTATCCAAAAGGATTGCGTATCTTTTTATAACATCGGAAAGGAAATGCCAAAAAATGCAAACAGGTTGATCTTACTAAAAAGAAAGATCAGATAACAGATCACGATTGAAAGCGGCATTCCTTTCCATGCATTTTTGATATCCTGCGTACTCATATTCATATGAAAAAAAATACTGATAAAAAGATAGCCTGTCAGAATATAATGCCACTCTTCGATGCAATGATAGCGCCATACCCATGTCAGCAGGCATAAGCTGATACCACCGCAGATCACCGGTGCAATGCTGGAAAGTGTCATTTGAAGTGCCTGTATCACCACATTACCTCTCGTATAAAATTCCACACAGCCAAGCTGGTTTCCTCTGACATGAAAAAGTTCGATCTTTGTTACTTTTGCTCCCGATAATGTTGCAAACAAGGCATGTGCGAGTTCATGATGCACTGTTCCGATAAAAGTCAGTCGATTTCGTACAAAAAATGCTACACTCCCGCCAAAAAAAAGTGAGATCACCGCTGTCAGCAGGTTACCAAAACCTTCTACGACCAGACCAAGTCCAAAGATCAGAACCGGAATCAGCAGAGCATTGTATAAGGGAATCAGATACGCATTATTCCAATCCAT
>ERZ791819.639-NODE-639-length-14383-cov-6.300251_pt1 | contig 14383 bp, 7 predicted proteins | sample MGYA00510301_ERZ791819 | MGnify/ENA primary metagenome ERZ791819 (study PRJEB30046, sample SAMN00791999) | human gut metagenome | study: EMG produced TPA metagenomics assembly of the A metagenome-wide association study of gut microbiota in type 2...
ATTCCGTAAAGCTTCGCCTCTTCGCCAGAGGCTCCCCTACTAGGGGAGCTGTCGAGCGGCAGCGAGACTGAGAGGTTGTACGAAGACGAGCCTAACCTACAAACAAAGCAGGAGCCCCATCCATTCGGATGGAGCTCCTGCTTTTCTTATAACTTACTGCATATCCGTCTCAGAGATGGGGGTATCCAGCTCATCGGCGGGGGCGTTTGCCGTCTCGGGCTGTTTGCCCTTCTTCTCCCTGCGGGGCTTTTCGCCCTTCGGGCCGCGCTTCGACTTGATGCGCTTTGCCAGCAGCAGGAGCAGCACCAGCAGGGCTGCGCCGCCGGCGCAGAAGGCCCAGACGGGGAGCTTTGCGGGGACGAAAGCCACTTCGACCTCGGTGCCGGTGGTGGTGAAGGTGGTGTAGCTGCCGAAACTGCCCGTCTCCACCTTATGCCAGCTGCCGTCGGCCTGCTTGACGTAGACCTTGCCCTTGGCCTTGCCGGGGGTCAGATAACGGATCTGGTGGGTCTCATTGCCGTCATCGGTGAACTCCAGCAGCCACTGCTCTGTCACACCGCGGACATCGGCTGTGATGTCCTGCTGGGTGACCTGCACAGCGTTGGAACCGCCGAAGAAGCCGTCCACGAAGAAGACGGGGCGTCCGTTCTCGCGGGTGACGCTGCTGCTCAGAGACGGGATGTAGGGCGTGTACTCCACATTGACCACGGTGTCGGTGTGGAGCTGGTCGAGGACGGGTGCGCTCCACTCGGCGTAGTATCCATTCTTCTGGGGGATCTCGGGGTAGTCGTCCAGAGTGAAAGACGCACCGTAGTCAAAGCTGATCTTCTTGATGACGTGGCCGTCGGCCTTGAAGGTCAGGGTCAGCTTGCGGAAGGAGTCCGGCACATTCTCCTGAGCCAGCAGGGTCTCATAGGTGACCGGCTCTGCCTGACCGACGCGGCTCAGGCGGTCGATGCCCTGCAGATCGTCGGAGACGAAGAGGTTGCCATAGAAGTCGCCGTCCTGTCCGCCGGAGACAGCACCCACGTACTGCCGGCCTTCCAGCACAGAGACGATGGCGCGGTTGTTGATGGCGATGAGGCTGCCATCCGTGAGGTCGCTGTCGATACCCTGACCGACGATGCCGCCGATGTACTTTTCACCGCTGAGGGCGCATTTTGCCCAGTTGCTGCGGAGCTTGGCGCTGGCCGCACCGGCAATGCCGCCCACCTGATTGACGCCGGTGACGTCGCCGTAGGACTCGCAGGCCGTCACAAGGCCCAGCTCCTCCTGACCGACGATGCCGCCGACCATATCCTTCTTGGCGGTGATGCTGCCTTCGTTGATGTTGCCGATGAGGACGGCGCTGACGGTATAGGAGGTGCGCAGCAGCGAGGTGCCTTCGTCCTTGTTGTCCTCCTCGGGGTCCAGCAGGTTCTCGACGCCCATGGTACCGGCGATGCCGCCCACATTCATGTCGGCGTCGATGGTGCCGCGGTTGATGCTGTTTTCGATCTTGCCGTCGGACTGGGAGGCGATGAGGTCTTCCGACTCATCCTCGTAGATGGTCTTGCTGCCCGGGTCGCTGATCTCTTCCACAGCATCCAGCATCAGGTTGGACACGACGCTGACCTGTGCGGTCACAGCGCGCATCTTGTCGGTCAGCTGGCTGCTGGCGGTGCGCATGGTGCTGTTGATGTCGTCCATCTTGTCGTTGATGGCGCTGACAGCATCAAAGAGGGAGTCCTTGGTGTTGGTCAGCTCTGCCGAGGGACGAGGCACCTTGATGGGGTCCTGCTGGTTGAGCCAATGGAGGATGTCGCGGGTCTGGCCCATCATATCGGTCAGGCCGCCGAGGCCGTCCTGCATCTGGCCCAGAGCCACGGAGGTATGCGCCAGCGTTGCGCTGGTGAGGGCGGCGTCGGTCTTGAGCAGGTCGAGGGAGGCGCTCAGGTCATCCATGGCGTCGCTCAGCTTGTCGGAAGCATCGCTCAGCTGATCGAGACCATCCTTGATGCTGCCGCCGCCGTTATTGCCGACCCAGTCCTTGATGTTGTCCATGATGCCGTCGGTGATGCTACCCATATCGTCCAGTGCATCGGAAGTCTTGGTCAGGGCTGCAGCCAGCTCGGGGTGGTCGGAGGCCGAGACGGACTTGGCAGCGCTGCCCACGATGCCGCCCATCTGGGTGGCAATGGTAGAGATGGTGCCGATGGCACTTGCGATTTGGGAAGTAGCACGGGCAATGTCACTGTCGTTGGACAGGAGGGACGCCGTGCGCAGCAGGCCCATGCCTGCGGTGACGGCCTTCATTGCCGGGGCCATGCCGCTGCCCAGCGTGAAGACGCTGGCCACGGAGTTGGCCACCTTCAGCAGCTCAATGCCGGTCTTGAGGTTCTTGTCGGACTTCTTGTCCGAGGACAGGGAGTCGTATGCGGAGAGGATGCCGGAGATGGCCTGCGAGGCAGCGCTGTCATCGCCGGTATCGACAGACTCCAACAGCTGTTTGATACCCTCAGAGATAGCCGACATACCGTCACGGCCATCCTCGGCCGCGTCGCTCACCTTGTCCAGACCCTTGCTGGTCTTGCTGAGGGCGCTGGATGCCATCAGCATCTCAGCGGCCATCTCGCGCATGGCCCACTTGAGGTTTCCGGTGGCGTCGGTCAGTTTGGTCATGGCATCTTCGCCGGTGTCCATGACGGGTTCGAGTTTGGTGAGGGTATCGGCCAGCAGAGTGGAGGCGCGGTCGATCTCGTCGGCCACCTCGTCGCCGTAGTCGCTGGCCTGGTCGTCCAGCTGACGGGCCGCTGCAATGGCGGTGTCCATCTGGCTGGTCATGGCGCTGAAGGAGTTGGAGATGCTGGTGGTGGAGTTCTCGACGACGCCGGTGGTGTCATCGACAAGGCCGCGCAGAACATCCAGCTCCGAACGGAGACGCTTGATGGTGTCCTTGGAGAGGTCGAGTTCGCGATAGGGTTCCGCCTGACCGGCGATGCCGCCCACGTCCTTGCGGCCCAGAACACAGCCCTGGTTGACACAGCCGGATACGAGGCCGTCGGTGCGGCCCACGATGCCGCCCACATTGTAGCCAACATGCTCGTAGCCGATGGTGCCGGTGTTGACGCTGGTCAGGATCATGCCGGAGGAGCGGCCTGCGATGCCGCCGGTGTCGGTGGCGACGTTGGTGACGGAATTGGTGGCGTCGTTATCGGCGGCGGCCATCTTGTTGTTGATGTAGTCCACCATCTTGGCTGTGAAACCGTCGGTGTCGAGAGAGGCTTCCGGATATTCGGTGTTGATGCTGCCCACATTGGTGCAGCCGGTGATGGCACCGAGGTTGTAGCCTGCGATGCCGCCGGTGGAAGATTTGCCGGTGACGATGGCGCGGGCCGTGCTGTGGTCGATGGTGCCTTCGGACTCGTTGCGGCCCACGATGCCGCCCACCTCGCTGTCGCCGGTGACGACGCCGGTGAACTGGCAGCTGATGAGGGTGCCGTGGTTGATGCCTACGATGCCGCCGGTGGTGGTGTCGGCAGAGTCAGAGACAGACACGACACCGCGGACGCTCAGGGACTCGATGGAGCCCTGTTCCTCCACGATGCCGAAGAGGCCCGCCGGGGAATACTGGCCCGTAATGGTCAGGTCCGAGATGGTGTGGCCGCTGCCCTTGAACTGTCCGCTGAAGGACGGGATGGGCTCCCACAGCATCCCCTCGAGGGAGAGGTCTTTCTGTAAAATAACCGTCTTGCCCACCGACCACTGGTCGTAGGCACAGTTCCTGGCCAGCGAGAGCAGGTCCGAGACGCTGTTGATGTAAATGGTATCGCCGTCATCAGATGCGAACACCGGCAGTGCGATGCTCAGCGCCAGCACAGCGGCCAGAAGCGCAGCCGTCAGGCGGCGCAGCAGATGGTTACTGGTCTTCATTCTGCACCTCCTGTTTTTCGTTGTCGTCCAATTCCTGAGAGACGTTGCCCGAGATGACGGTCAGCTGGACGTCGCCGTCCACGATGGCGTTCATCGTACCGGCCACAGAGCCGTGGATCTCGCCCTGCACGATGCCGTTGACCCGCATACGGCCATTGCCGCTGCTGCGGGCCACCAGCTTCGGCACTGCAAAGGAGGTACGGTCCACGATGCGGGTGCCGATGAGCAGGATCTGAGGCAGAACGAATAGGACGAGGATGATGGAGATGATGGTGCCTCGGCCCAGACACTGGCCGATGCCCACGATGCAGGCGTCGGAAGTCATCTGGCCGATGAGGATGCCGGACACGGTCATGATGGTGCCGGAAGTCAGGATGGTCGGGAACGCGAAGTTGATGGTCTCTATCATGGCCTGCTTGTGCTCCATCTTATCCTTCAGCTCGTTGAAACGGGTAGCGATGACGATCGCGTAGTCGATGTTCGCGCCCATCTGGATGGAGCTGACGATGAGGTAGCCCATGAAGTAGAGGTTGGTCCCCATGAAATACGGGAACGAGAAGTTGACCCAGATAGCGCCCTGGATGACCACGATGAGCAGGATGGGCATACCGACGGACTGGAAGGTGAACAGCAGCACCAGCAGGACGATGAAGATGGACACGACGTTGACGACGACATTATCGATGGCGAAGGACTTCTGGAAATCGTACTCGTTGGTGGCGTCACCGGCCATGTAGAGTTCGCCGTCCGGGTAATACTTCCGGGCGATGGAGCGGATGGTGTCGGTGAACTCATAAGTAGTCTGGCCGGGTTCCAGAGAGGGGCTCAGGTAGATGAGGACGCGGTTGTAGTCGTCGCCCTGCAGCTGGGCCAGTGCGCTCTCCATCTTCTCCCGGGCCTCGTGGAGGTCGTCCAGGTCTTCCTGAGAGAGGGAGACGATGCCGGTGTCAGCCTCGTCGCAGACGTAGAGGAACATATCCACCAGCGGCACTTTATAGGAGGCGAAGTTGCCGATGATCTGGCCGTACTCCTCGTTCTCGATGGCGTAGGCGGTGTAGATCATCTGGGCGGCCTCGTAGTCCAGGTCGGCCATCTCGGAGAACTGGCGGGCGGTGAGCTTGTCTTCCAGCATATAGCCGTCCTGGGCCTCGATGTTGGACAGACCCTTGGTGGAGTCTATTTCATCATAGCGTTCCAGCTCCTCCAGCATCTTTTTCTCGATGCTGTAATCGTCGTTCTTGGGGTAGACGAGGGCCACGAGGTTCGACTTGGTGAAGTTCTCTTCGATCATCTGGTCCGCGATGAGGGATTCGTTCATCTTCGGCACCTTGATGACATCATAGCCGTAGGCGTAGGGACAAAGGTTCGAGAAGTGGTAACCGATGAGGATGACCACCAGGAAGATGACAGGGATGACCTTGCGGGTGCGCCATGCAAAGCGGCCCACGAAGGGGATCTCCGGCACGAAGTTCCTGTGCTTGGTCTTATCCATGTAGGGTCCGAAGAGCATCAGCAGGCCGGGCATGACCACGAACACCGAGAGCATCGCAAAGAGGATGGACTTGATGAGGCAGACGGCCATATCGGAGCCGATGCGGAACTGCATGAACAGCATCGCCACAAGGCCGCCGACGGTGGTCAGGGAGCTGGAGCTGATCTCGGGGATGCTCTTGCTCAGGGACTCGATGACGGCCTCCTTCAGGGGCATGGTCTGGTGTTCTTCCTTGAAGTGGTTGCAGAAGATGATAGCGTAGTCCAGCGACAGCGCCAGCTGCAGGATGTTCGTGACCGAGTTGGACACGAAGGAGATGGTGCCGAGCATGAAGTTTGTACCCATGTTCAGGATCATGCCCACCACGAAGGTGAGGATGAGGACAGGCACCTCGGCGTAGGTCTGGGACGTCAGGAGCAGGACGATGACGATGATGACGGCAACGTACACCATGATGACCCGTACCTCGGCATCAATGGTCTCCTGCTGGGTGTTGCCCAGCGAGGTGGAGACGTAGATGTCGTAGTCGGCGAGGTATTCCTTCACCCGGTCAAGGGCCTCGAGGCACTGGTCATCGTCCTCGGGGTAGTCGAAGGTGATGGAGTAAAGGGCCGACACTGCGTCCTTATTATAATGGTCGGTGGTGTCGTCGTAGTCCAGCATCTGGACGCCCTTGAGCTCGGTGAGCCGGTCGGAAAGCTCATCGGCCTCAGCGGGCGTGATGTTGGCCACCATGACATCGGCAGAGCCGTAGGTCGTGAACTGCTCATCCATGATGTCGAGGCCCATGCGGGTCTCCGAGGTCTTGGGCAGGTAGGTGGTCATGTCGGTCTCGACCTTGACCCACCGCACCGAGAACACCGTGAAGATGGCAGCCAGAATGACAAACAGGAACACAAGGTTGCGGCGTTCCACGATCTGGCGCGCAAGCTTGTGCATGAAGTCTATCTGTGGTTTTTCGTGTTCGTTCAAAGCGTCCGTCCTCCTTTGTCGTGATTTTTTTGCAGTTTCATCCCCGGGGATGGGCTGCACAGTCGTCTCATAAACAACCTCCGTCCGATAAACTACATTTGGTGATTTTGTGAAAATTCGAAGAGAAATATTTGTACAAATGATATAATAGAGCGCTGCCCATCAAAAAGCAAGCGGCAAAACCACACGAATGATAAAATTTGCATGTTTTTAGCCAAGGCGCAGCTTGCCTTTTAACCTCTCCGTCACGGCTTACGCCGTGCCACTGCCCGGGTTGCGGCACCCAGCATCCGCAGCGCTTTGCTTGCGTCTTGCTGGCCGCGGCCCCAACAGCGACTCCCTGTTTCCGCCACTGGCGGCGGTCGTCGCCGTTGCTCCTAACGAGGGGAGGCTTTGGCATTTCGGTAAACTTTCCCTCTTCGCCAGAGGCTCCCCTCGCTAGGGGAGCTGTCGAGCGATAGCGAGACTGAGAGGTTTATTTCCTTCTCTTTCGCCGCGGCCCCGCATTGACGTAGCCGAACACTGTGCCGCAGACGCCGCCGACGATGTGCATGAAGTTGGCCACGTTGTCCCGCACAAAGATGATGTCATAGATCTGCTGGCCCAGATAGAGCGCCGCCACCAGCAGCATGGTGACGGGGATGCCGCCCGAGAAGCCGGACAGGGATGCCAGCATGATGAGCATGAAGACGATGCCCGACGCGCCCAGCAGCGCCGTGCGGGGGAACAGCGCACACTGCAGAATGCCCGAGATGAGGGCCGTGAGCAGGATGCCTTTGAGCAGGGGCAGGCTGCCGTACTTTTCTTCCATCGGCGGGCCGACGACGAGGAGAAGCAGCATATTGTTCAGAAAATGGTCCCAGCTGCCGTGGCCCAGCACATGGCCGAAGAGCCGGATGTAAAACAGCGGGTCTTTCAGCGAGGAACGGTAGACGCTGAACAGATGGGTGGTCGTCCAGCCGCCGGTGTACTGGCCCAGGAACAGCACCCCCAGTGAGAGGAGGAAAAATGTCAGGATGACCGGCGAATTGTACTGCACAGACAGCGTGAATTTGGGTCGTTTCGTAGTTGTTTCCTTCTTTCCCGGCCCGTCCGGGGCCGCAGTATGAGTGATACGACCATCATATCATAATCTTCAAGGTTTTTCCACAACTTTCGTCGGTTCAACCCCGGGTCTTCTCCCAGTAAGCCCCCATGCTCTGGCCGGGCTGGTCGGTGACTTCGTCGCTGAGGTAGTCCGCGAGGCCCACGGCGGCAGGCTGCCAGCTGCGGGCTGCCTCTACCGTGGGGTACTCCACCTCGGCGTACCAGAACTCCGTCGGCTGGCCCTCGTCCACATGATTCACTTCCAGCACCACACCGTCCGGCAGCAGGTAGCTGCGGCGGAGCTTCGGGATAAGGGGCCTGCCAATGATCTTCGTCTCGAGGTCATTGAAAAGCGCAGGGTCGATGTCCCGCTCGATCTCTTCCCTCGCCAGCCCGCCGCCCGACTTGAAGCAGAGGACGTAGCGGGTCTTGCCTCCCGTCAGGGCCTCTTCCCGGATGCGGACGGTAGGCCGCACGCTGATGTAGCCCTGCCGCATGGCAAACTCCTCTTTCAGCGGCAGCCCCTCCGGCCAGCCGTTTACCATCCACTTGCGCTCGATCTCCATGATGTTTTCCTTCCTTTCGGTGGTTTTTGTATTTATTCTAACATATTTTTATGGTATTATAAATGGTGAGTTAGAAGAACAACCTCTCAGTCTCGCTATCGCTCGACAGCTCCCCTACCGAGGGGAGCCTCTGGCGAAGAGGGAAAGTTTACCGAAATGCCAAAGCCTCCCCTCGTTAGGGGAGGTGGCACGGCGTCAGCCGTGACGGAGAGGTTCATCCTCAATTATTAAGGAGCAACCATGAAATCAGAACGCAGCTATCCTATTTATAAAGTAAACAAAAAAGCCGAGGCCAGCCTCGTGGGCGGGCATCCGTGGGTGTACGAGAACGACATCCTCGAGTTCCCGGAGGCAGAGCCTGAGAACGGCACCCTCGCCGACGTGGTGAGCCCGAAGGGCGCTTACCTCGGCACCGGCTTCGTCTCTCTCAAGAGCAAGATCCGCGTCCGCCTCATCTCCCGCAACGCCAACGACACCTTCGACGCCAGCTTCTGGCGCCGCCGCGTCGAGTACGCCTGGGCCTACCGCAAGACCGTCCTCGAGCCCGACGACCTGTCGGCCTGCCGGGTCATCTTCGGCGAGGCCGACCAGTTCCCCGGCCTGACCGTGGACCGCTTCAACAACATCCTCGTCACCCAGACCCTCAGCGTCGGCATGGAGAAGCTGAAGCCCCTCCTCTTCCCCCTCCTCGCCGAAGTGCTGCGGGCCGACGGCCAGACCATCGACGGCATCTACGAGCGGAACGACGAGGCCCTGCGGGCCAAAGAGGGCCTCGAGCAGAGCAAGGGCTGGTTCGAGCTACCGGGTGAAAGCCACCCCGCCTCCACCCAGACCGAGATCTGCGAGAACGGCGTCTACTACCACGTCGATTTCGAGAACGGCCAGAAGACCGGCTTCTTCCTCGACCAGAAGTATAACCGCCGGGCGGTCGCCCGCCTCGCCGCCGGCCACACCGTGCTGGACTGCTTCACCCACACCGGCAGCTTTGCCCTCAACGCAGCCAGCGGCGGCGCAGCCCGGGTCACGGCAGCGGACATCAGCGCCGATGCCATCGCCATGGCCCAGCGGAACGCGGAGCGCAACGGCCTGACCAACATGGATTTCCTCTGCGAGGATACCTTCGAGCTTCTGCCCCGCCTCGAAAAAGAAGGCCATCCCTACGATTTCATCATCCTCGACCCGCCGGCCTTCACCAAAGCCCGCCGCACGGTGGAAAACGCCATGCGGGGCTACAAGGAGATCAACTACCGGGCCATGAAGCTCCTGCCCCGGGGCGGCTACCTCGCCACGGCAAGCTGCTCTCACTTCGCCACCGAGGAGCTGTTCATCAAGATGCTGCGCTCCGCCGCAAAGGACGCTCACCGCCAGCTGCGCCAGATCGAAGTGCGCCAACAGGCCCCCGACCACCCCATCCTCTGGGGCGTGCCGGAGACGAACTATCTGAAGTTTTTCCTGTTTCAGGTCATCTAATAGTCATACCATCCGCGCAATACTCCAAAAAATCGGGAGTCAGTTTGTGCAGAATCGTCAAATCTGTCTATTGCGTTTTTCGCCCCGTTCGGCTATAATCATCGCATAGACAGCAACGACGCTGTGAGTCACCTCCTGACTCGCAGCGTCGTTTCGTTTAACCGATATTTCGCGGGAGAGTCCGCCTCTTTCCGCGTGAAAATCCGCGACCAGCTGAAGTATTTCAATTCAAGTAAGGAGTAGGATTTATGGCAGCAAATGTTATGGAGATCTACGGCAGCAAGGTGTTCAACGAGCACGTCATGAAGGAGCGCCTCCCCAGTGCTACCTACAAGAGCCTCGAGAAGACCCTGCACAAGGGCGCACCTCTGGACATCGAGGTGGCAAACGTCGTGGCCAGCGTCATGAAGCGCTGGGCCATGGAGCTGGGTGCCACCCACTACACCCACTGGTTCCAGCCGCTGACCGGCATTACCAGCGAGAAGCATGACGGCTTCGTCTCCCCCGTGGGCGACGGCACCGCCATCATGGAGTTCAACGGCAAGGAGCTGGTGCGCGGCGAGCCCGACGCCTCTTCCTTCCCCTCCGGCGGCCTGCGCGCCACCTGTGAGGCCCGCGGCTACACCGCATGGGACCCCACCAGCTTCGCTTTTGTGAAGGACGACGTCCTCTGCATCCCCACCGCATTCGTCAGCTACACCGGCGAGGCGCTGGACAAGAAGACTCCCCTGCTGCGCTCCATGAACGCGCTGTCCAATCAGGCCGTCCGCGTCCTGAAGCTCTTCGGCAAGGATGTGGATTACGTCTCCACCACCGTCGGCCCCGAGCAGGAGTACTTCCTTATTAAGAAGGAAGACTACGAGGCCCGTCAGGACCTCATCCTCACCGGCCGCACCCTCTTCGGCGCACCGTCCGCCAAGGGTCAGGAGCTGGAAGAGCACTACTTCGGCGTCATCCGCCCCGAGGTCTCCGCTTTCATGAAGGAGCTGGACGAAGAGCTGTGGAAGCTGGGCATCCCCGCCAAGACCAAGCACAACGAGGTAGCTCCCTGCCAGCATGAGCTGGCCCCCATCTTTGACACCACCAACGTCGCCATCGACCACAACCTGCTGACGATGGAGATGATGAAGAAGCTGGCCCCCAAGTACGGTCTGGTCTGCCTGCAGCACGAGAAGCCTTTCGAGGGCGTCAACGGCAGCGGCAAGCACAACAACTGGTCCATGTCCACCACCCACGAGAACCTGCTGGACCCGGGCGACACCCCCATGGAGAACCTGCAGTTCCTGGTCTTCCTGGCCGCCGTCATCAAGGCTGTCGATGAGTACGCCGACCTGCTCCGCACCTCCGTCGCCACCCCCGGCAACGACCACCGTCTGGGTGCCAACGAGGCACCTCCGGCCATCATCTCCATCTTCGTGGGCGAAGAGCTGGAAGCCGTCATCGACGCCATCGCTTCCGATTCTCCCTACGCCGGCCCCGTCAAGATGAAGATGGACCTCGGCGTCGATGTCCTGCCCAAGTTCAGCAAGGACACCACCGACCGCAACCGTACTTCTCCTTTCGCCTTCACCGGCAACAAGTTTGAGTTCCGTATGCCCGGCTCCGCCGAGAACCTGAGCGACTGCAACACCATCCTGAACACCGCCGTCGCCAAGGAGCTGAAGGGCTACGCTGATGAGCTGGAGAAGGCCGACGACTTCACCAGCGCCGCCATCGCCCTCGTCAAGCGCACCATCCGCGACCACCGCCGCGTCATCTTCAACGGCAACGGCTACACTGCCGAGTGGGAAGAGGAAGCAGCAAAGCGCGGCCTGCCCAACAAGAAGAACACACCCGCCGCTCTGCCCGCCCTCATCGAGCCGAAGAACATCGCCCTGATGGAGGACTTCGGCGTCCTGACCAAGGTGGAGATGGAGAGCCGCTACGAAGTTGAGATGGAGCACTACTCCAAGATCATCAACATCGAGGCCCTGACCATGCTGGAGATGGCCCGCAAGCAGCTGCTGCCCGCCGTCAACGCCTACATGAGTGAGGTCGCCAACACCGCCGCCTCCAAGCTGGCCGTCAGCGAAAATCTGAGCGTCCGCAGCGAGACGAAGGCACTGACCCGCCTGTCTGCCGACGCCGACGCCATGAGCGACGCTGTGGACGAGCTGCAGGCTGCCGTCAATGCCGCAAAGGCCCTCTCCGACGAGAGCGCAAAGGCCGTCGCCTTCCACGACGATGTTCTGCCCAAGATGGACGCCCTCCGCGCCGCCGCCGACGACGCCGAGACCATCTGCGGCGAGGACTACTGGCCTCTGCCCAGCTACAGCAAGATGCTCTACTACGTCTGATCTTCACATACCAGCGTAGAATAAAGCACCACCGGCTGAGGCGCTTATCTGAGCCATTCTCTTTTTCCTATTTCTTACACCAGCCTGAAGACCTGCCTCTGTACAGAGGCAGGCCTTTGGGCGTTTTTTAAGAAGACATACTTTTCAGAGGACACACACCTATGAGTTATACGACACAGCAGGACATCCTCGATTTCGTCGAGGACAACAACGTAAAATTTGTCCGCTTCGCGTTCTGTGACATCTTCGGCTTCCAGAAGAACATCGCCGTGCTGGCAAGCGACCTTCCCAAGGCGCTGGAAGATGGCGTCTGCTTCGACGGCAGCGCCATCGCGGGCTTCATGCACGTGGAGGAGAGCGACCTGGTGCTCCGGCCCGACCTGTCCACCATGACCATCCTGCCCTGGCGCACGGCTGAGGGCCGGGTGATGCAGTTCTTCTGCGACGTGGAAAAGCCGGACAACACCCCCTTCGGCGGCAACTGCCGCGGCTTTCTGCGGGACATCAACCGCCGGTTCAAGCAGCTGGGCCTGCGCTGCAACGTCGGCACCGAGTGCGAGTTCTATCTCTTCGAGAACGACGACCGGGGCCGTCCCACCCGCATCCCCATCGACGCAGGCGGCTATTTCGACGTAGCACCGCTGGACGCCGGCGAGAACATCCGCCGGGACATCTGCCTGACCATGGAGCAGATGGGCCTTGCCCCCCAGCACAGCCACCACGAAAACGGCCACGGCCAGAATGAAATTGACTTCCACTACGCCGGCCCCCTCAAGACCGCCGACAACATCTTCCTGTTCAAGCAGATCGTCCGGGCCGTGGCGGCCAGCAACGGCTTCCACTCCAGCTTCCTGCCCAAGCCCCTGCCCGACCAGGCCGGCAGCGGCCTCCACATCAACCTCTCGCTGACCATGGACGGCAAGAACCTCTTTGAGGGCGACATCGCCCCCGACAGCATCCCCGGCAGCTTCATGGCGGGCATCCTCCGCCACAGCCGGGAGCTGACGGCCTTCACGAATCCCCTGCCCAACAGCTACCTCCGCTTCGGCTGCGACGAGGCCCCCCGCTACGTGAGCTGGAGCCGCCAGAACCGCAGCCAGCTGGTCCGCATCCCGCAGGTGAAGGGCGACAACTGCCGGATGGAGCTGCGCAGCCCCGACCCCGCCTGCAACCCCTACCTCGCCATCGGCCTCGTGCTGGCAGCAGGGCTCGACGGCATCGAGAACCGGATGGAGCTGTCTGCCCCTGTCAACCGCAACCTCTTCATCCCGAGCGAAGCCGCCGGTCTCGGCCTCGAGACCCTGCCCGCCTCGCTGGAAGAGGCCGTCGAGGTGGCCAGGAACAGCGAGTTCCTTCACAAATTCCTGCCCGACGAGCTGAGCCGCCGCTACTATGCCGAGGCTCTGCGCCGCTGCGAGGCGCTCAAGAACGCCTCCGACCCCGCCGAATATGAGCGCGTCCACTACTTCAATGCCATCTGATGCAGAATGACATAGGAAAGGAGTGAGCCGAATGGGACGTGCCCTGATCGTAAGCGCGGGCGCAAGCTCCAACGAATATATCTCCGCACGCCTGACGGAGCTGGGCTATGCGCGGCCCATCATCGTACCAAGTGCGGCGGAGGCGCGGCGGAGGATGCTGGAATCCGACTTTGAGCTCATCGTGGTCAACTCGCCGCTTCCGGATGAGTTCGGCCACGAGCTGTGCGCCGACGCCGTGGAGAAAACGGATGCCGGTGTGATATTTCTGGCCAAGGCCGCAGCCGCCGAGCAGCTTCTGACCCCGCTGAGCGAAGAAGGCGTTCTGCTGGTCACAAAGCCCTTCTCCAACACCTTCTTTTTGCAGGCCATCCACATGGCCGCCGCCAGCAACCACCGCCTCCTGCTTTTGCGGCAGGAGAATCAGCGGATGCAGGAAAAGCTGGCACAGGTGCGGCTGGTGAGCCGCGCCAAGTGCTGCCTCATCGAGCTGGGCCGCATGACCGAGGCCGAGGCGCACCGCTACATCGAGAAAAAAGCAATGGACACCCGGCGCGACCGCGCCGAGGTTGCGCAGGAGATACTGGACTCCTACGACCCCGCGCAATAATCCGTATTGCGCCCCCACTGAGGGAAAGTATCTGCTTATCGTGCTATTCATGGCAAAGAATATCTGTAAATTAGAGGAGAACCATTATGGCAAAGTTTATTTTCGTGACCGGCGGCGTCGTCTCCGGTCTGGGCAAAGGCATCACCGCCGCCTCTCTGGGCCGACTGCTGAAGTGCCGCGGCCTCAAGGTGGCCAGCCAGAAGCTGGACCCCTACGTGAACGTGGACCCGGGCACCATGAGCCCCCTGCAGCACGGCGAGGTCTTCGTCACCGACGACGGCACCGAGACCGACCTGGACCTGGGCCATTACGAGCGCTTTATCGACGAGAATCTGAATAAGTATTCGAACCTCACCACCGGCAAGGTCTACTGGAACGTGCTGAACAAGGAGCGTCAGGGCGCTTACCTCGGCCAGACCGTTCAAATCATCCCCCACATCACCAACGAGATCAAGAGCTAT
>ERZ791819.642-NODE-642-length-14356-cov-3.793021_pt1 | contig 14356 bp, 8 predicted proteins | sample MGYA00510301_ERZ791819 | MGnify/ENA primary metagenome ERZ791819 (study PRJEB30046, sample SAMN00791999) | human gut metagenome | study: EMG produced TPA metagenomics assembly of the A metagenome-wide association study of gut microbiota in type 2...
ACTTTAAGAGAGATTTTTATGAGAAGAAAATTGATGCTGTTATTGACCTGCCTGTTGATAGGTATCGGTCTGGTAAACGCTCAAACTTCGAAGGTGACAGGTGTTGTCACTTCAGAAGAAGACGGGTTACCTGTAGTAGGCGCATCTATCATGGTTAAGGGTACTACAATCGGTACCGTTACTGACCTGGATGGAAAGTTTACATTGCCTAATGTGCCAAGTTCGGCGGAAACTTTGCTTATTTCATTCGTTGGAATGAAACAGCAGGAAGTGGCTGTTAAGCCTCATGTTGTCGTAGTACTTCATCCCGATTCAGAAATACTTGATGAAGTAGTGGTAACTGGTTATGGTAATTTTAAGAAAGCGTCGTTTACAGGTGCCGCTTCAACTGTAAATACTGGTAACTTGGAAAATGTGCCTGTGATCTCAGTTGAAGAAAAATTGTCTGGTAGCGTACCGGGTGTATCACTCAGCTCGTCTTCCAGTAACCCGGGTGCTGTAAGCAGTATCCGAATCCGTGGTATGGGTTCTATCAATGCAGGTAATGATCCCCTTTACGTCATTGACGGTACTCCGGTAACCAGTGGTAACGTCAGCGAGTTCACTTACAGTGATGCTGGTACAAACATTTTGGCTACTTTGAATACCAACGATATCGAATCTATCACCGTAATTAAGGATGCCGCAGCTGCTTCACTCTACGGTTCGCGTGCTGCTAACGGTGTGATCGTTATTACTACAAAGAGCGGTAGCCAGGGTAAGACGAAAGTAAACTTCCGTAGCGACTGGGGTTTCTCAAACATGGCTATCAACTATCGTCCGCAGTTGAGCGGTGACGAACGTCGCGAACTGTTGTGGACAGGTTTGAAGAATTACGGCTTGTATGGTCAGGGTGCTTCTGAAGCAGAAGCTGCTGCATTTGCAGATTCAAACATTGATGCTTTTGCTGCGAAACCTGCTAACGGCTGGACTGACTGGAAAGATGAATTGTTCAAGACTGGTGGTCACCAGAACTATCAGGTAAGCGTATCAGGTGGTGGACAGAACACTCAGTTCTACTCATCTTTGTCTTATACTAAGCAGGATGGTATCATTCAGAATCAGGGTCTGGAACGTTTCACTGGAAATGCGAATTTGACTCATACTTTCAAGAGACTGACCGTTCAGGTAACAAGCCAGTTCTCTAAGATGATTCAGAAGAAAACAAACGAAGGTACTTCTTACGATGGTGCTGTTGCCAACTATGCATTCTTCCAGAGTCCTTCTTCTACTCCGTACAATGAAGATGGTTCATTGAATAATGGTTGTGGTATGTTTGGTGTAAACCCCTTGTATGAATTCCAGCACAGCTCTGACCGTGCTACTATCATCAAGGCATTCAATACAGTTAAGGCTACCTATAATATTTGGGATAACTTGAACTTGAGTGAAAAGATTTCTTACGACTACATGACCAATACCAACGACGTATTGTGGGATAGATATTCTAACAATGGTGGTCCTGGTGGTGTTATGCAGCGTATCATTAACAGAAATGAACAGCTGAACACTCAGACTCAGTTGACTTACAACAAGGCTTTCGGTGAACACAACATTGATGCTTTGCTTGGCTTTGAAACAGAAGATAACAAATATGCATACAACTACCTTTCAGGACAGGATTATCCGGGTGATTTGTATGAATTCACTAATGCTGGTTCTACTTCAGCAGATAGTAACATTCAGTCTTATCGTCTGACTTCTTTCCTGGGTCGTGTGAACTATGATTTCGGAGGTAAGTATTATCTGAGCGCAAGCTATCGTACAGATGGTAGCTCTCGTCTGGCCAGAGACAATCGTTGGGGTAGCTTCTGGTCTGTATCTGGTGCATGGAGATTTACTCATGAAAACTTCATGGAATCAACCAAAGAAGTTCTGACTGACGGTAAACTGCGTTTGTCTTATGGTGTGAACGGTACTCAGCCTTCTGTATACTATGGTTATATGAACCTGTACAAATACGGACAGAAGTATAACGGTATTTCAGGTATGGGTATTATCGGTATTGCTAATCCTGATCTGAAATGGGAAAAGAACAAGACCTTCAACGTCGGATTGGACTTGACTTTCCTGAACCGTTTCGCTTTGACATTCGATTACTATCAGCGCAAGACCAGCGACTTGATCTACGACCTTCCGGTTTCTCAGGTAGGTGGTTACTATGATTCAAGCTATGGTTACTATATGCCGGTGAACGTAGGTGCTTTGAAGAACAGTGGTGTGGAAGTAACTATCCAGACTACAAACTTCCAGACTGATGATTTCTCATGGACTACTTCTTTGAACATCGGTCATAACACCAACGAACTGGTTACTTTGAACGGTGAACAGAATGAAATCGTTTCCGGACCGCTGATCCACCGTATCGGTGAAGCTTACTATTCTTACTACTTGTATGAATACGCAGGTGTAGATCCGCAGACTGGTAAGGAATTGTTCTACAAGAACGACGGTACTGCTGATGCACGTCAGACTACAACCAATGTTTCTGAAGCTAACAAGACAATCGTAGGTAAACACGATGCGAAGGTGGAAGGTGGTTTGACCAACAACCTGAAATGGAAATGGTTCGATCTGGGCTTCACTTTCACTTACTCTCTGGGTGGAGATGCATTTGACTATGCTACATGGCAGCACAGCGATGGTGGTACTTACCTGTATAACGGTGCTGTTCCTGCTTACTACACATTGGAAGATATGTGGACAGGCCCGGGTGATACTTCAGCTAAATTGCCTGCATTCCAGTATGGTAACAATTCTCAGTCCATGTCTTCACGTTGGTTGATGCCTACTGACTATCTGCGTTTGAAGAACCTGACCTTCGGTGTTCGTATGCCTCAAAGCTGGTCAAACAAGATTGGTATGAGCAATGCACGTATCTACTTCTCTGGTTCAAATCTGCTGACCTGGAAGTCTAAAGGACTGACCGTAGATCCGGAAATGCCGGAAAGTGGTGTATGTACATTTGAAACTCCGGCTCTGAGAACCTTTACTTTCGGTATTGAATTGACTTTTTAACGTTAAGAATTAAGACAAATGAGAATATTTAGACATATATTTACAGCTACGCTTGGTGTGGCAATGACCGCCAGCCTGTCATCTTGCGTCAATAACTGGTTGGATCAGACTCCGGCTGATGGTATCGATGCGGAAACAGCTATCCAGACAAGCTCTGACCTTGCTAATGTGAGAACAGGACTTTATGCTGCAGTAAAAGGAAACAACACTCTGGTTGATTACTATGGCCGACTGATGTTTGTATACGGAGACGTTAGAGGTGAAGATATCCAGTATGAATTCAACAGTGGTAGTGGACGTGCTCAGTTCTACTATTATATGAACTATTCTACTGCTGACGATTTCGGATCTTCTTCTTCTATCTGGCAGACTCCGTATGTAGTAATTGCACGTGCAAACCGTGTGATTGAAGCGGCAGAAAGCGGTAAACTTACAGATGCAGAGGAGGCACAGGCTGAAATTGCACAGTACACTGCTGAAGCAAAAGTACTTCGTGCAATGGCTTTGTTCGATCTGACTCGTGTTTACGGTAAACCGTATACAATGGATCAGGGAGCATCATTGGGCGTGCCCATCGTTACTTCTCCTATTGAAGCCAGCGAAAAACCGGCTCGTAATACTGTTGCTGAATGTTATGCAGCGATTGAAAAAGACCTGAATGAAGCTATTTCTTCTGGCGCTCTGATGACTCAGAACGATGAAGACAGCAAAGGTTATATCAACGTTTGGGCTGCAAAAGCTTTGCAGGTACGTGTATATATGACCAAGGGCGACTGGAACAATGCTCTGGCTGTTGCTGAAGACATCATCAACAATGCTCCTTATTCTTTGTGGAACACTTCTGAATATGCAAGTGCATGGTCTGAAGGCAGTGCTTCTCACGCTAAGGAAATCCTGTTCGAACTGGTGATCGATGATAAAACAGACTGGACAGACCGTGAAGGTATCGCTTATCTGTACTCAGATGTAGCAGGTGTCGGATATGGTGATGTTGTTGTTACAAAGGCATTCTCTGATATGCTGACTTCTGATCCTCAGGATGTAAGAAACAACATCCTTCTTGAACCGCTGGATCCTGAATCAGTATATGCCGGAAACAAAGTATATATCAACAAGATGCCGGCTGTTGCTGGAGATCCTCGTTATGCTGATGTTCCGGTATTGCGTCTGTCTGAAGTTTATCTGTCAGCTGCTGAAGCTGCATTCCAGGCAGGTGACCTTAACAAGGCTGCCAGCTTGCTGAATGACATTATCAGCAACCGTACAACAGATGCTTCCAAGCAGGTAACTGCTGCCAACGTTACACTGGATCGTATCTATACAGAACGCCGTAAGGAACTCGTTGGTGAAGGACAGCGTTACTTCGATGCAATGAGACGTGGTGAAACTATCGTTCGTTACACTTCAGATGCAGACAAGGGATGGCACGATGTATTGACAGAAGAAGCCAAGAGCTTCGACCGCAACTCGAAGAAGGCTCTTCCGTTGATCCCTGCATCAGAAATGAATGCAAACCCGAACATGGTTCAGAACCCTGCTTATTAATAGACATTGAAACAGAAAAGGCAGAAGGCTTTTTCTTTTGCCTCTGAATAAAGAAACCCGGTCATTGAATAGCGATGACCGGGCTTTTTTTTGTCTTCGGTCTCCGGTATTCTTTTTGATGAAAATGGGGCGGCGTCCTTTCAGTCATCCTCCTTTCTCCCTTTGTTCCTTGCCTGTTTCCCGAAAGGATTCCACTATTTTCTCAGCATGAAACTTGAGTTTCACCAGCACAAAACAAAAGTTTCACCTAGAGAAACAAAAAGTTCCACTAGGTGGAACACACAGAATCGGGCAGACGATTCCGGAAGATTGTCCGCCCGATGCATTCAGATTGTCCGTCCGATGTCATCAGATCCTTTGCATAATGCTGTCGGATTCCCCGTTCGGCTCCGGTGAATGTCCCTTTCGCTTTGCCGTTTTTCTATAATCTTTCCGAAGATGATTTCAATGGAAAATTTTCCGTATATTTGCGATGTTTAGAAATAGAAGCTTATCGAATGAAAGAATTTGTTATATCAGAAGCACAGACCGAGAAGGCTGTATTGGTGGGACTGGTTACTCAGACCCAGAATGAACGTAAGACCAATGAATACCTGGATGAACTGGCGTTTCTTGCTGAAACGGCAGGAGCTGAGGTGGTGAAGCGTTTCACGCAGAAGCTGGATACTCCTAATTCTGTGACTTACGTGGGTAAAGGAAAACTGCAGGAAATCAGAGAATATCTCCAGCAGCAGGCTGAGGAAGAAGAGAATGAAATCGGTATGGTCATTTTCGATGATGAATTGTCGGCCAAGCAGATCCGTAATATTGAAAATGAACTGAAGGTAAAGATCCTAGACCGTACGTCGCTGATTCTGGACATCTTTGCCATGCGTGCGCAGACTGCCAATGCCAAGACACAGGTGGAACTGGCGCAATATAAGTACATGCTTCCCCGCTTGCAGCGCTTGTGGACTCACCTGGAACGTCAGGGAGGTGGTTCTGGTGCCGGCGGTGGAAAAGGTTCGGTGGGTCTGCGTGGTCCGGGTGAAACCCAGCTGGAAATGGACCGCCGTATCATCCTGAACCGTATGGCTTTGCTGAAACAGCGTCTGGCTGATATCGATACCCAGAAGTCTACGCAGCGTAAGAACCGCGGACGTATGATTCGTGTTGCTTTGGTCGGTTATACCAACGTCGGAAAATCCACGCTGATGAATCTGATGGCCAAGAGTGATGTCTTTGCAGAAAATAAGCTGTTTGCCACTCTGGATACAACCGTACGCAAGGTGATTATTGAGAACCTGCCTTTCCTGTTATCAGACACCGTAGGTTTTATCCGCAAACTTCCTACTGACCTGGTGGATTCGTTCAAGTCGACTTTGGATGAGGTGCGTGAAGCAGACTTGCTGGTGCATGTAGTCGATATATCCCATCCCGACTTTGAAGAACAGATACAGGTGGTGGACAAGACGATTACGGATCTGGGAGCCGGAGGAAAACCGACCATGATCGTGTTCAACAAGATTGATGCCTATACCTATGTGGAAAAGGCAGAAGATGATCTGACTCCCAAGACCAAAGAGAATATAACACTGGAAGAACTGATGAAGACATGGATGGCCAAGATGAATGATAACTGTATCTTCATCTCAGCCCGGAATCGGACAAATATTGAAGAATTGCGTGATCTTCTGTATAAGAAGGTACGCGAACTGCATGTGCAGAAATATCCCTACAACGATTTCCTTTATCAGAACTACGAAGAAGAATGACGGAATGACGCTGAACTAATTGGAAGGACTATGAAACGTTTATGGATGATTTGCATGGCTTGTCTGCTGTGTCTCTCCTTGCAGGCTGAAATCAGCCACAAGCGAGTAGTGGAATGTCCGGCTTTTGTGACGGCTAACACCTCGGAAATCGAAATCCGGAAGATCACTCTGACGGATGAACAGACTCAGGTGGATGCAGTGTTTTATGGGCAGCCGGGAACTCCTGCCGTGCTTTCGTCGAAGACTTATTTGCAGACCGCCCAGTATCGTTTCCCTTTGCGTGAAGCAGACAAGGTATCTATTGACGGCCTGACTGAACCGGAGGTTATTCCCGAATCGGGCCGTCTGGAGGTCATACTTTCGTTTGCTCCCGTACCGTCGGGAATCCATGAAGTTGATTTCGTGGAAATGGAGTCGGGCTGGAATATCTGGGGTATTCAGCTCACTGAGACTGATCCGTATGTATACGTACCCACTTTCCTGGAGGAAGAAGAACCTGTTGAGGAACAGCTGCCCGATCCGCAACTGAAGATGGGGCCTGTGAAACTCAATGGCTATGTGCTGGGATATGATACACGCATGCTGATGAACATGAGTCTGAACTATAATGACAGCCTGTTTCCGGAAGACTGGCAACTTCCGGTGAAAGTGCGTCAGGACGGGTCTTTCCATGTGGAACTTGATCTGGTGAAAGCCTGTAAGGCACGGCTGAAAGTGAATCAGGCAGAACTTCCCCTGTTCTTGCTTCCGGGCGAGGAACTGACCGTTTATATCCATCTTCCGGCACTGAGTATGTCGGCATCCCGCCTGCAACATCGTCGTATCGGTAAAGAACCGGTGGCATGGTTTGATGGCCTCGGGGAATCGGTTGACGGACAGATGGCCGCTATGCTGGGCCGGCACGGGCATCACAAGACCGGGGGAGCATGGGAGGAATATGTCCGGAGCTGGGAACAATGTCTGGCTTCAGAAGCAGTGAAAGCCGATGTGCAGACCATTCAGCCGATGTGCGGACGGATACAACAGCGTCTTCCTCTGGAAGCTGGTGACCGGAAAGTACTGGCTTCTCTCCGTACGGCTCCGCTCAGAGAGTATCTTCAAACTAAGGAAAATATACTCCGTACAGAACTGTCACGGGCAGAATCGGTGAAGGAAGTTGTGGTGGCCGTACTTGATACAACCGTCACAGGGGCCGATATCCTTCCCCGCATCATTGCGCCTCATAAGGGAAGAGCCTTGCTGATAGACTTCTGGGCAACGTGGTGTGGCCCCTGTAAGCGAAGCATGGTGGCCATGCGTCCGCTGAAAGAACGGCTGGCATCCAAAGATATTGTATTCATTTATCTGACAGGACCTTCTTCGCCGATGGCTAACTGGAAACAGGATCTGGAAAAGATGAACGGTGTGCATTACCGTCTCTCGGAAGCGCAGTGGAAATATCTGTGTCAGTCATACGGCATTACAGGTATTCCGGGCTATCTCATTATCAGTCACGACGGCAAGCTTCAGGGACGTTATGTCGGCTTCCCCGGAGTGGATGTACTTGAGAAAGATCTGCTTCGTGCTTCGGATGAATGACCGTGAAACTTTTCACGTTGATTAAGGAAAAAATTCGATAATACTTTGTACCTTTGTCTGCATAATAACTAACAATTAATTTAAAATAATATGGCAACACCCGAATTCAAGTATCAGCCGATGTTTGAACATGGCAAGGATACAACTGAATACTATTTGCTTACAAAAGATTATGTATCGGTAAGCGAGTTTGAAGGAAAACCCATCCTGAAAATCGAAAAAGAAGGTTTGACTGCGATGGCTAATGCGGCTTTCCGCGATGTTTCTTTCATGTTGCGCCGTTCTCACAACGAACAGGTTGCTAAGATCCTGAGCGATCCGGAAGCCAGCGACAACGATAAGTATGTGGCTCTGACTTTCCTGCGCAATGCGGAAGTGGCTGCTAAAGGCGTTCTTCCTTTCTGTCAGGATACCGGTACTGCGATCATTCACGGTGAAAAAGGCCAGCAGGTGTGGACCGGTTACTGCGATGAAGAAGCGTTGTCATTGGGCGTTTACAAGACTTACACCGAAGAAAACCTGCGTTACTCTCAGAACGCTCCGCTGACCATGTATGAAGAGGTCAACACTCGTTGTAACCTTCCTGCACAGATCGATATCGAAGCAACTCAGGGTATGGAATATGAATTCCTTTGCGTAACAAAGGGTGGTGGTTCTGCCAACAAGACATATCTGTATCAGGAAACCAAAGCAATCCTGAATCCGGCTACACTGGTTCCGTTCCTGGTAGAAAAGATGAAGACGCTGGGTACTGCAGCTTGTCCTCCTTATCATATCGCTTTCGTAATCGGTGGTACTTCAGCTGAGAAGAACCTGCTGACCGTGAAACTGGCTTCTACCCGTTTCTATGACAATCTGCCGACTACCGGTAATGAATACGGTCGTGCATTCCGCGATGTAGAGTTGGAAAAACAGGTTCTTGAAGAAGCTCACCGTATCGGTCTGGGTGCACAGTTCGGAGGTAAATATTATGCTCACGATGTACGCATCATCCGTTTGCCTCGTCACGGTGCTTCTTGTCCGGTGGGTCTGGGTGTTTCCTGCTCTGCTGACCGTAACATCCGCTGTAAGATCAATAAAGACGGTATCTGGATTGAAAAGCTGGACTCAAATCCGGGCGAACTGATTCCGGAAGAACTCCGTCAGGCTGGTGAAGGCAATGCAGTGAAGATTGACCTGAACCGTCCGATGCCGGAAATCCTGGCTGAACTGGATAAATATCCGGTAGCAACCCGTCTGTCTCTGAACGGTACTATTATCGTAGGCCGTGACATTGCACACGCCAAACTGAAAGAACGTCTGGATCGTGGTGAAGATCTGCCTCAGTATATCAAGGATCATCCGATTTATTACGCTGGTCCTGCCAAGACTCCGCAGGGAATGGCTTGCGGTTCTATGGGCCCGACTACTGCCGGACGTATGGACCCGTACGTTGATCTGTTCCAGAGCCACGGAGGAAGTATGATCATGTTGGCGAAGGGTAACCGCAGCCAGGCTGTAACTGATGCTTGTAAGAAGCATGGAGGTTTCTACCTGGGTTCTATCGGTGGTCCGGCTGCTATCCTGGCACAGAACAACATCAAGAGCATTGAATGTGTTGAATATCCGGAACTGGGTATGGAAGCTATCTGGAAGATCGAAGTGGAAGACTTCCCGGCATTCATCCTGGTAGACAACAAGGGTAATGATTTCTTCAAGCAGATCAAACCCCGTTGCGCTGGAAACTGCAAGTAAATCCTTTTGTCTGAAGTTGCGTCAGGGCAGCTTCAGACGGATACATAAAAAGAGAAGCGCCTATCTTGAAGCAATGAAAGATAGGCGCTTTTATTGTAGTTATCTTTGTCTAAGCTTTCCATTGAGAGGCCGTTGAAACAAGATAAGTTCTATATAATGTAAGCCGACAGGAAGTTATCAGAAAAAATACATTATTATAAAGTCTATTATAAAGGGACTTTTTGTCGCGGTTTGTTGATGACTTTATTATTGGGTATTTTTGCTTATTCCGGATTTTATTTATGCATTGTCTTTTATTTTTGGCGGTATTATTGGTGCTAATATTGTGTGAGAACTTATGCAATTATATAAACTTAAGAGGGTGCGTCACGTATGTGAACTGCACCCTCTTAAGTTTATAAACAGATTTCTGCCCGGAATGTAGAGGCTGGAAGTTCGTCCCGGTTGATTAGATTGGCCCGGGTGAATGGCTGCCAGCCATAGCGGATGAAGCGAGGTTCTTTGACTTGTCTGGCATAAAGGATAATTTGATTTCCTTGGATAACGGCTGTTGCAGGATAGTATAACCCCTCTGTTTCAGCTATTTCAAATCCAACTAACTTTTCCCCATCAGAGGATTGTAATCCTTCTCCATAGTTAAATTCTATAATCACTTGATCCTTTTGGGTGTGGGCTCTTTTGAATAGTGGGCCGGAGGGAATCAGATTAAGATATCCGTATTCCTGATTCAAAGCCCATCGTGCCAGTCTTTCTCCAACCGGACGTTTGTCACGTGGATGTACATCCAGTGAGTCACCTTTGTCTGATGAAACAACCATTCCCGTATGGGGAATCTGTAGCATCAGTTGTCTTTGACTGTCCCGAAACCAGGGCCAGGATGGTCGGTTGAGACTTGACAACTGAACAAAATAGAAGGGAAGTTCTGGTGATTGCCAGTTCCTGCGCCAGCTTTCCACCAAAAGTCTGAATAGCTTTTTGTGTGCATCCATATTATGGGCATTCGATTCGCCTTGATACCAGATGACTCCTTTGATGGGATATTGTTCTAAAGTTCTGATACCAGCTTCGTACAAATAGCAGGGTTCATAGGGATGCCGCTGTAGGTTGTCTGTCCGTTTTTGCATGTTAGTCAGTGCTCTTCCACGTACCCATTCCTGAATGAAATCATTCTGGGTCCAATTTTTCAGGATAGAAGGAAACTGATATTCCAGTGTGTTCCGGTCTATCCAGGCTTCCGTGGGAGATCCTCCTACAGCATTGCAAATCAGTCCGACCGGTACGTTCAGGCTATCTTGAAGCATTTTTCCGAAGTAATAAGCAATTGCGGAAAAATTGGCAGCTTGTTGTGGGGTACAGGGCTCCCATTGAGCTGTGCGATAATATAGTAGATGATTTACGGAATCGAGAGCACTTTCCTGCCATGCCTGGTTGTCAGTAGCCCAGTTGCCCTTCATATTGTACAGGCGCAAGTCTGGATGGTTAGCTTGAGGAATGTCTTCTTTTCCAGTGGTGGCTTGTGAAAGTAAAAATTCCATGTTTGATTGTCCGGAGCATAGCCAGACTTCACCGGCAGCCACATGACGGAAGGTTCGTTTTTCTTTGCCGGCAGAAATATTCAGTTCGTAGTCGTTTCCTGTTTGAAGCGGATTGAGTGTTACTTCCCATTTACCGTCATTTCCGGTGATAGTTGTCTGTTTCTGGTGGCCGATGCAGACGCTTATTGGAGTTCCGGCATTGGCTGTTCCCCGAATAGGTAGTGGACAGTCACGTTGCAGTACCATGTAGTCTGTGAAAGTAGGAGGAAGTTTTAGCCCGCCAAAATCGCCTGTAATGGCTGAATAAATCGTTTGTGCCAGTAGCTTTGCTCCTTCCGGATTGGGATGAAGTCCGTCTGGAAACATGTTGGGATAGGCATACAGGGCTTGATGAAGATTAATGAGCTGAACCCCAGCTACACGGGAAACTGTTTCGATGGCCAGTTGAATTTCTCCATGCCAGTCACGTGTACCTGATTCAAATCGGAAATGCCGGTTTGAAATCGGAGTAAGCCGGCAGATCATAATACGGCTTTTGGGATTCGCTTTCCGGCAGGAATCAATCAGACTCAGGTAATCTCTGACAAAATCGTCCCGGTAATTGGGCCAGTCTCTTGGATCTGTATCATTGATACCCAGATGAATGACTGCTATGTCACCGGCAAAGTTCATGGCTTTCTGATATTCCGGCTGTAGTGTGTAGGGGCGGTGTCCCCGTTTGAGGAGGGTAGCCCCCGGCTTTCCAAAGTTCCCAACTATATAATTGTGGCCTAGTAATTGCTGTAATTGTGCGGGGTAGGATTCAGTTTGCGGATTTTCGGTACCTGTCCCGAATGTAATGCTGTTCCCGATGCATGCTACTTTTATGGGGGATTTGGCGTATAAAGGTGTTGATAGTATTATCAGAAGAACAAGATATACTTCAAAGAGTTTTTTATTCATAAGTCAACAGTTTGAGAATGAGGGTTATTAGATGAGTAAATTAAATTATCTAGAGCTTCGGATCCATCTGGTGTGACAAAAACAGCTGTGAACATCCATTTGACCAGTCTGACCTGAGGTGTCTGGAACTTTCCGACAGGCAGTTTAAGCATAAGTTTATTCCATCCTTTATGAAGAGATACCTGTAAAGGTGGGCGTGATACACAATTTTCGTTCGCTAATGAAATTTCATTTGAACGTTCTTTGTGAGTATTCTTCCATACCGGAGGCAATAGTTCCGATCCGTTTAGCCAGGCACGACTTTCCTTATAGTCCCATTTTCCTTGTTGGGGTGGAAGGTCACTTTCCGATCGGCTATAGTTTTGGAATTCTAGTATAAGTCCGGCTGTCTGTTCTTTTGGAGAATATACCCAGGTTGTTGCATAAGCTGTATGATTTTCTTGTGGGTTTTTATAAAAACCGGGTACAAGGGATCCCCATACATGTCTTAAGTAGATTCCAGCTCCATTGACTGTATAACTTTGATACGTTTTTCCTTCATATTTATAGTACTCGGCCTCTGATTGTTCAGGTGGAAAGGATTTTGTCAGATCGCCTTGATTGGGAAAAGCATCAGTAATTCTCCATTTAATGTTGCTTTGCCGGACATAGGGAAAAGGCTCTTTCTGAAATGTATGATGTTTATGCCATAGCATTCGTCGTTCGAAATCGGCAAAGTCCTGATTGCTATCAGGGGTCTCAGTTCGGAGTAATGTTTGCGGACCATCAAAGTAACAGGATCCTCCTCCGAGCCATGCACGTTCAGCTAATGCCAGCATATTAGCATAGAAATTGTTTTCTGCTATGATTTGTTTTTCATCGGAGATGTAGCGATCGTTCCATATTGCCAGAATGCTTCCTGCAATATCTTTGCTTCCTTGGTCGCAGTTGTAAATTCGGCTATTATAAAGAGCTACCAGATCTGCATATGTGTCAAAATGGTTCAAGTAGTGAAAACGGCAGTCAATGGCGGGAATTCCCTGTTGAGCTTTTCCCCGGTAACTCCATAATTGAGTCATATCGATTTCTCCCGGCTGATAATTCCATCCTGGATTCCAGGAAATGACTTTTTTCCCTTTGTCCCGGATGTATTTGACCATTTCCGGAACAAATTCAGGATTGGTAAATTTTACTTCGTCAGTTCCTATATGTATATAAGGAACATCGAAGGTAGCACAAACTTCATCTATTAGCTTCTTTAGAATTGTCATTCCTTCTTCACTTTGCATATCTGTCTGAAATGTCCGGTTGAAGGCTTCACTATGTCCCGGCATATCTATCTCGGGTATTAGCATTACGTGGCGTTTTTTACAGAAGTCAACCAATTCTTTAGCCTCTTGGAGTGTGTAGAATTTTCCTGGTATTCGGGTCATGTTTTCTGGAGCATTTAATTCTGGATATATTTTACTTTCTAATCTCCATGCCTGATTTTCTGTTAAATGCCAATGAAAAACATTGATCTTGAATTGACTTAGTAAATCGATTTCTTTTTTAAGTTCTTCCAATGTTATATAGGTACGTCCGACATCTTGCATGAATCCTCTAATCCGGAATGCTGGCCAGTCGGTAATGGTACAGCAGGGAATGGAGGTCGTTTTTTGTTGGTGCATCATTAGTTGTCTTAATGTTTGCATAGCTCGGTAAATTCCGGTTGGAGTAACAGCCTTGATATAAATATGTTCTGGAGTTACTTCTAATTTATATGCCTCATGTTGGTTGAGAGGGACTTCGGATAAGGTATCTGTTAGCTGCGTAGATAATTTGTCAGAAGGAATTTTGCAAGAATCTTTAAGGTGAAAGAAATATTTTCCTTTGTGATATTCTATTTTTTGTGGCCGGGGTAATAATGGGACACTGGTGTGTGTGTTTCCATGTATTGGAAAACTGATGCAAAAAATGAGGTAAAGTAAAAAAATAACTTTCATCATAGCTTTTGATATTAAATAAGGTGAAACGTGAATAATCGTATAGAAAAGTTTAATGAATAATGTTTTCTTACAAAAACAAGGCAAATATATATAATTATTTTAATAATAAAGGGGTTGTGCTGGTGATTATTTATAAAATATGGGCTTTTGATATTTTGAGACTTCTTATATATTGAAATTTGTCTGTGTTTAATTAATAATAAAGCCTTATTATACATATATTATTTGTAATTGTTGGATTTTT
>ERZ791819.661-NODE-661-length-14081-cov-3.498931_pt1 | contig 14081 bp, 6 predicted proteins | sample MGYA00510301_ERZ791819 | MGnify/ENA primary metagenome ERZ791819 (study PRJEB30046, sample SAMN00791999) | human gut metagenome | study: EMG produced TPA metagenomics assembly of the A metagenome-wide association study of gut microbiota in type 2...
AAAAAATTGTATCACATCGTAAATTTTATTTTTAGGAACTGGTAGTTCCGGTTTTTAAGGGATATGAAATGAATTTCAAGGCAAAATCGGAACTACTGGTTCTGGTTTTTCGTATCAACGTGATTTCAAATTTTGGGTGCCGTTCTCTCTGCATGGATTTCCTGCCCCCTTCCGGCGGCGTTTTCCAGCTCTCCCTTGTGAGGAGTCTTCGCCGTGTATCCCATGCAGACGGTCATGTGATTTTCAAGGTTCAATTGGTGTCTTGCTGGTAGCTTATCACACTTTCAAAACATTTTTTAGGACCTGACAGGTCCGGTTTTGAGGGAGTAAACCGGACATAGTAGGTCCGGTTCGGCGAACGGCTCTGAATAGAGCATACCATAAAGTCACTCGAATTTTTAGGACCTATTAGTTCCGATTTTTACCTTCAAAACCGGAAGTAATAGTTCCGGTTTGATGCGATATTGAATGGATCAACGCTGATTCTTCTGAAACAATTTTTTCTCTAAGAAAATTTGCTTATTCGGTATCAGCGGAAACGTGCAGCCGGCGCAATTTTGTGCTGAATATCGGGTTTGGGCGAAGCTCAACAAGCGTTTTTGAAGTTGGATTTGAAAAATCTGATTCAAAAATTGCGAGGCGGTACCAACTCGCCCTGTTTGCTGCGGTTGCAAACTCGAAAATTTTTGTGCAGAAAAATAACCGCCCGCTTCAAGTTGAACTTGAAAACGGACGGTCCTGATTGCAAAATAATTTTCAAATTTGGAAGCACGTTGAGAGGCTTCATAGCATCCGCAAGCAATGCAGACGTATATACATCTGCTTATTTTGCTTTGCAAAATACTTGTTGGGAACACCCAAACCCGTGAACTGCATCCTGTGGATGCAGGCTGTGCGATTGCATCGCTGATTCGTTCAAACTCATCGCAGCCCTATATTATCGCTCACACTCCCGATCAGGATGTCAAATGCAGAAGCGGCCATCTGCATCTACGCAAACAGCCGCTTCATGATTCATTTTGTACTGGTCACTGCAGCACCTTATTCATCAACTCCTGATAGCTGTCCACATGGTCGTATGTCACAAGTCCATCTGACAATTTTGCAAAGAGCTTCTTGGCGCAGTCGATCTTGGATTTCTCGATCGGACGCAGGTTCAGGCTCTCCATCGTGCCTTTGGTTTCTGCTACAAAATAGATGTGCTTCACCTTGCCCTCATGGAACACGATTGCCCAGTCCGGGGAGTAGTGTCCAACCGGGGTCGGAATATAGAAGCCTTTCGGCAGTTTTGCATAGATAAAGACTTCCTCTGCTCCGTCCAGATTTTCCGCAAACTTCCGTTCTACGCTCTTTTCCGCTGTGCCATCGGTGAAAACGTAATCCTGAATCGCCTTCTGTGCCTTGTAAGCCTTATCCATCGTCAGAGCGTGTTTCTCTGCCGTAAAGATGCTGCTGTCGTAGCTGCCCTCGATGGTATCATAGGTGATATGCTCCACGATCATGGTAGCTTTCTGCTCCTTGACCAGCCGGATCACCTTTGTGATAAATTCTTCCGGGTTGTTCTGGTACATCGCAAAGGTCGTCGGCTTGATGCCCTGCAAAATCCGTGCGACGGTGCGCCGGGTCAGCGTTGTGCTCTCTGCAATTTTACCAATCAGATCATACGCAACCTGTCCGTTATGCGCATTCCGCAGCACATCCGTTTTGCGTTTTGCGTCGTTGAAACTGCTGCCTTCCCGCACCATATCGGCACTCAGGACATCTTTCTGCCCGGCATAGGTAACGGTATATTGCAACCGACTGACGTACAACTCGCTGTCGATGTGTGCGATTGCTTTCTGAATTAATTCCTCAGAATCAAAATCCACCGTATAGGCGTATTTGTGGTTGATCGTCTGCCAGAGCTTCTGGAACTCTGCCTTTTCAAACCGGTCGTTCAGCGGATTTTCCAGCACTTTCGGCTTGTTGCCATCCTCAAACATAGACTTGAGCATACTGTCATCATAAATTGCCTGCACAAGCGTGTGCACGCCCTCTTCAATGGGCTTCAGCGTTTCCGGCACCGGTGCAAGTGTTCCGGTCTGCACATCGTCCCGGTAGTCCTGCGTGATGTTATCCTGCTCATCCACATAGTTATTGCGGACAAGATACTGATAAATTGCCCGTGCCTGATGGTCATCCACCTTGACAGTTTTGCCATCCAGCCTGATGGTCTTGCCGGTGAAATATGCAATGTCTGCTTTGCGGGGACGATCATACAGCACTGCTTCGGTCTGCTTTTGCAGTCCGTCTACAAATCCCGCATAGCTCTCGCTGGCAATAACGGTCAGGACGTTAATATCCTGCACCTTATCTCCCAGCACTTCCGCATCCATGCGGTTTCCGTCCTTATTCACGCACAGACGCAGACCACGGCCTACTTCCTGCCGCTTCTGCGTAGTGCTGTCGCTGTGCTTCAGGGTGCAGATCTGGAACACATTCGGGTTATCCCAGCCCTCCCGCAGGGCGGAGTGGGAGAAGATAAACCGGGTCGGCTCTTCAAAGGACAGCAGACGTTCCTTATTTTTCAGGATCAGATCATAGGCAGAAATGTCATCCGACATATCTGAGCCACGCTTGACCGAACTGTTGACGCTGTGACCTTTCTTGTCGATGCTGAAATAGCCCTTGTGGACATCATGCACATCGGTTGAATCCAGATAGGCTGTATAAGCAGGGTCGAACAGGGTGCGATGCTCATTCAGAACCGAAAGATACTCCTGCTCAAAAATCTTGCCGTACTCGCCCAGCAGCTCGTTTCCTTCTTCATCGTACTGGCGGTATTTTGCCACTTCGTCAATGAAAAACAGGGAAAGCGTCTTGATGCCCAGTTTGAAAAGTTCCTGCTCTTTTTCAAAGTGCGAAAGGATCGTTTCATGAATCTGCACCCGGCGCATATCATTTTCGGAAACATCGCCGGTGACATCGCCTTTGCGGATGGTATCGCCGTTCGTAAAAGTCACAACACCCGTGATCGGGTCGATTTCCGACACTACGAAGCCCTTATACTGCTCCATTTCCCCGGAGATGTAATAGAGATTATCGCCCACATCCAGCGTATGGAACTCTCGCTTCGTGCCGTTCTGGTGGCTGACCTCCAGCTCTACTTTTGCCCGTGGCGGATTCTTCGGGGAGATGATGATGCTTTCCAGATACAGATACTTGTCCGTACCACGCAGATTTTTGACCTCAAATCCTTTGACTTCGATTTTCTTGACCAGCCGCTTATTGTAAGCGTCCAGCGCATCCAGAACGTAGATCAGATTGTGCTGCTTGGCGTGGGTAGCAGAGTAGTTCAGCGTGAAAAGCGGATTGAACTTTTTCAGGGCTTTCTGCGTGGCAGAGTCCTCTTTGCCCATCTTCTGCGGTTCGTCCAGAATCAGGATTGGGCGGTTGGCGGCAATCACATCAATCGGGCGGCGAGAACCGAACTCGTCCCGCTTGGTGTAGATAATTCTCGCAGCGGCATCACCCTTGCGGCCTTCCACGTTCTTGTCCTCGTTCATGGATGCCGCAAACGCCTGCGTGTTGATGATCATGACATTGATGCCGGAATTACTGGAAAAGGAATCCAACTGATTCAGGTTGCTGCTGTTGTAGATAAAGAACCGTGCCTTTTTGCCGTAGCACTCCATAAAGTGATCGGCAGTGATTTCAAAGGACTTCTTTACGCCCTCACGGATGGCGATACTCGGCACAACAACGATAAATTTGCTCCAACCATACCGCTTGTTCAGCTCGAACATGGTCTTGATGTAAACATAGGTCTTGCCTGTGCCGGTTTCCATCTCGATATCCAACGAGCATCTTCCCAGTGGGGCAACCAGCTTTTCCGACTGATGGATGTTTGCTTCTGCCTGCAATGTGCGGATGTTCTGAAGCAGCTCCTGCTCGGTCAGTTGGAGTGCTTCGTTCTTAAAACCGGAATCGTTGATCAAATCCTGCAACTCCACCTGTGTTGCATCGTCCCCATTGGAAACAAGGCTCAGCTGCTGCGGCTGTGCGGACAGGTTTCCCATATCACGCAGGTATGACACGCCTGCATTGTAGGGTTGCCCCTGAAAGACCCGTGCCACCGCATCCACAGCGTCAGTCTGGTACTGCTGAATCTTAAAACTAAACTTCATCTTTGTGGTTTACCTCCTGCTCCAGCATCAGGAACCGGTCAAAATCGCTCTCATACAGGCGATCCTGAATGACACGATACTTTTCGTATTCGGTTTCTGCATGAAGTTTTGCCTGCTCTGCGCTGATTTTACCGGGGCCTGTCAGCAGCTCGTTGCCGTTGAACTCCAGAAAACCGTCCAGACGTTTTGCCCAGTCCTCCATGCTCATGGGAATCTTGCGTTCCGCCTGTAACTCAGCATAATCCAGATAGAGCGACACGATTCGCTCCAGATAGTTCATTTCCTCTTTGCTCAGGTAGTTTTTGGCTATTGTCACATCCGCTTTCAGGATTTTCCCATCCGGCGCATTTTCCCATGTGGTAAGCCCCATGTGTTCCTTGTTGGCATCGGCACGCTCCACGATCAGTTCTGCCGCCGTGTGGCGATGCACGGCATAGTGCATCTTGTTCTGAACCGTCTGGAAGAACAGCCGGGTCGTCTTGGCATCCTTGTCGTAATCAAACGCTGTTGCGTACAAATCCGTCACTTTCTGGTAGAACTTGCGCTCCGACAGGCGAATTTCACGAATCTGCTGCAACTGACGCTCAAAATATTCATCCGTGAACATGTGGCCTTTTTTCAGCCGTTCCACATCCATCGTCCAGCCCTGAATGGTGTGGTCCTTGACGATCTGCCCCGCCCACTTGCGGAACTGCACCGCTCGCTGGTTGTTCACCTTGAAACCGACTGCAATAATCATTTGCAGATTATAGTGATCCTGTTTGCGGTTAATCTGACGGTTGCCCTCCGTTTGAACTGTCAAGTATTTCTTGACAGTTGCCTCCGGCGTAAGTTCCCCATCCGAATAAATGCGTTTGATGTGCTGGGAAATTGTCTGCTTTGACACATCATATAATGCCGCCATCATCTTCTGCGTCAGCCAGATATTCTCATCCTCATAGCACATTTCATAGCTTGCATTGCTCTCACCCGTAGATGCCACAAAGGTCAAATACTCTGCTGCGGAACTGCGAAGCTCTTTCTCTTCTCTTTTCTCCATCACAGTAATCTTCCTTTCTCATCTTATGGGAATCTGCGACAGCCTTACCACATCAGGAGAAATTCCTTTTGAAATCAAAAGTTCCTGTATTCCAATTTTCGTCAACTCGGAGGTAACAAACGGACTGATCGTAATTTCTTCGATAATATCTCTCACCGGGAAATTTTTCAATTCCAGCTGCGGACGAATCGTTGTTCCTGATAGTGAAAATTCTTTTGAGCAATTTTCGCCTAAGTATTGATCTTCAAACGGAATTCCCATTCGATACTCATGTTCAAAGGAAAACGATGGTGATTTAACAAGCAGGCAAAATCTTAATATATCATCATATAGCATCAGCTCATTTTTTAGATTATATACATCATTTATTACAAGCTCAGTCACTTTATTGATTTCGTATCGAACTTCTCCATCTATTGGATTCATAAGACCTTTTTCAAGATTTGCATCACGAAATCCATAAAAGAATTCTTTCAATTTTTGGCTATTAAACTTTATACAGCAGCCATCTTTTGCATACATACGCCACATTGCAAGGTCATCATATCGCCGAGACAATGACAAAATATAATAGTGAATATCGCATAAATATCGCTGCATATACGGCGATCCATCACTTACACTCTTTATGCGTTCCATTTTCCCATGTTCAATGTTATCGACTGCTGTCAGAGCTTTTTTGCCGAATTCTTCTTCAGCTTTAGGTGTAAGATAATCTTTCAACCAGTCCAACGCATAGGACAGTTCTTTCGTATCGTTCAAGAAACGGTAATCCGTCAGGCGGATGGTTTCGTTTTGCAGGATGGAAAAAAGCGAACCGATGGATGTATAGTGGTAGAGATCGATTTTGGGATATTGAATTTTCGCCGTCATTACAGCACCTTCCTTACCGTTTCCGGGCTATACGTTTCAAAAATCTGGTCAAAGTTTGTCGCAACGCTGTCGTTTGCCATGGAGCTGTCACGGAACACAGCATAGTAGGGCTTCATCTGGGCAATAGCTTTGACGGTCTCCTCCGTCACATCATGGTCAAAGCAGGCCAGCAGGAAACCATCTGCCACGTTGAACACCTTTTTACCCGCAATCTCTTTCACCTCAATGGGGCTGGACAGCAGCACGCCCAGATCCAGCATCACTTGGAACAGCAAATCTTCCGGGGTGCGGTCAGGTTTTACGTTATCCACCAGCGAGAACAGGTCCTGCTGCTGGATCTTCTCCGGCGTGTAGTAAACCGGTTTCATGTTGCTTTTATCCAGACGCAAGCAGCGGAAACCAATATCCAAATCAGCCGGAGCCGTCAAACCGGCATCCTCTTTGATTTTCCGGCCAGCCCGGCGGATACGCTCCTTGCCGATTTCGCAGATGTTCTTATAGCCTGCCTTGTACGCTTCGCTCTTTTTATCAGTAGTCTCTGGAACCTGTACCATAATAAATCTACACTTTTTATTTGTTTCGCAATTATATTTTATAACTGCATGGGCGGTTGTCGCAGAACCAGAGAAAAAGTCAAAAATTATATCCTCATCTCTTAAATCCAGCATTTCAAAAATTCTCATAAGTAGGAATACGGGCTTTGAGTAATCGAAAATACCGCCTTTAGTGAATAAATTCTTGATTTCAACAGTTCCATTTTGATAGTTAATTTCCGGCTCATCCCAAATGGATTTTGCCTTTGTTCGTCTTTCTTCGTCTCCTTTGCTAAGATAATCTTTTTGATAAATATCCCAACACGTTTCGCCATTTCGTGTTAATTGCTTGCCGAGTAAAAGACACCCCTCTGCCATCACCTTTTCCTTGCTCCAACGCCATGTGCCGTCTTCCATGGTACTTGGCTGAATAGGCAAGACTTCTTCGCAATACTCATTACTTCTTTCCGGTGAAATTAAGCCGGTGTTTGGATTTACATATATTGGATAGTAGAGTTTAGGTCTCTCGCTCCTTCTCCAAAAACCACCTCTCATTCTTAACCCCAAAAGACGATAATTGCCATTTTCATCATTGAATTTGTATTCGGAGGTCATATCTTCGGTAAGGAGATGTCCAATAATTCTGCATTCCAATCTATTTTTTGAGAAGATAACCAGGTATTCATGCAAGCTGGCGATTTCTGCTGTTGACATTGAACCACGAGGATTACTTTTGACAACTATATCACCAAGATGATTAGATTCTCCAAAAATCTCACATCCGAGCTTAATAACATTTTCAATCTCATTCTCATCTATGCTGATAAAGATTACGCCTTCATCGCTCAGCAAATCCTTTGCCAATTTCAGACGCGGATAAATCATATTAAGCCAATCCGTATGGAACCGGCCATTGCTCTCCGTGTTTGTTACAAGCCGATTACCCTCTTCGTCATACTGTCCGCTGTTTCCCATATATTTGTCAGCACTCTGGGAAAAATCGTCCTCATAAACAAAATCGTTGCCCGTATTGTACGGCGGATCAATGTAGATCATCTTGACCTTACCCAGATAGGTTTCCTGCAAGAGTTTCAGAACTTCCAGATTATCGCCCTCGATATAGAGGTTTTCGCTGTCAAAACCGCCGGGTGTACCGTCCTTGCCCACGCTGTCTGCCACAACCGGGCGCAGCGTTGCCGTAATGGGCGCATTGGCCGCCAGCATTGCCTTTTTCTTATCCGGCCATGTAAATTGGTAGCGCTCTTCCCGACCCTCCACGATGGAGTCGGAAAGCTCCTGCCGCAGAACGTCAAAGTCAATGGCGTGTTCTACCTTGCCGTTGCGTTTTACCTCGGTAATTGCATTGGGGAACAGCTTGCCGATCAGCTCAATGTTGCGCTGTACACCGTCAAGGCTGTGCATTTTAAGGTTGTCCATTTGCTGACTCCTCCATTTCCTGTTTCGGCTCCAAATGTATAATGAAATCGGTTATCAATATTGCATTCAAGGAAGCTTTTTTATTAGGGTACTTTTTGTATTTGCTATGTGAAACGCCGTTGCGGTTTGGAACACCTTCTACCACTTCATCTACAGTATTACAGTCACAAACAATCAGCTTCTCATAAAATTCTCCGAACACGGGGTCAAAATTATTTTCTTCTATCAACGCAACCAACCCTTGTCCAGTTTTCTTCTGACTATAGCGGCCAGTGATATGTAACTTATGGTGAATTAGACCTTCCCACATAGTTGACAAACACGCTATCGATAGCGCATACTCTCCTCTAATATGCGCTTCAATCGCTTGCCCAAGAATTTTTTTAATATGAGGTGCGAGATCAGAATTTCTCCATTCACGTTTGATATCTTTTAGTTCTTGAGTAGTGTAATAACTGAGAATCAGTTTATCGATACGCTTTTCTCTACGCTTGCTACACCCTCTGCTAGAGAACAAAACCCTGTAGATATCTTCAACCAACCCAAAATCTGCTGACCAACTTGCATACGGGAACCATTTGCATTCATATAATGCCGCCAGACAGATTTCATCAATTTTACGATAATAGGAGTCAAAAACGCTATCCTCAATATGCAAATTCTGTAAGACAGCCTGCAATGGAGAAAAATCAATACTGGATATCCATTGCAATGCCGGTGAATTTGCAATTTGAGTTGCCGCAACAGTGTAAGACGCTAATATATTTTGGGTTGATTGTGTAATGGATTGAAGGAAGTTGTTATCATATAGATTCTGAAAGGCATTGACCGTGTTGTTAGCGAGAAGCCACCTGTCAGCATTGAGCGTAACTGATGAAATTGCAGAGGATAACGTTGAAGCCGCCTGCGTTACAGCACTACAATTTGATGCTAAAATAGCAGTGGTTCTTTGAAAATCCTGTACTGCAGGACTACTCACAACTTGTTGAAGGCTATTTATGAGTGGCACCGCTGCACATTGAATTTGCGATTGCTGTTCAACAAATGGTGTAAGTGCCTGTGATAAATTTTCTGTCAAAGCAATGCTCTTTTGCAACGATTCGGGAAGAATGGGCATGAATTTCTTTTCGCTATCGATAATTACACCTCCAGTTGCCGTCGCACAATTTGCAGTTCCTGTACCAGTTCAAACTTCTTCTTCGGTTGCTTTTCCTTACGGATTTTAGCTTCCAGTGCCACAATCTGTTTTTCCAGCTGCTCACGCTGCTTCTGCTGCTCTACGCTGTCTTTCAGGGAAGTGTTTTCTCCTACGCCAAGCGCATCGCCTGCAATCTGACGGACAAAGTTCTCGTATACGGCATCCAGCGTAAGCCCTTCCAGATGCACCGGCAGGTCGTCTTCGTCCATCCAGTCCGTAGAATAATAGCGGTCTACCCTAAAGGCCGTCTTGCCCGCCGCAGCCTCCTTGTAGCCGATGACAGCACGATACTTGCCCTCGTATTCCAGCAGAAAGAGGATGTGATACGGAATTTCCCGGTCGATCTGGCGCAGCACACTCTCGTCCAGCTCCGGGGCAGACAGCCGCACCTCGAACACCTCGATCTCCGTCACCTGTCCGCCAGCAGCCAGATTCAGAGTAGTGGGCGCAATCTTATTGCGCCAGTAGATGATCCTGATCTGCTCGACAAAGGCTTTCTTCATAGCCGGAGTGACAGCGATGTTCTCATAGAACTTCTGCTTCGGGATACGTTTATTGAACTCGGTAGATACAGGCAAGTCCAGCACGTTTTTCACCTCTATGTGTTCATTTCACGACAAGAAAACAAATCAACTCAAAGTCATCCAGCCCGGACACCTGACTAAGCAATGCCGTTGTTCCGCCCGCAGAGAACAGGCTGTCGATATCGCTTTCTTCCTTAACATCAATGATCGAATCAATGGCTTCACTCAGCAATTCGGACATTTCTGCCATGTCCTTTCCATCGTCTGTTTCCCGATTGAAGCGTTCGTACACCTCTTTGATCGGCTCAGACTTTCCACGGCACAGCAGCCGGATATCGTCCAGCATCTTTTTGGGGTTCAGATAGTCGCAGACGATCTGCCCATCCATTCCGATGTAGACCATGTAGAACGGATGGATACGGTTGCGATTATCCGCATTGACGCTGTTATTGATGTTTTTCAGAACGAAGATCACGCCCTCCGGCAGTTCATCCGTAGCCGGAACCACTGCATGAAGTCCACGAGGCTTCTTGTCCAAATCACCGTTGTGCTTGATGTAATCCAGTAGGTCGAGCCGGAACTCGTTCAGTCCCAGATCCATAATAGAGATACCGTCCGACATATCTTCGATGTCAACGACCTCTTCCTGCAAGCGTTTCAGCTGTGCTTTGCGGTACTCCAAATCGCCTTTTTCTTCGGGGTTGATAAGGTCATCATCGCCGGTGGAGGTCATAACGGTGATTTTCATGCGGGTCTCCACCCGGGATTTCAGGTTGATGTAATCGTCCAGCGTCAGATCAGGCCAGAAGTTCACAAGCTGGATGTACTGGTTTCTGCTGCCGATACGGTCGATTCGTCCAAAACGCTGGATGATGCGTACCGGGTTCCAGTGAATGTCATAGTTGATCAGATAATCGCAGTCCTGCAAGTTCTGGCCTTCGGAAATGCAGTCTGTCGCAATCAGCACATCAATCTCCGTGGTACTACCGGGCATCAGAACATCCCGGTCTTTGGAGAGCGGAGAAAAACAGGTCAGTACATTGTTGAGTGTTGCCTTGAAGCCCTTGATTGTGGTTCGCCCATCAATCGATCCGGTAATGACAGCGGTATCTAGCCCATACTTCTGCTTTACAAATGTACTCACATTGTCAAAGAGGTACTCTGCAGTATCCGAAAATGCAGAAAAAATCAGCACTTTCTTGTTGCCGGCATTGATCGGATGCTCAATTTTTTCGGACAGCAGCTGGAACAGTTCTTGCAGCTTTGTGTCGTGCTGCGGTGTGATATCTGCCACCATAAAGGTCAACAGCTCCAGAATTTCTGCATCTTTCCGAAGTTCATCACGCCAACTCTTCCAATCCATATCCGCAAGATCGATTTTGACTTTTTTGCCGACGGTGAAAAAGTCAGTGTTTTCATCGTCCATGTCAAAATCGTCTCCGGCCATGTCGTATATATCCAGATCAGCGTGGCCGGAGCGTTCAAACTGGTCAATGGACTGAATCGTACCATCAATCAGTTTCTTGATGCGCATCAGGGTCAGCTGGAACGAATGTACAGAGCTTTCCAGCCGTTTCAGCAGGTTGATACTCATCAACCGACAAATACCCTGCTCACGGCCTCTCTGGGTCAGATTCTCGCCCTTATTGTGCGTCAGCTCTTGATATTTCTGGATCTTACTTGCGAAGATATAGTTGGAGGGCATATAGACGCACAGGCTCAACTGTATCAGCTGCTCGTAAATCTCATTGTAGTTGATGGCATTATTCAGGTCTGTCAGGCATGGACGGACGGAGATCGGCTTCAATCGCTCCGGGAACTTTCCAATAGCGTTTGTGTTATAGTACTTCTCGATGTGCTTACGGGAACGTGCGATGGTCACACTGTCCAGCAGCTCGAAGAAGTCGAAGTCCAGTGTCCGCAGCAGCGCATCCGTGGTTCTCTCTTCTGGTTTCAGCTTGCTCCATGCGTTAAAGGCTTTCTGCGCCTGTTTGAAGATGTCCTCAATGCTCTTTGAGGTGTTCAGTCTCTCATCCAAATACTCGGAGTTGCCCTCATAGGCAAGGGCCAGCTGATTTTTCAAATCCACAAAGCGGTTGTTGACAGGCGTTGCCGAAAGCATCAGCACCTTGGTCTTGACTCCGGCACGAATCACCTTGTCCATCAGACGCTGGTAGCGGTTGTCCTGCGTCTTGCTGTGCGTACCGATGCCGTTGCGGAAGTTGTGGGATTCATCAATGACAACCAGATCGTAGTTGCCCCAGTTCAGGCGATCCAGATCAAGGCCGTTCGACTTTCCGCCGCTTCTGGACAGGTCTGTGTGGAACAGAACATCATAATTCAGCCGGTCCGATGCAATCGGGTTGTTCACATAGTTGTCTTTGTAGGTATTCCAGTTCTCTGCCAACTTTTTGGGACACAGCACCAGAACCGACTTGTTTCGGTTCTCATAATACTTTACGACAGCCAGTGCGGTAAAGGTCTTGCCAAGGCCAACACTGTCCGCAAGGATACAGCCGTTGTACTTTTCCAGTTTATTGATGATGGCAAGCACCGCATCCTTCTGGAAGTCGTACAGCAGGCTCCAGATCTTGCTCTGCTTAAAGCCGGTTGACTCATTCGGCAGTTCATCTTCTGAGATGTCGTCCAAAAACTCGCTGAACACATGATACAGCGTCATAAAGTAGATGAACTCCGGGGAATTTTCTGCATAAGCCGTGCTGATATTCTCCAGTACTACATCTGTGACATCCTGCATTTTGTCCCGGTCGTTCCACAGGGTATCGAACAACTTCATGTACTGCTGTGCGAACGGAGCCTCCATGCAGTTGACCATGTTGTAGCTGTTATTTCCACGCTCACAGCCAATATCGACCGTTGTAAAGCCGCCAATCGGCATATAGGCGGTCTGTGCTGCGCCGGAATCCACGGTCATAAAGCCAGCCATGTTTTCGCCGGTAGTGTTCGATTTGAACGTTGCCTTTTTTCTGATCCAGTCTGCGCATTCCTTTGCAATGGCTCTCTGGGTCATCTCATTGCGCAGTTTGATTTCAAACTCTGTACCGTAAAGGCTCGTTTCACGGGAAATGCGGGGAATGTAGAACTCCCGCTTCTGCTTTTCAGCCTTTTCCTTCACAAACGTGGGGGATGTAAAGATAAATTCAAACTCGTCTACGGTTTCCAGCTGTTTCTTCAGCTCTTTATAGGCATACATCGAAAAGCAGGCTGCCGCAATAGACACCCTGCTGCCTTTTTTGATTTCCACCCGCAGATCATCTCGAACGGTATTGGTGATGTTATCCAGAATTTTCATATCATCCACCGGCTTTATGCTTATCCGTATTTTTTATAGCCTTGACTATGAAAGCACTCTTACAAAACTCTATTTCTATTATACCACCCACTTTTTCCCCTGTAAACGAAAAAGCTGACGGTGTGTAGCGTGCAGCATCCATCAGCTTTTCGTGACACAAAAAATCGGCACCCGCTTTTCAGCGAGTGCCGATTTTGTTACCCTATAGTGCGCTTTGATTTTTGGCGTAAGTGGCGTAAGTTTGGCGTAAATCCGCTTTTGCGCGCTCCAAAAATCAAGCATTCATGCGGTTTTCAGGCAGCTATTAGTACATGCCGCCCATGTCACCACCGGCTGCGGGAGCAGCGGGGGGTTCGGGCAGGTCAGCGACCAGGCTCTCGGTGGTCAGCACCATCTCAGCAACGGATGCTGCGTTCTCCAGAGCGGAACGGGTGACCTTGGTGGGGTCAACGATGCCGGCGGCGATCATATCTTCAACAAAGACCTCGTTCTGAGCGTCAAAGCCGTAGTTAGGCTTGTTGGCAGAAACGATCTTGTCGATGATGACGCTGCCTTCCAGACCGGCGTTCTTGGCGATCTGGCGCAGAGGTGCCTCCAGAGCCTTCAGGACGATCTTGGCACCGGTGCGCTCGTCGCCTTCCAGCGTGTCGCACAGAGCGCGCACAGCGGGGATGGCGTTGATGGGAGCGGTGCCGCCGCCAGCGACAACGCCTTCCTGAACAGCAGCCTTGGTTGCGTTCAGAGCGTCCTCGATGCGCAGCTTCTTATCCTTCATCTCGACCTCGGTAGCAGCACCGACCTTGATGACTGCAACGCCGCCGGCCAGCTTTGCCAGGCGCTCCTGCAGCTTCTCGCGGTCGAAATCGCTGGTAGAAGCCTCGATCTGGTTGCGGATCTGTGCAATGCGGGCTGCAATGGCATCCTTATCGCCTGCGCCGCCCACGATGGTGGTGTTCTCCTTGGTGACCTTGACCTGACGGGCATGGCCCAGCATCTGG
>ERZ791819.662-NODE-662-length-14026-cov-5.965142_pt1 | contig 14026 bp, 10 predicted proteins | sample MGYA00510301_ERZ791819 | MGnify/ENA primary metagenome ERZ791819 (study PRJEB30046, sample SAMN00791999) | human gut metagenome | study: EMG produced TPA metagenomics assembly of the A metagenome-wide association study of gut microbiota in type 2...
GGGCGAAGCCGCCGACCCCGGCTACTGCCGCTGGCTGAACGGCCTCGGCCTGACCGAGACCCGCATCCTGCCCCACTACCAGTTCATCCGGGATCACATCCTGGACGGGCAGAAGGTGGAGGACATCGCCCTGGCCGACAGCAGAAAACGGCATTTCCTCGCCCTGCCGGACGGCTCCTACCTGATGTGCTCCGACGGGCACGAAGCATTGTACGGCAAAGCCTGGTACTTTGCGGACGGCACCCTGGAGGAGATCAACGAGGACGAGGACGTTCTGCCGCTGCGATAAGCAAACAAAAAAAGAAGCACGCCGCAGCGTGCTTCTTTTTTTGTTTATGATGCTCTGGCGCACACCTCATTCCGCCGACAGGCGGACAAAGGGCGCAATGGCGTTGGCGTCGCCATGGCGCACGATGGAATAGGTGATGTCGCAGTAGGGCTGGATGGCGGTGCTCTTTTCTACCGTGGAGATCAGCAGCACCTGCAGCTGCAGACGGCGGAACAGCTCCATCATGGGGCGGATGCGGTCGCTGGTCATCTTGCTGAACGCCTCGTCCAGCAGCACCAGACGGATGCTGTTCTCGCTCTTCTGGTAGATCTGCAGCAGGGATGCGCAGATGGCCACATAGAAGGGTGCCTGATTCTCGCCGCCGGAGGAGTCGCGGCTGACGCGGGACAGGTATGCCTGCTGGCCGGTGACCCGGTTGGTCACCTTGATGTCGTAATCCAGATAGGTGCGGTAGTCCACATAATCCGACAGGGTGGTGGTGCCGGTGCGGCCCTCCTGCCGGGCACGGGTGTTCTCGTCCACATCCGCCATGATCTTTTCCATCAGCGCATCCACCTGCCGCTCGTAGGCGGGGTCGGCGGTGGCGGCAAGGTTGTCCAGCGAGTCGCCCTCGGTCATCTGCTGGTTGCCCTTGTCCACGATGACCTGATAGAACGCAGCCAGCTGCGGGTCACGGCTGGGCTCCAGCTCAAAGCGGTAGACTTCTTCGCCGTAGGTCAGCTGTTCCATCACCTTGTTCAGCTCCCGGAACTGCCGCCGGGCATTGAAGATGTCGTCCTTCATGCGGAAGAGGATGTCCTTGCGGAAGCGGTCCTTGCAGTCGCGCTGGGCCTGCTCCAGACGGGCGGCGTAGCGTTCCAGGTCGATGCGCACAAGGCTCTCGTGCTGGGCGCGGTACTGGTCCAGCCCCACCAGACCCAGCGGGTAATCACAGACGTAGTGCTCGTTGTAGGCCTTCTGGGCGGGTTCCAGTGTGCCGGTGAGGTAGGCCGTCAGGGCATCGTCCAGCCGGGCCTGTGCCTTTTCGGCGGCCTGTGCGGCGGCTGCGGGCTTGTCGGCCGGAGCTAGGGCCTGCATCCGGGTGCGGGCCAGCGGCTCCAGCAGCGGATGGGCCGCAAAGAACTTCCGGGCCGCGTCGGCACTCTGCTGTGCCGTCTCCCCGGCCTTTTTCTGTTCGGCTTCGCAGGAAGCGATCTGTTTTTCGCACACGCGGATGTCGCCGCCCACCTGCTCCACAGCGGTGCGGGCGGCTTCCCAGGCGGCTTCCCGCGTTTCTTCCTCGCGGTACATCTCCTGCAGCAGGGGGTTCTCGCGGTATTCGGCCAGCTTGCCCTCCTGTTCGGCCACCGCACTCCGGGCTTTTTCGGCGGCGGTGCGGGCCTCCCACAGGCCGGCCAGCTGCTGCGGCGCGGTGCCGCGCTGGAAGTTCTGGTACTGGTCGTAGGCGGTTTTCAGGTTCTGCTCGGTCTGGGCGGCGGTGCGGGTGCGCTCGGCCAGAGCTTCCAGCTCTTCGGCCAGTGCCCCGGCGCGGGCGCGGCGGGCTTCCAGGCCGATGTAGCGCTGCGGGGTGCGCAGGCGCTCCAGCCGGAAGGGATGGTGCCGCAGCAGGTCGCGGGTGGCGCTGTCCGGGTACTGTTCCAGTGTTTCAGGGGTGTCGCAGCAGACGATGCGCCGCAGGATGGTGTCGGCGTACTGGGCCGCCAGCGGGTTTTCGCTGGTGACCTGTGCCGCCAGACTGTCCGCCGGGGCAGTCTCGGCATGGCGGTTGGCCTTGCGGATGCCCGGCGTGTCCAGCAGGCTGATGGGCCCCACCTTGTCCTTCAGGGCCACAAAGGCGCTCTTGGCGGCCTCGTAATGGGCGGGCGGCACAAGGATGTCGAACCGGCGGTCGCCCAGGCAGGCTTCCACGCAGTCCTGCCAGCTTTCGTCCGCCACGGCCAGCAGCTCACAGAAGATCTTGGCGTCCGGCTGCATGCCGCGGCTCTTCAACTCCGCGTTCACGGCATCCCGCACACGGGTGGCGGCATCGCCGTGGGGGTACACCCACTTGCCGCCGGACACGGTGTCCAGCTCGGCGCGCTTGTCCGCCTGCTCTTTGCGCAGGGCGGCGGTGTTCTGCCGGGCCGCAAAGTAGGCTTCTTCCAGCGGTTTTTCCTGCGCGGCAAGCCAGTCGGTGAGCTGCGGCAGGGTGTCGGCGGTGAGGTTTTCCAGCTTCCAGCCGGAAGCAAACCCGCTGCGGCGCAGAGCTGTGAGCAGGGCTTCGGCCTTGGATGCGGCATCCTCGGCCTGCGCAGCTTTGCGGGCGGCGGCATCCTGCGCCGTCTTGCGGCGGGACAACTCTTCCTCCATGGCATCCAGTGCCCGGCCCTCGCCGCTGGCACCGGCTGCGCTGTGGGCGGCAAGGTAGGCGCGGCGGGCTTCCGCCTCCGCGTTCTTGGCCTCGGCATAGCGGGCGTTCAGGGCCTCCAGCTGGCGGTGTCCGGCGTCCAGATGGCCCTGCCACACGTCCTGTTCCCCGCCGTCGGCAGCAGCACGGGCCAGCAGGGCCGCGCCCCGGTTCACAAGGGCTTCGGTCTGCTTTCCGGCGGCTTCGCGGCCATCGTTCACGATCTCTTCCAGTGCATCGGCGCGGGTCTGGGCTTCGGCCAGCACGGCGTGCAGGTTTTCCAGCTCCAGCCGGTCGCCCTGCAGTGCTTCCAGATCCAGCTCTGGCTGCGGCAGGATGTACTGGTACAAAAATTCCCGGAAGTTGGGGATCTCGTCCATGCTGGTGCCCATCTGGAACACTTCGTTGAACTTTTTGCCCAGCGGGCTGGACGCCCGCCCGATGCCCAGCGCCCGGCAGATGCGGTCACGGGCTTCGCTGGGGCTGCGGGTGTAGGAGAGTCGGCCGACGGCGGGCTTGAAGTCCTCCTTGGCGCTGGGGGCACCGGTACGCGGGTCGATGAAGGGCAGCTGTTCCAGCGTGCAGCCGTCCTCGGAGAGGTACCAGGTCTGGTCGCCGGGGTGCAGCTCCTGCATGGGGCCTTCCGACTCCACCCGCACCGCGATGACAAAGGGGGCGCGCTTGAGACTGTCGTAGAACTCCGCGCCGATGTAGGCCACGGTATGGCCGGGGCGGCGGTAAGCGTTTTCCCCGCGCTGCTTCGCGTGGACCGAGCCCTGCAGGGTGCGGCCGCTCTTCTTATTGCCCAGGGCATTGAAGTTGCGGTTGGTGGTCAGGCAGTAGCGGATGGCATCCAGAATGGTGGTCTTACCCACGGCGTTCACGCCGATCATATAGGTCAGGCGGGCACAGTCAAAGGTGACGTTTTCAAAGTTGTGCCAGTTGATGAGTTTCAGGCGTTTGAGTTCGATCATTCTTCTGCCTCCCCTGCGGCGGTGTCGGCCCCTTCCGGCCGTTCATACAGTCCCAGCTCGGTGCGGGTGCGGGCGCTCTCTGCCGCTGCGTCGGCAAGGTCGGCATCCGGCAGGGCCAGCAGCACGGTCGGGAACACCTCGATGCGGCTGTCCAGCCCGGAGAGCCGCCCCACAGGCCGCGCCAGATTGTACCGGCGCAGGGTGCGCATCAGCCGTTCCAGCGTCTGCTGGTCCAGTCTGCGGGGCAGGTTCATCTTCTGCAGCTCGGTCTGCACCTCTTCCACGGTCACCAGCACCTGATCGGCGCTGGCGGCAAGGCTCTCCCGCTTTTGCAGGTAGAGCAGCCGCAGCACCAGCAGCAGGATGCTCTCGTATTTCAGCAGCCGGGCCTGGCTGCCCTCGTGCTCGTTGATCAGGGCCGCCGCCTGCAGCGGGGCCGGGTACAGCAGCACAGCGTAGCCCAGCGGTTTGAACACCGCCCGCACCTCGGGCAGATGATCCTGCACATAGAGATATTTTGCCCGCTGATCCTCCACGCTGCCCAGCACGAAGCAGTGGTTGAGCAGGTAGTTTGCGGTCTCTTCCAGCATGTTAATCGTTGCCATCGTTTTCCTCCTTGCGGCGGGTCAGGACAAAGTCCTCGAACCGGAAGCCGCCGCGCTCCACCCAGTTGCCCGTGAGCCGGATGTCATAGTTCCGGTGCGGCGACTGAGAATAGGTATGCAGGCCGATGATGCGGGCAAAATCGCCCGGGTATTCCTCCGCCAGGGTGGATGCCTCCACCTGCGGGCGGGCAGCCAGTGCCTGCTGTGCCAGCAGGGCCACGTTCTCTTCGGTGACGGCCAGCCGGGCGTAGTCCAGCAGCAATTGCTGTTCCTTGCGCAGCTGGTCCGGGTCCAGCGTTTCCGCCTGCACCGGGGCCAGCGGGGCCGCCGTGCGGGGCGCGGCGGGCGGGTACAAAAACTTTTCGCCAAAGGCAGCCGCCGGGTACAGATGCAGATGGGCGGCCACCGGGCCGTCATCCGCCTCAAAGAGCTGGTCCGGGGTGCGGATGTCCTCGGCGTAGCGGCGCAGCAGAGCCGTGACGCTGCCCTGAGACGAGCGGTCGCTCAGCAGCAGGAACTGTGCCCGCTGCACGGCTCGCTTGCGGTAGCGGATGTGGCTGGCGTCGATCTCCCGGATGAGGGTGCTCATCTCTTCCAGCGCGTCCCGCTGCTGCTGGATGAGGGCCCGCACACGGGGCGCGGCCTCGCCGGGGGCGCAGCGCTCCACACGGGCGTAATCCAGTGCCAATTGGGGCAGATACGCTTCCTCGCAGGCATCCAGCCCTTCCTCCAGATAGGCGCGGTAATTGAACAGGTTGTCGCTGGTCTTGAAGCGATGGTAAGCCGCCGCCACCACCTTTTCTTCGTACTGGTCGAACAGCTCCAGCACCTCCTGCGGGGTGCGGTTGCGGGTGAGCCGGTCGATGTAGTGGCCGATGGACGCATTGAGCGCCCGCAGGGATTTGTTCAGCGCTTCCAGATCGGAAGCCACCTCCCGCAGCACATTCTCGTAGGGGTTCTTCTCTTCCCCCACGCCCTGCAGCAGCTGCCAGGCCTTGTACAGCTTGCCGGTGTAGGTGACCACACGGGGATTCAGGATCTCTTCCAGCGCGTCCAGCAGCGGGGCCACCTCCGGCACAAAGGCCAGGGTCGGCTCGCTCTCGTAACTGCCGGGCTGCTCTTCCAGCCAGCCGGTGCGGCGCAGCCGCAGCAGAAAGCCCAGCGCCAGCGTATGGGGGTCGCGGGTGGGCTGTTCCTCCTCATCGCCGGCACCGTCTGCGTCCAGCGTCAGGGGCTTTGCCAGTGCCGCAAAATAATCCTCCGCGCGGGAGACGGCCTCCGCACGGGAAATGCTGTAGTCGGCCGTATGGCGGCACTCTTCCCACAGCAGGAGCAGCAGCTCCGCATAAAACGCCCGGTTCGGCCCCGCCAATGGGCGGAACAGCCGTGGGCTGACCAGTTCAAACAGCTGCATGGAACGTTCCTTTCTGTTCACATCAGAATACGGTTTTATTGTATCACAAGCGGCAGAGTTTGTCACAAAAAGGCGCAAAAAAGCCCCGGGAGCGGGTGCTCTCCGGGGCAGGAAGATCCGGGTTTATTTTGCGGCCATCTCGGCAGCCGCCGCGGTGCAGCGCTCCGTCATCGGTTTACCCCCCTCCGGAGCCGGGTGTACCATGCCCGGAACACCCTGTTCTGCGCCCATGGAAGGAGGATGCGCAGTTTTTTTCAGATTTCGTGCCGGAACTTTTAAAAATTACACAGTTCTACCATTTTTTCATGCTAAAATGAGGTCGTAAAAATAACAGGCAAAGGATGATCTCCCCATGCAGCACTGTCCCGCCCGGGCAGCCCGGCAGCTGGCGGCAGCAGCACTTGCGCTGGTGCTGCTGCTTGCTCTTGCCGCGCCCCGCGCCCACGCCGCCGCCTTACAGGAAAAACACGGCATCCGGCTGCTGACTTTTGACCACAGCCAGATCCTTTCCATCGGCAACCAGACCTCCGGCAAATGCAGCTGGTATGCACTGCGCTACGCCCGCACCATTCTGGACGGGCGGGTGTGCTCCGGCAGCGGCATGTGGTCCAACGGTGCCGTGTGGTCCGCCGGCGGCTACACCGGGTATTCCGGGGACCTGTCCGCCTGCCTGCATACCATTTACAACGAGCTCTCGGCCGGACGGCCGGTGATCGTGCACCTGAAAAACACCACGGTGAGCGGTGTGAACAAACACGCCAACCGCACCTCTACTTACGAGTATCACCTGTCCGGCTCCGGCTGGACCCAGGTGAACTACCCGCACATTGCCACCAGCGACACCTATGGGCACTGGGTCTGTGTGGTGGGCATAAGCCCCACGGCAGACCCCGATGACCTGAAGGAAAGCGACTTCTACGCGCTGGACCCGGCCCGTGTTTCGGCCAACGGAACGCTGGCGCTGACCCGGCTGCTGGACGGCACCATCTGGACTGCCAACTCTCCCCTCAAAATTGCAGGCTGAAGATAGAAAGAGCAAAACGGCGGACGCACTTGCGTCCGCCGTTTTTGCATGCATCTGTGATTCAGTAGCCGCGCACCGAGAAGCCCCGTTCCCAGGGGTCGGGCGGCAGGTCCTTCTGCCGGATGTCGGTGATGCGCACATAGTCGCTGCGCTGGATCATGGCGAACAATTCCGGGAACTTGTCCGGGTCGCCCTGCACCTCCAGCGTCACGCTGCCGTCGTCCTCGTTTTCCACCCAGCCGGTCAGCTCCAGCGCCTGGGCCGCGTAGCGCGCCCGGTAGCGGAAGCCCACCCCCTGCACCTGCCCGGAGATGGAAAAGTGCCGCCGCACCGTGCCTTCCGGCAAAACCGGCGGGGTGCGGTCCTTCTGTTTCAGAAAATCAAACATCGCAACCTCTTGGGGAATGATGGATCGCACTGCGTGCAATATGATGTGCCGCGCACCGTGCGGTGCATCCTTCTTACAATTCCTGATAGGCCGTCATCAATGCGGGGATGAACTGCTTTTTGCGGCTCACCACGCCGGGCAGCGTCCAGCTGCCGTCCTCTGCCGGGTGGGTGTCGAACCCGTCGGCCAGCACCTCGGCGGCATAGCGTCCGTCGCTGATGACCACGCTCTCCTCCTTGGGCACGTCGGTGAGCAGCATGTAGATGTCCTCCACATTCTGCTTGTTGCGGGCCTCTTCCAGATAGGGGCGCAGCAGATTTTCGGCGGCCAGCAGGTTCTTGCGGGTCATGTAGCTGCCCTGCGCCACACCAAAGCGGATGTCGCCGCACATGAACACCTTGAAGTCCTGCAGGAACACCTCTTCGGCGGTCTTGCCGTCCAGCTTCTCGCCGGCCTCAAACATCTCGTTGGCAAACTCGTCGATGTCCACCCCGGCAATGCCGGCCAGACGGTTGGCCGCGTTCACATCCACTGCGGTGCAGGTGGGGCTGCGGAAAACCAGTGTGTCGGACAGGATGGCCGCCAGCAGCAGGCCTGCGGTCTGGGGCGGGATCTCCACGTCGTTCTCGTCGTACATCTGGGTGATGATGGTGGCCGTGCAGCCCACCGGCTGGTTGCGGAAGTACACCGGGCCGCTGGTCTCCAGGCTGCCGATGCGGTGGTGGTCGATGATCTCCAGGATCTCAGCCTGGTCAAAGCCCTCCACGGCCTGGGTGGCCTCGTTGTGGTCCACCAGGATGATGCGGCGTTTTTGCAGATTGATGATGTTCCGGCGGCTGACCATGCCGCAGTATTTGCCGTCCTCGTCCAGGATGGGGAAATAGCGGTGGCGTACCTTGGCCATCACGCGGGTGACGTCTGCCACCGGGGTGACGAGGGTGAACTTCATGATGTCGCTGCGGGTCATATAGTAGGAGATGGGAGCGCACTGGCTGATCAGCTTACCGGCGGCGTAGGTGTCCACCGGGGCCGACATGATGGCCACGCCCATTTCCTCGGCAATGCGCTGGATGGTGTGGCCCACCTTGGAACCGTTGCAGATGATGAGCAGCGACGCTTCTTTTTCAATGGCGCACAGCTGGCTTTCGTAGCGGTTGGTCAGGATGACGATGTCGCCTTTTTCCACGGTATTTTCCAGCATTTCGGGCGTGGCGGTGCCGATGCGGATGTGGCCGGTGGTGCACACGTCGTCCTCGCGGCCCACTACCATGGTGCCGCCCAGCGTTTCCAGAATATTGCGGTAGGTGGTCTGGCTCTTGGCCAGGATGCCGGTGTCGAACACGTCCATATTGGCGGTGGCAATGTCCTTGACCGTGATCACGCCCTCCAGCTCGTTGTCCGGGCTGGTGACCGGCAGGGTGTCGATCTGCTTGTCGCGCATGATCTCCCATGCTTTGCGCAGGCTGGTGGTGCCGGGGATGCCGGGCATATCGCGGTAATCCACATCGCGGATCTTGGGGTTCACGTCGGTGCACATGCGCGGCGGCTTGACCCCGAACTTTTTGAGCACGAATTCGGTCTCCTGGTTCATCTTGCCGGCGCGGCGGGCCTCGCAGACAAGATCGCTGGTCTTGTTTTTCAGCTCTGCATAGGCAATGGCCGAGCAGATGGAGTCGGTGTCCGGGTTGCGGTGCCCGATGACCACGACTTTATGGGCTGTTTTGGGCATAATTCTCCCCCTTTTTCGGGTCTGCTTCTTATCATGTTGTACGGCCGTGTGCTCCCTGCACGAACACACAGGCTGTGGCTTTATTTTAACACAATTATCTGCGGGGGTAAAGTAGAGCAAACGCACCCAGCTTCATTCTTTTTTGCGGCATTTGCGATGCATCTTGACAAGCTGCGGCAAAAACCGTATGCTGTTGCACAGCAGCATTCCCCAAAATTTTACAACATTTCATCGAATAATGGAGGACGTTCCCATGAAAAAAATGCTCCGCACTCTGTTTGCCGTGCTGGCCCTGACCCTCTGCCTCTGCCTGCCGGCCTTTGCACAGGAGGCCAAGCCCGCCCAGCCCGCCGCGAAAGAGGACAAAACGGTCACCGACCTGACCGGCCGGGATGCCTTTCTGCGGGACGTAAAAGGCTTTACCACCAACTTTGGCGGGCCTTATGTCTTTGAGCAGGCCAACCGCAAGTCCCCGGCCGACATCTACGGTGCTGCCCCGGCAGAGGGTTCCGTGGCCGTGCTGCGTATCTACACCATGTCGGATGACAAGGGCGATGCCTCCATCAACGCCAGCGGCCATGCTTTTGTGTCGGTGACCAATGTCTCGGACAGCGATATCGCTGTGGGCGGGCTGCTCATTGCCCCGGGCAAGTCCCTGACCATCGGCACCCGCGGCAACCGCAATGAGCATTCCGGCATCTGGTATGAGCTGGAAAGCTATTATATGTATTACATTCCCGATTATTATTACCACCTTTACGCCATGCAGACCTCGCTGGATGCCGACCAGCTGGCGGTGCTGAACCGGGGCCTGAGCCGTGCGGATCACTGGTCCGCTTACTACAACTGCTCGGCCTTCTCCGAGGCGGTGTGGAGCAGTGTGTGCGCCGACACCCTGAGCGCCGGGCGGCCTTTCAGCCCCGCAAACCTGCAGGCCGATATGCTGGCAAAGTACCCGGACAAGACCGCCTACGAGCCGCCCATCCCCTACGACTACGCCGTGTATTACGGCAAGGCTCTGACCCCCAGCAAAGAGTTCTCCTGAACGCACTTTTTTGCCATTTCTTGTATACAACGTCTTGTAATTCTGCGCCGTCCGCTGTATGATAAAGGTGTCTGAATCAAGTTCCTTTCATCCTGCGGAGGTTTTCCATGTCAACCACCCAAAAACCAATCAACCCGCTCTTCACCCGGCAGGCGCTGGTGGCACTGCTGCTGCCGCTCATCGCCGAGCAGGCCCTGAGCGTGACCATCGGCCTGGCCGACACCCTGATGGTGTCCTCGGTGGGCGAGGCCGCCGTGTCCGGCGTGAGCCTGGTAGACAGCTTCAACACCCTGATGATCCAGGTGATGAGCGCCCTTGCCACCGGCGGTGCCGTGGTCACCAGTCAGTACATCGGCCACCGGGAGCCCAAAAACGCCAAGGCCGCCGCCGCACAGATCCTGTTTGTGCTGGCCAGCTTCAGTCTGGTGGTGGCCGCCGTGGTCGTAGTGGGCCGCCACGCCATCCTGCGGGGCATCTTCGGCTCCATTGACGCCGACGTGATGCGCTACGCTGAGACTTACTTCCTGCTCTCGGCGCTGAGCTACCCCTTCATCGGCCTGTACAACGCCGGTGCGGCGCTGTTCCGGGCGCAGGGCAACAGCAAGATCAGCATGCTGTCCAGCCTGGTGATGAATGTGATCAACATCGGCGGCAACGCGGTGCTGATCTTCGGCTTCGGCATGGGGGTCATGGGCGCGGCGCTGGCCAGTCTGGTGTCCCGCGCCGTGGCCTGCGTGGTGGTGCTGTACCTGCTGCAGAAGCCCGCCTGCCCCCTGCGGGTGGACGGCCTGCGGGCCCTTGCACCGGACGGCGGCCTCATCCGCCGCATCCTGCGGGTGGGCATCCCCGCCGGCATCGAGAACGGCATGTTCCAGATCGGCAAGCTGTCGGTGTCCAGCCTGACCTCTACGCTGGGCACGGCCGCCATTGCGGCCAACGCCGTGGCCAACACCACCACCACCTTTTTGAACATCCCGGCCAACGCCGTGGGCATGGCCGCCCTGACCGTGGTGGGCCAGTGCCTTGGCGCCGGGGAGAAGGAGCAGGCCGTGTACTACTCCCGCCGCCTGCTGCTCACCGCCTACTGCGGTGCCTGGGTCATGAACCTTTCTGCCTTCCTGTTTGCCAACCGGTTCGCCATTTCCCTGTTCAACCTCTCGCCGGAGGCACAAACCATGGCCCTGCAGGTGATGGTGTGGTTCAACTTTGTGTCCCTGTTCTTCTGGCCGTCCAGCTTCACCCTGCCCAACATCCTGCGCGCCGCCGGCGACGCCCGGTTTACCATGGCCGTGAGCATCCTTTCCATGTGGGTGTTCCGGGTGGGCTTCTGCTATGTGATGGTGCTGGGCTTCCACGGCCGTCTGCTCTCCATCTGGATGGGCATGTTCCTGGACTGGGTGTTCCGCTCGCTGTGCTTCTTCGTGCGCTTTGCACGGGGCCGGTGGATGGAACAGAGCGTCATCTGACCCCCTGTGTTTTCCAAGCCGTCTGCACCCTTTGCGGGGTGCGGGCGGTTTTTCTTTTTTGCCCTGTGCAGGAAAACGCCGCGCTGGATCGTATTGTAGTCAGAAGGTTCTTTTGGGTGCCAATTTTACGCAGATTCTACAAATAAATCGTTCGTTTTTTGACAAAGTTGTCACCTTTCCTTCTTGTTTTCGCAACAACGTGGGCGTATAATCTTTGAATGCTAAGAGTTTGCCCTGTCGCAAAAAGGAGGCTTTTTCCCATGAAACGCAACTGGTTTGCGCGCCACCCCATCGGGTTCATGGCGCTGTATTTTCTGCTGTATCTGTCCGCTTTCAACTTTCTGGAGACGCAGATCTCCATGCCCCGTGTCCTGCTGGTGCACTGCCGGCTGGACGATCTGATCCCCTTCTGCAAATACGCCATCCTGCCCTACTTTGCATGGTTCGCATGGATCCCCTTCACCCTGTTCTACCTGCTGTGGAAGGCCCCGCGGGAGGACTTCTGGCGGCTGTGCCTGCCGCTGTTCGGCGGTATGACCATCGCACTGGCCTGCTATGTGATCCTGCCCACCGGGCTGGACCTGCGCCCCTACTATGTGCCGGGCACCGATCTTTTTGCCCGTGCCGTGCGGATGCTGTACCGCACCGACACCCCCACCAACGTGTGCCCGTCCATCCATGTGTTCAACTCGATGACCCTGATGCTGGCCTACCACCGCTGCCGCCTGTTTGAGGAGCCCCGCCGCCGCTGGATGCGTCCGGCTGCCGATGTGCTGTGCTTCTCCATCGTGTGTTCCACCATGCTGCTCAAGCAGCACAGCTGCATCGACGTGGCGCTGGGTGCCCTGCTGGCACTGGTGCTGGATGCCCTGTTCAACCGTGCCGCTGAGCGCAGCGAACAGCCGCAGATCTGGCACGCTTAACCGGATCCCTTCAGAATGCCCCGCCCGGAAACCGCCGGGCAGTGACCCACAAAGCAAAAGGGCGGAAGCGCACCGAAAACGTGCGCTTCCGCCCTTTGTTGTAGTTTGATTCAGAACAGCCCCTCCGGCAGGCAGACGTCCTGCTTGGGCACCTTTGCCCAGGAAAAACCCGGGATGAGGCTTTCCGGCGTGCAGGGCGCCGGTTCCGGCTGCAGGCCGTAGGCATAGGCCAGCTTGCCCACGATCTCCTGCGCTGTGTATTTTTCCCGCAGGTTTTCCAGGCTCTGGTCCCCGTCCCGCTTGGACAGCCGCCGCCCGTCCGGGGCCAGCAGCAGCGGGCAGTGGGCAAAGGTTGGAGCCTGCAGGCCCAGCAGACGGTACAGGTACAGCTGCCGCGCCGTGGAGGACAGCAGGTCCGACCCGCGCACCACCTCGGTGACCCCCATGCGGGCATCGTCCACCACCACGGCCAGCTGATAAGCGAACACGCCGTCCGCCCGGCGCAGGTAAAAGTCGCCGCAGTCCCGCAGCAAGTTCTCCGTGTGGGGGCCCATGCAGCCGTCCAAAAAGGTGATCTCCTCGTCCGGCACCCTCACCCGGTAGGCCGGGGCCTTCTTTTTGCGCTTTTCGGCGATCTGGGCGGCGGTCAGGTCCCGGCAGGTGCCGGGATAGATGACGTTGCCGTCCGAGGTGTGGGGCGCACTGGCCGCGTGCAGCTGGGCGCGGGAACAGAAGCAGGGGTACACAAGGCCCTGCGCTTCCAGCTTTTTGTACTGCTCGGTGTAGATGTCCGCGCATTCGCTCTGGTAGTAAGGCCCGTGGGGGCCGCCGGTGCTGCCGCCCTCGTCCCACACAAGACCCAGCCATGCAAGGTCCTGCTCCAGCAGGTCCGCGTAAATGCGCGGGCAGCGCTCGGCGTCCAGATCCTCGATGCGCAGCACGATGCGGCCGCCCTGGCTTTTGGCACTGAGCCAGGCCAGCAGGCTGCAGGCCAGATTGCCCAGATGCAGCCGCCCGCTGGGGCTGGGCGCAAAGCGCCCGACCACAGCCCCGCTCACAGGCCCAGCTTCCACTGCCCGTCCTCCGGCTGGAAGATGGGGGTGTTGTAGTAGGCAGCGCAGGCATTGGCCAGATACTCCGCATCCTTGCAGCTGGCCGTTTCCATCGCCGAGTGCATGGCCAGCTGGCCCACGCCAATATCCACCATGGGCATCAGGATCTGGCGGCCCAGCAGGTTGCCCAGGGTGCTGCCGCCCGCCACATCGGCACGGTTGGCAAAGGTCTGCACCGGCACCCCGGCCTTTTCGCAGATGGCGGTAAAGGCGGCACCGGTCAGGCCGCTGGTGGTGTAGGTCTGGCGGGCATTGTACTTGAGGATGACGCCGCCGCCCATGTTCACCGGCAGCTTCTGGTCGCTCTTTTCCGGGTGGTTGGGATGGATGGCGTGGCCGTTGTCGGCGCTGAGCAGCAGGCAGTTGGTGCGGGCGCGGATGCTCTGTTCCTTCGTCACACCAAGGCTCTCCTCAATGCGGGCCAGCACATCGCTCATCAGGCTGCCCTGTGCGCCCTGCCGGCTGGAAGAGCCCACTTCCTCGTTGTCGAACATCACCCAGATGTCGCCGCGGCCCGCTTCCTCACCGCGCCCCTGCAGGAAACCATACAGGGTGGCATAGGCACATTCCAGGTCGTCGATGCGGCCGGACATGAAATATTCGCCCTGCAGGCCCACACGCTGGGCCTTTTCGGTGATGCAGAGCACCAGGTCGGTGGCCAGGATGTCCTC
>ERZ791819.665-NODE-665-length-13964-cov-2.840319_pt1 | contig 13964 bp, 10 predicted proteins | sample MGYA00510301_ERZ791819 | MGnify/ENA primary metagenome ERZ791819 (study PRJEB30046, sample SAMN00791999) | human gut metagenome | study: EMG produced TPA metagenomics assembly of the A metagenome-wide association study of gut microbiota in type 2...
CACTTGCAAACCGCACCAGAAAGGTTGCAACAACCGTTGCAGTCTTTTTTTAGTAAAGGAGCCCAACACTGTGAATGAGAAATGGCATATCCCCTCGATATTGCGTATGCAGGGCATAATCTGGGATAATTTGACGGCACCAATCCGACATGTAGAGGTGAACCAATGGCGTGGCGGCTATACATATTGGCATCTGCCTTATGCCAGGGGGTCTTCCTCCCAGTGGCTCAATCTGTATGTTCCAGCGTCTGTCGAGCCCGTCCCGTTGCTGGTGCTCGTCCATGGCGGCGGTTTTGTGATCAATGATGCGGAGTCTCATCAGGTACAGCTCTTTTACCGCTACTTTCGAGAAAAAGGATATGCCTGCGCCACCATCAACTACCGCCTGGCCGGTGAAGCGCCTTATCCTGCTGCACTGGAGGATGTGAAGGCTGCTCTCCGCTTTTTGGGGCAGCATGGTGATCAATACGGTTATGACACCCACCGCGTAGCTTTGTGGGGGGAGTCTGCCGGGGCGTATCTGGCTGTCATGGCGGCGTATTCGGCTGCGGAAGAATACAGCAGGGAACGCTGTGAGGGAGAAACCGAAAGCGACCTTTTCCCGCCGCTGCCCTTGGCTGCAGTAGTGGATTTTTATGGACCTGCCGATGTGACTGCCCAGGAAGGCCAGTTTCTCGCCGCCGGTGTGCCCCGAATGATACGGAGACTGGCCAACGGTTGGCTGACCCGTCACATCGGTGGCTTTTCCTCGGCCGAGGAATGCTGGATGGGAAAACCCCATGAAAGTTGGACCGGGTCGGAATATGAATCATTTGTGCCTTGCCGACGGGTGGCAGCTCGTACCTGCCCTCATCCGGGGTTGCGGACCCTCCTGGTTCATGGGCAGGCTGATTTGACCGTGGCCCCCGCACAATCAGAACAGCTATGCCGAGTCCTGCAGCAGACTTATGGAACCCCGGCTGCGCGTCTGCTGCCAGTGCCACACCGAAAACACGCTGATGATCGGCTGTATGATCCGGCAGTTCTGAATCTTGTGTTGGACTTTTTGCACGAGTGCGGGGTTTCATGATGTTATCTCGTAAAATGTGGATAGGCGGAGGAGCTTGGCCCCTCCGCCTGTTTTTATTGCAACTCTGGTACCGGTATTACGATGTTTACCTGGAACAGTTGGGAGTCGGTAGAAATCACAAGGTTACCGTCATATTTCTGTACAATACGGCGAATGCTGAGCATCCCGTATCCATGGTCACCATTATTGCGTTTGGTGGTTACCGGCAAACCATCCCGAATTTCGAGCTTGCCCTCAAAATGATTTTCCACGTGTATGACCAGCATCCGGTTGGTGCATTTCACCGAAAGATGGATGAACCGCATGGCTGGTGGCAAGCCCATTTCATACTCAATGGCATTGTCCAACATATTGCCAAAGAGGGAATATATGTCCATGACCTCCATAAAGTTCATCTTGGCACCATCGGCGATGCAGGTGAACTGGATGTTGTGCGTGGCACAGTGCAGGCGCTTGTCGGTCAGAACTACATCTAAGGTTTCATTTCCGGTGCGAACGGCGCTGTTGTACAGGTTCACTGATTCCTCCAGGCTGTCCAGATAGGCCTGGTCCACCCGGCCGGTTTCCCGAAGGTGGCGGATCTGATGCTTTAAGTCATGGCATTTGATGTTCAGCGCGTTAATGTTCTCCTTGGTCAAATGATACTGACGCTGTTCCTCAGCCCACAGGGTCTGCATAGTAACTAGTTCTGCCCGCTCTTTGGCGGCAATCAGCGTTTGCACCTGAATGAGCAGCATGAACAGGTAGAAGATAATCTCACCGGCGTTGAGCAAGTTGTAGAAAAACAGATTGTAGTGGACGATTGCCTGACTCTCAAAGTAAAAGATGGGGGTCAGGATGCAGACAAGGGCAAAGAGCATCAGGGAATTTTGCATGGGTATCTCTTCACCGAAAAAGCGGTGCATCCGGCGCTCCACCGTGATAAGGATGAAAAAGTATACAAGCAGGAATGTGCCTATGTATAGCAGGATGTGTGGAAGGGTGTCTTCCACGAAATAGGGCGCAAAAACTGGGCTGAGGCGTCCCAGGGAAGCGACGATCAGAAAGAGGCGGTCGGTGATGTACCAAGTCATGAATCCGGAACCAAAATAAAACAGCATGTTCCACACGGTTTCCTGGTAGCATGCCATCAGACCGACCAACATCAGGGAGAGCAGGATAGAGGAATAGAAGGCTTCCAGCACGATGTTGCCGCTGTAGGTGTAGGCAAAGACCAGGCACAGAAGCCGGACCAGCAAGACGCCGACCACGGCCCTCAGCCAGAAATGAGGCCGGGGCTTGCAATGACGGGCAAACAGCAGAGTCGCCGTCAGAAAAGCGATGAAAATGTCAAAAAATTTGAAATGCACCACGAGTCCATGTACAAGGGTGGGTGAAAGCATAACAGGTTCCTCACTTCCGGCTGAGATAGCTGGTGACAGCGGTATAAAAGGCTTTACGCCGACGCTGGCTAATAGGCAGTCGGGTACCGGCCACCAGTACATCACTGCCAGATACCGAATCTACATAGCGTAGATTTACCAGGTGAGACGTGCTGCAACGGGCAAAATCGAAGGGAACCAACTGCGCCTCCACGTCGGACATCTTTCCCCAGGCATTCAGGTTCCCCTGTTCGGTGTGGTAGATAAGCAGATGGTCTCGGATCTCTACATAATACAGTTCTACCACATTCAACCGCGTGATGCCGCCAGCTGTCTGGATGATGACTTCCCGGGGCTGGCGGGCCGTGATACTGCGCAGCGCTCGGCGCAGCATGGAAGTAAAGCGATAGTAATTGATAGGCTTGACCACAAAGTCTAGCGCGTCCACCTCATACCCGTTGACTGCGTATTTTTCCAGATTGGTGACAAACACCAACGTTACCAGCGAGTCCCGCTGGCGGATCTGACGAGCCAGGTCCATTCCGGTCATAGTGGGAAGATCAATGTCCAAAAAAATCAGATCATAATCGGAAATATTCCCCTCCAGAAAAACGGCAGGGTCAGAAAAGCTGTGGAGAGAAAAGGATTTCTGCTGCTCCGTCTCATACTGTTGCAGGCACTTTTCCAAAGAAGCCAAGTCCTGCGCATCGTCCTCCAAAATCGCAATTCTGACCATGGGACATTTCCCCTTTCTATCTGCCATTAGGCAGCCTGTAACCTGAACTTTTCATAAATTGTAGCATGTACCGATGCCGCAGGCAAGTGTCATTTCTCAACTCTGAAGGAAAGAAACGGGATCAATTAGAATTCAAAACTGTACAAAATGGCATAAAGTTTTGCCAATGTGGATAAAAAATGGTACATTTCATCGATTGCGAAAAAAAGACCATCGTTTACGAAATGGTTGAACAGGAGACCGGATAGGTGTGATATAATGAGACTAACGGAAATACCGCTCCACAACGGAGGGTACAAACCTGATATTCGTATGAGAAGGTGGGGTGATAAAACCGGTAAAGAAACTTGCCGGTTTGTCTGCGGGTGATCAGAAAAAAAGGAGGGAATGTGCACTAGACATTTCATACTGTACTATCAAAATAGGAGGAAAATGTTAAATGAGAAGAACAAATATACTTCGAGGACTTGTATCACTTGTGAGTACAGTTCTTGTTTTTGCACTAATTATGACAAAAACCGCCTTTTCATTCCAACCAATTATCAATTCTACGCTGAACACCAAAAATGTAGAATTGGTTTCATTGGATGAAGGAGCTGATGCGATTTATTTTGCAAGCGACTATGGTGCCGCAACAAATTTAACCCAGGAAAACTTAGATGCCCTGCTGAAGGATGAGGATGCATTTGTTGAACGTGAGATGGAAGAAGGAGCTGTTCTACTCCGTAACGAAAACAACACGTTGCCGCTGAAGCCGGAGGAACGCAGGATTACACTATTTGGCTTGGCTTCTGCCCACCCACTATATAAAGATGTTTCCGGGGGTGGTAATAACGATCCAACACGGCAAATTAGTTTTTACGATGCACTGAAAGAACGGGGGTTTGAGATTAACAATACTTTGTTTGAGGCATATGCGGCCGCTGATGCAACCAGAAGGGACCCAAACAGCCCGGTTGGCTTTACAAATTACCTTGAGTGTCCCGCATCTTTTTATACCGATGAGCTAAAAAGTACCTTTGCAGAGTATAATGATGCCGCAATTGTAGTAATTACTAGATTCGCTGGTGAGAACAATGACATCCCCCTTTTAGACGAACAGGGACTTAGTCCGCTTGCCCTCCATCAGGAGGAAATTGATCTTTTAAATATGATTTACGAGTCGGGCGAGTTCGACAAAATCATTATGATAAACAACAGTGCTTATCCGCTGGAACTTGGATACCTCGAAAAATACCATATCGATGCCTGCCTGTGGGTCGGAACTCCGGGACTGGTGGGGTTCCGTGGTGTGGCGGATTTGTTGACTGGCGACGCAAATCCTTCCGGAAAACTGGTTGATACATATGCCGCAGATTCCCATTCTGCTGCTGCCACGCAGAACTTCGGAGACTTTGGCTTTACAAATGCGGAGGAAATGGACAAGATCTGCGCTGATTATGATGCATGGATAAGCTCGGCGGTCTCGCGTTATCTCATATATCAAGAGGGCATTTACGTAGGCTATAAATATTATGAAACTCGATATGAGGACTGCGTTCTGGGACAGGGTAACGCAGACGGAGATGCGGGGACATTTGCCTCAAAAAATGGATGGGATTATGCCGATGAGGTCGTATTCCCATTTGGATACGGGTTAAGCTATACCAACTTCGAACAGACGCTGGACAGCGTTTCAGAATCTAACAACACAATGACTGTTAAAGTGACTGTCACCAATACTGGAAATGTGGCTGGTAAGTCCGTTGTTGAGGTCTATGTGCAGACACCATATACAGACTACGACCGCCAGAATTCGGTAGAAAAAGCAGCTATTCAGCTGGTAGGATTTGATAAAACCAATCTTTTGCAGCCCGGTGAATCTGAGACGGTTACAGTGGATGTTGACAAGTACCTTTTCGCCAGCTATGACCCGAATGGGGCAAAGGGATATATCATGGATGCCGGTGATTACTACATCGCTGTAGGCGATGATGTTCATGATGCGCTGAATAACATCTTGGCGGCAAAGGGCGCTACTGGCATGGTGAATCAGGATGGAAATAGTGTTTCTGGCGATATCGCAAAAACATATCGGTGGACTCAGGATGAACTGGATACGGAAACCTATCGCTATTCCAATGCGACCGGAGCAGAAGTGACGAACCTGTTTGATGATGCAGACATAAACTATTGGATTGAGAATGCTGTAACCTACCTGACTCGTCAGGATTGGCAAAGTACTTTTCCGCAGCCCGTAGAGGGGCTTACTGCCACAGACGAAATGATCCGGGAGATTGATGGCTACTTATACAAAACCAGTGAGACGGCGACCTCTGTCAGCGACTATACGCAGGGCGCGGACAACGGACTAAGCCTGGTAGAGATGCGGGATGTTCCGTTTGACGACCCGAAGTGGGAGCAATTTATCGACCAATTAACCTTGGATGATATGGTGGGTGCAGTAGACGAATACTTTGGCACAAAAGCTGTTGAAGCAGTATTTAAGCCAGAGACTCGCTTTGCGGATGGCCCTGGCGGTATTTCTGGCCCCTATCTCCCGGATAAGAGCGCGTTCACCGGAGTAGCAAATAGCGATGGCATTAAGGGAAGCGGCACCGCGTATGTAGGCGAAGCGGTTGCAGCCAGCCAATGGAATAAGGAAATGATTGCGCAGCGCGGATACTTTATTGCGGAAGATGCACTGTTTTGTGGGGTCACACAGGCATGGGCTCCTGCGAGCGATCTTCATCGCTCGCCCTTTGGAGGAAGAATCTTTGAGTATTATTCTGAGGACAGTACACTCTCTTACCTTTTGGCAATTGAAGAGGTCAAAGCTATGCAGGAAAAGGGCGTAGCAGCAGCGATCAAACATTTCGCCATGAATGATCAGGAGAAAAACCGGTGCGGTGTTGCTACCTTTGCGACGGAGCAGGCAATGCGGGAGATTTACTTGAGGTGTTTCGAGGGCGCATTTACTGAGGCTGGTGCATTGAGCACAATGACCGCATTCAACCGTATTGGCTGCACCTATGCAGGCCATAACGAAGCTTTGTTGAAATCCTTGCTGCGTGAGGAGTGGGGATTCCTCGGTGCGACAATCTCTGACGCCGCATTTTTTGACTTCCAGCATGCAGTGGAAGGTCTTGTCGGGGGTACCGATCTATGGTGTCTCTCGTCAATCAATAATGGTCCTGAGCTGAAAGCGTATATTGAAACAAATGATGATGGAGATCTATTCCAACTGCTACGGGAATCACAGCATCGCTACTATTACATGCTTGCTAACACCAGTCTTATCAATGGACTGACCGACAATATGGAGTATGTCGAAATCACCCCCTGGTGGCAAACTGCTTTGTATGCAGTAGATGGGGGGCTTGCCATTCTGACAGTGATGCTGTTAGTCGCATATATTGTAGCATTCCGCAAGAATAAAAGTGAAAATTAAAAACTGGAGGTACAATATGAGCGGAATTTTCAAAGAGAAACCCCTTGGATTCTATATTGGACTGGTTTCTCCTGTGTTGTCTGTGATAGTTGCGATAATCATTTTGCTTTATGGAATGTCGGTCAATGATTTCTATGCTATACCGCCTGTTCTTCTATTGGTTGGTGCGGGGTGCGCTTGTGTGGGACTCTTCTGCAAAATACATTTTTTTATGATTTTACCTGGGGCGTGTTATATGGGGGCGGCGGCCACCTATATCAGTTCGCAACTGGTCAATATCTCCGCTAAAATAAGCGGAAATGGACTGGGAGAGACCGGAACATCCATTCCCATGATTACCTTTTTTGTGATTGCAATGCTGATTACAATCATCTTTGCGATTCTATCCAGCTTTATGAAGCAGACAAAAAGCAGATAAATAAGTCGGACCGGCCGGTAGTTTACCGCCGGTCCGACCCATTAAAAGGAAGGGCTATTTTTTATGTTCAGACAAGCGCTGGACTCCAACTGGTCCTTTTCTCGTCTGGGCGAGGAATCACAAAAACGTACAGTGAACATCCTACATGATGCCATGCTCGCCGAGCCCCGCGCGGCGGAATGGGCAGAAGGAACCAACACCGGATGGTTCGCCGGGCGGGATTACGTCTATGAAAAGACCTTCACTGCCCCGATAGAATGGACCGATCGGGATGTGATCTTGGAGTTTGAAGGAGTTTATCACAACGCTGAGGTATGGCTGAATGGGGAGCAGATCGCCTCCCACACCTACGGCTAACTGAATGTAGTTCACTCTGAACTGTACACTGGCCGTCCGGGGCCCCACCTCGGACGGTTTTGTGGTACAGCAACAGCAAAATTAGGAAGGAAATCAAAAACTATGCTCGGTCATGATTTCAACCAACACTGGACCTGCCGCCATCTGGAGGAGCAGGGCAACGGCACGCCGGTCACCTTGCCCCATGATGCCATGCTGGCAGAACCCCGTACCCGGGAAAGCGCCGGCGGTACGAATACAGGCTGGTTTGTCGGCAGGGACTATCTGTATGAAAAAATCTTCGATTATCAGCCCGAGTGGGACAGCCAGGTGCTGATCCTGGAATTTGAGGGTGTGTACCGCAATGCTGAAGTTTGGCTCAACGGTGTCAGGCTGGCATTCCGGCCCTATGGGTATACCAATTTCTATGTAGACCTGACCGCGCACTTGGAACGGAAAACTCCCAACCGGTTGCAGGTGATTGCCCGCAACGCCGATCAGCCCAACAGCCGGTGGTATTCCGGCGCGGGCATCTACCGTCCGGTGACCCTCTGGACTGCACCGATCGAACATATTAAACCCAATGGGCTGAAGATTCGTACGTTGTCCCTAGATCCGCCTACGGCTGAGATCACGGTGGAGACCACCGGCAGCGGCATTGTAGAGGTGGAGGTGAGGAGTGGAGATGCCGTTCTGGCTGCAGGAAGTACTGGCAGTAATGGACAGGCCGTTCTGACGCTGGAACTGCCGGGGGCTGCTCCGTGGAGCCCCGAAACGCCTGCTCTGTATACTTGCAGTGCCTTCTTTGGCGCCGATGCGGCGCAGACCAGCTTCGGTCTGCGCACCCTTGAATGGGGGCGCGATGGTTTGCTGCTCAACGGGAAACGGGTCATCCTGAGGGGGGCCTGCATCCACCATGACAATGGGCTCCTTGGGGCGTGCTGTTACGCTGATGCAGAATTCCGCAAGGTTCGCCTGCTGCGGGATGCCGGGTACAATGCCCTGCGTTCTGCCCACAACCCCTGCTCCAAAGCGTTACTGGATGCATGCGACCGCCTGGGAATGCTGGTCATGGATGAATATGTGGACATGTGGTACATCCATAAGACCGAATATGATTACGCCACCTACTTTTCCAATTGGTGGAAACAGGACCTGCAGGATATGGTGGACAAGGATTACAACCACCCTTCGGTGATCCTATACTCTACCGGTAATGAGGTCAGCGAGACTGCACAGCCCAAAGGGATCGCCCTCACCGGCGAATTGACCGACTGGCTCCATCACCTGGATGCCAGCCGGCCTGTGAGCTGCGGGGTGAACATCTTCTTCAATTTCCTGAGTTCGGCGGGCTTCGGGGTGTACAGTGATGCCAAGGCAAAAAAAGAAGCTATGCGGGCCGAACATCGGGGCAAGGAAAAAAAGAAAAAGGCGGTGGGCAGCGAGTTCTTTAACAACCTAGCCGGGCTCCTGGGGGATGAGTTCATGAAACGGGGGGCAACACTGCCTCCCTGCGACTGGAAAACACGGGATGCCTTTGCTAGAATGGATGTGGCTGGGTATAATTATGGCATTTACCGCTATCGCCACGATCTGAAAAAATACCCGGATCGGCTGATCCTAGGCAGCGAAACATTCTGTAAGGATGCGGCCCGGTTCTATGCCCTGGCAAAGAAGGAACCCCGGGTTCTGGGAGACTTTGTGTGGGCCGGAATGGATTATCTGGGTGAGGTGGGAATCGGCACCTGGGAATATGCCGATTATGCCCCCGACTTTTCCCACGGACCCGGTTGGATGGCGGCCGGCAGTGGCCGACTGGATCTGACCGGGTCCCCCTGGGGGGAAATGTTGTACACCCGGGTGGCCTTTGAACTGGAAAGCGGGCCCCGCCTGGCCGTGTGTCCGGTGGATCACACCGGGGAAAAACATTCGCCTTCAGCCTGGCGGATGTCCAACGCTCTGGAGAGTTGGAGCTGGGCGGGCTGTGAGGGCCACCCGGCGGATGTGGAAGTCTATGCCCGAGGAGATGTAGTGGAACTGCAGCTCAATGGCAAAACGGTGGAACGCAAGCCGGTCAGAAATTGCGTGGCCCGGTTCCGCCTGCCCTATGCTCCGGGCACCTTGGAAGCCGTTGTCTACGATACGGCTGGGCAGGAGACGGGCCGTAACGCTCTACACACCGCCGGGAAAGCAACCCTGCTGCAAGCTCTGCCGGAAGAACTATCGGCTGCTTCCGGACATTTGGTCTTTGTGCGGCTTCAATACTCCGACGAAGCCGGGACTGTTAAACCACTGGCTCGCGGACGGTTAAAGGTCAAAGTCAGCGGTGGACGGTTGCTGGGCCTGGGCAGTGGCTGTCCATACAATCCTATCGGCTATCTGAGCGATGAGTGCGACACTTACTATGGCCGGGCTCTGGCTGTGGTGCTGGCAGACGGATCCGGGCCGGTAGAACTGACTGTGACCGACAGCACCCTCCAGAGCACCTGTTACGTGCCGGTCTGCTGAACTTCCGTAAGGAGGACGTCCGATGCAATATACAGGCATTCCAGCAGGGCATTGGCACCGGGGCCTGTGGACCGGCCATTGCCCTGGAATTCCTGTATGACGCCCGGCGGGACTATCGGCTCCGGTTTCTCATCCGGGTCGCTCCGACCTGCCAACTCGAATAACGAAAGGAAGGATTCACCTTGCGCGAACAGAAAACCGGGTTCTGGACCAGCCCGCTGGCGGCATCCTTGATCAAAAGCGAGGAAGTCCGCATGCCGGAGATGCTTTTCGGCTACTTTATCGGTCCTTTTGGCGCATTGCTGGCTTCCGGTATTTATACCAGTATTCTCCAAAACTATTTTACCGACGTTCTGAAGCTGGATCTCAACTTTCTGACGGCACTCCAGCTGTTTTCTACCATACTCATCGTGGCAGCCAACCTAATTGTAGGACAGCTCATTGAGCGCACTCACTGCCTGGCCGGCAAGGCCAGGCCCTGGGTGTTGCTCAGTGCCCTGACTATGTCGGTAGCCTCGGTGCTCATGTTCATTGTTCCCTTTACGGGTGTGGCCCGGATGGTTTGGATTGCCATTGCGTACAACCTGTTCTATGCAGTGGCGTATCCCATCTATAATACGGCCAACTCTACCCTGATTCCCGTCTCTACCCGCAACTCCCAACAGCGCAGCGCATTGGCATCCTTCACTAATGTGGCAGGTCTTGGGGTCATGGGGGTGGGATCCATGATTTTCCCCATGCTGGTTTCCTTCGCCCTGAAGGAGGATCAGCATCGGTGGTTTCTTGCCATGCTGGCTGTGGCTGTGTTTACGGCCCTGACCATCCTGCTGCAATACAAGTTCACCCGGGAACGGGTGACGGAAGAGCAGATCCGTGCGGGCCGGAACAGAGTGGATCGGCCGGCAGCTGCGCCTCTGTCCGACCAGCTCCGGGCTGTTGCTAGCGAAAAGTGGTGGTGGATCGTCATGGTGTTTTACCTGTCTTTCCAGTGGGCGGGCGCCATGAAAAACGGTTCCATGGCATACTTCTGCAAATGGGTCATGGACAACACCTTTTTCGGATGCCTGGGGGGCGTCCCAGTCTCTGCTTGCCATCCTGGGGGCCATTCCCATGGCGGTGGCTGCCTTGTTTGTGGTACCGCTGTCCAACAGGTTCTCCAAGCGGCTGGTTTGCATGATTGGTATGCTGCTGGGCACGGTGGGCGGCGTCATCGCCGCTTTGGGCAATGGTCAGATCGTGCCTGTTGCGGTGGGCGTGGCACTCAAGTGCTTCGGATCTGCCCCGGCCTGCTACCTGATTCTGGCTATGCTGGCCGATGTCATCGACCACATCGAGTACCGCCGGGGCATCCGTACCGATGGGCTGACCATGAGTATCTACAGCTCCATCATGGTGGCTGGTACTCCTATCTGCAATGCAATCTTTTCTGGCATGCTCAACGCTGCCGGGTATGACCAGGCTGCCGATGTGGCTCTAGGCACAGCGGCCCAGTCTACGGTGGTGCAGAATACCATCACGATAAGCTATATCTGGGTGGAGACCATCGGATTCTTTTTATGCGCAGTGATGGTGATGTTCTGGAATGTGGAGAAGAAGCTGCCCGCTGAACAGGCAGAAATAGCCCGTCGAAAGGGCCAAAACACTTCTGAATAGGATATATGCAGACTTCAAAATACCTGGACGCATAATGCGAAAGTTTATAGGACAAGTGCGCCCATTTTTAGCCGCTCGGTTTCTGGTAATGCCAGAACTGAGCGGCTTTTTGCTTTTCCCCCTCTCCACACCTCTCCCCCTAAATAGTGTTTACCAAGATTCACCTTGCCGTGGATGCAAATGGTATGCCGGTCCGAGTACTTATCACAGAGGGTACCCGAGCTGATTGCAAAGAAGCTATTCACTTGATTGATGGATTATCGGCGGAAACATTACTGGCCGATCGTGGGTATGACACCAATCAAATCATTGCTTATGCCGCTGATGCTGGAATGAATATCGTCATTCCGGCTGAACGAAATCGCAAGCAGCAGCGGGAGTATGACCGTTACTTGTATCGGCTTCGTCATCTGGTGGAAAATGCTTTTTTGCACCTGAAACGTTGGCGAGGCATTGCTACTCGATATGCAAAAACTACAACATCTTTTCTGGCTGCTGTGCAAATTCGTTGCATTGCTATTTGGTGTACTGTTTTGACCTGATCTTGTGTAGACACTATTTAAAGTAAAGAGGATCAGGGCAGACAAAAACGCAAAATCAATCGGGCAAAAAGCCTCGGCCACTCCCTGCAATTGAGGGGAGCGACCGAGGCTTTATTGTTTTCTAAAATCAGGCGGAATGATGGAAAATTGCCGAACAAAAATCCAGTAAATTGAACATTCGTGACTATTCTTGCGAGCCATGGGAGCGGTATTATAATGGCAAGCGGGAAATCATTCCAATAAGGTGAATTGCTGGCGATACTCTCTGGGAGTGAGACCTGTTTGACTGCGAAAAATGCGGAAGAAATAGTTGTAATCGGAGATACCGATTTGCTGATAGATTTCGTTGTTGGTCATTTTGGTTGTGGTGAGAAGAGAGATTGCGTGTTGGATACGCAGACGACGGATATATTCATTGATGCCGCAGCCATAGGTTTCTTTTGACAGTTCATAAAGAGCGGTCCGTCCCATTCCAAGAGCCTCGCAAATCTGCGCGCTGGATAGCTTATCCGTTAGGTGTTCCGTCAGGTAACGATTCAGTTTTTCCTGAGGGCTGCCAGGAATCAAATGAGCCATGTGTGCCTGACAAAGTGCCCGTGCCGATAATGACAGCAGATTACAGGCAGAATGCAGAATTTTATAAGGAGTCCGGGGCAGCTGAGAATAGGCCATATAGAGATCTTTTTCTGGGATGCCGTAGTTTTCGCAGGACTTTTTGGCACATTGCCACTCCGCTTCTTTGTCGGCGCCCTGTACGATGTGGCTGAGCAGAAGGTATCCAACGATAACATCGTCCACCTGAATAGGGGTGATGGCTTCGATCAATCCCGCATGGCAGGGGTAGATCAGGGGACCACCTTCTCGCTGTGCCTGACGGCAGGCTCTTTGATCGCATAAACGACATCCCTGTTCCCCCTGAGGTGTCTGACGGATCAAACGGCAATACAGGGGAAGCTCTTTCGGATAGGATAAAATATCCATGCCCCATTCGTCAAACACGACAGTTCGCAGCCCGGTCAGGGCATAAAAATCCTGCAGTAAGGTTTCCAAACCTTTTTTGTCAAACACGGCACGCATAGGGAACACCCTCCTTGTTTCTGTATTTTATAAAGATCCATCAAAAATGTCAATTGTATTTTAGGCGGTGATGAATATGAAACGATGTGAACAAAAATCCACGTCATTGGGTATTGAACTGGGGTCTACCCGCATCAAGGCGGTTCTGGCAGGTCCCGACGGTTCGGTGCTGGCCAGCGGCGCCCACGACTGGGAAAACCATTTTGAGGGCGGGTACTGGACCTACCCGCTGGCGGAAGTCTGGGACGGCATCCAGGATGCCTACCGCAACCTGGCCGAGGACTACCGGAACACCTGCGGCGAACCGCTGACCACGGTGGGCACCCTGGGCGTTTCGGCCATGATGCACGGCTACCTGCCCTTTGACAAGGACGGCAACCAGCTGGCGGCGTTCCGCACCTGGCGCAACACCACCACCGGCCCCGCAGCCGATGCGCTGACCGAGCGGTTCCACTTCAACATTCCCCAGCGCTGGAGCGTGGCCCATCTCTATCAGGCCATCCTCAACGGGGAAGACCATGTGAAAGATATTGCCTTCCTGACAACGCTGGCAGGCTATGTGCACTGGCAGCTCACCGGCGAGAAAGTGCTGGGCATCGGCGATGCGGCGGGCATCTTCCCCATCGACAGCAATACCTGCGACTACGACGCCGCCATGATGGCCAGCTTTGACGAACTGCTGGCCGAAACGAAACTGCCCTACCATCTGCGGGACCTGCTGCCCAAGGTGCTCTGCGCCGGGCAGGACGCAGGGACCCTGACCGAGGCGGGCGCCAAGCTGCTGGACCCCACCGGCACGCTGCTGCCCGGTGCGCCGGTCTGCCCGCCGGAGGG
>ERZ791819.703-NODE-703-length-13307-cov-4.987323_pt1 | contig 13307 bp, 10 predicted proteins | sample MGYA00510301_ERZ791819 | MGnify/ENA primary metagenome ERZ791819 (study PRJEB30046, sample SAMN00791999) | human gut metagenome | study: EMG produced TPA metagenomics assembly of the A metagenome-wide association study of gut microbiota in type 2...
GAAATCGTAGTATTTCCCGTGCTGGTCGCCGGGCAGATAGACGCTCCACACACCCTTGTCCTGCTGCTGCAGGGGCAGGGTGCCCACACAGGCCCCGCCGGTGCCCCGGCGGTACAGGTTCACTGCTGCCTGTTTTGCCGTGGGAGCCCACAGGCGCAGGTGCGTCCCGGCGGGGGTATACTCCACCCCCAGCGGGCCGTAGTATTCCGTCTGGCGGGCAAAGGCTTCGCTCTCAAACAGCGTCTTCCATTCAGCAGGTGTTCTTGGCTCCATGGCAATCCATCCTTTCGTTTGACAATAGTGTAACGAACTTTGTCCTTTATTTCAACCCTTTCCTTGCAAAACGTACCAGACTCCACTATACTGAAAGAAAAACACTGCACGGAGGGTAGTTTTATGGCATACACCGATGATTGGGAAAGTCTGATGAACGGCGTGTTCGGCCCGGGGGGCAGATTCAAGGCCGCCCCCGGCGCTTCTGCACCCAAAACAGGCGGCAGCGCCGCCCTGCCCGACCTGAACGCGGCGCTTCTGGAACAGCAGAAACGGCTGGACGAGCTGTTGAAGCAGCAGAACGCCCAGCTCAAAACCCAGAGCGATGCCACCGCCGCCGCGCTGGAAAGCAGCCGCCAGATGCTGCGGGACATGGAGGACGAAGGCCTGCTGGCCAGGGGCACCACCGACGTGAAGCCGGAGCACCTGGGCAGCTTTGAAGGCCTTGCCGCCGAGGTCAGGCAGACGGTGCTGGGGCAGGATGCTTTTGTAGACAGCGTGGTGCGGGCCATGCGCCGCCCCTTTGTGCTGGGCACCGAAGCCCCCGCCGCCCGCAACGTCATCCTGCTCACAGGCGGGGCAGGCACAGGCAGGCATTTTGCACTGGAAGAGACTGCCCGCTGCATGGCGGCCCGGGGTCTTTTGCAGAGCGACAGGATCGCCACGCTGGATCTGGCCCTTTACCCCAATTCCGGAGCCGAAAAGCTCTTCCTGCAGGACCTCTACGCCGCCCTGCACGCGCCCGGGGAGATCCTTGCCTTTGAGCACTATGAGAGCTGCTATCCCGGCTTTCTGAATACCCTGTCTGATCTGGCCGTCAAGGGCAGTGCCCCCCTGTCCAGCCGGTATCTCGTGAACAAAGAGGGCATCCTTGTGGATGCAGGCACGGCGCTGGCCCCGGGAGCCGTCAGCCGCATCGACCCCTGCGGCAAATACCTCATCTTCTACTCCCACAAGGGCCGGGAGGCACTGGCCGACAAATTCGGCGCGGCGCTGGTGTCGGCGCTGGGGGATGTCTGCGAAACGGCCTCCTACACCCGGGAGGACCTGGCCGCCCTTGCCGCACAGCAGCTCAACGCGCTGGCCCAGAAGATCCGCGCCCGGCTGGGGCTGACCCTTTCCGCCGGGGCCGACGTGCGGGACTATGTCGCGGCCCAGTGCACCGCACAGAAGGGTGCCGCCGGGCTGGCCGAATGCTGTGACCGCATCTTCCGTGCCCTGAGCGAATACTGCCTGCGCACGGACAAGACCCTGTCCGGCACGGCGGCCCTGACCGCCCGTCCGGAAGGGCTGCTGTTCCGCCTGAACGACGGCGCAGACCAACCCCTGTTCGACCTGCTGCCTGCCGCCTACACCGGCGCACTGGATGCCATCCGGGCCGAGATCAACGAACTGGTGGGCCTTGCTCCCGTGAAAGAGTATGTGTTCGGTCTGGCCGACAACCTGCAGGTGCAGCAGCGCCGGGCCGCTGCCGGGCTCAAAACTGCCAGCCTTTCGATGCACATGATCTTCACGGGCAACCCCGGCACCGGCAAGACCACCATTGCCCGGCTGGTGGCGAAATACCTGAAAGCCATCGGTGCCCTCAAGGGCGGGCAGCTGGTGGAGGTGACCCGTGCCGACCTGGTGGGCCGCTACACCGGCCACACCGCCCCCCTGACCAACAGCGTCATCGAGAGCGCGCTGGGTGGTGTGCTCTTCATTGACGAAGCATACAGCCTCTACCGGGGTGAGCAGGACAGCTTCGGGCTGGAAGCCATCGACACGCTGGTGAAGGGGATGGAGGATCACCGGGATGAGCTGGTGGTCATTCTGGCGGGTTACACCAAGGAGATGGAGACCTTCCTCACCGCCAACAGCGGCCTTGCCAGCCGTTTCCCCAACAAGATCGAGTTCCCGGACTACACCGCTGAAGAGCTGCTGCAGATCACCCACGTTCAGGCAAAGAACAAGGGGTACCGTCTGGCCGAAAGCTGCACCGAGCCCCTGCTGGGCTATTATGCCCGCTGGCAGGCTGCCGATGCCCGCACCGCCGGCAATGGCCGCCTTGCCCGCAACACCCTGGAAAAGGCCATCTTCCACCAGAGCCGCCGCCTTGTGGCTGAACCTGCCGCCGCGCTGGATCTGATCCTGCCCAGTGATCTGGAATTGAAGGAACCATAAACATACAAAAAGGGACTGCTTTCGCAGTCCCTTTTCTTGTTATTGATGCTGTTCTGCCAACCGGGCGGCCACCTCCCGCATTCCCTGCCGCACTTCGGGCGGGGCAACCACTTCTATCTTGCCGCCAAAGCCGCAGACCCAGCCATAGAACTGGTCACTGACGCAGATGGGGACATCAAAATGGAAGCAGCCATTCTCCTCGGGTAAAAACATGGGCGTTGCGCCAAAGCGCTCCCGCATGGCACCTTCCAGATCCGCGGTGCACCGCAGGGTAACACGATGCTCCGGCCCGCCGTACATTCCAAAGTGCTTGCGCAGATAGGCAGGCAGGTCAAGATCCGCAAACTGCTCCTGACCCCGCCGGGGCGCATCCAGCACCCGGACCCCGCTCATCTTGTCCACCCGGTAATGGCGGATGCCCTTTTCATCGGCAAAGGCAATGAGGTAGTAGCACCCGTTCTCCCAGGCCAGCTGCCACGGGCTGACGATCCTTTTCTCTTTCTCGCGGCTGTCGGCTTTTCTGTAGAGGAACTCCACCATTTTACCGTTGTTGATGGCCTCGTGCAGGGCATCGATGCTGTACAGCAGGCTCTTGCTGTCGGTCTTGGGGCGGCCCTCCACATAGACCTGACGCTGCAGCTGGCTGCCCTCGTAGTTGGAGCAGAGCTTTTCCAGCTTGTGGATCAGCCGCCTGCTCGTGGTGCCGGATACCACCCGGCTTGCCTGCACGGCATCCACCAGCAGCTTGAGCTCCGCCAGATCAAAGGTGCGGCTGGCAAGGAAATACCCGCCGCCCCGGCCCCGGCGCAGCTTGATGTCATAGCCCAGCGCACCCAGTGCCTCAATATCGCTGTACACGCTCTTGCGCTCACAGCGGATGCCCTGCGCCTCCAGCAGCTCCACCAGCTGCGGCACGTTCAGCAGGTGGTTTTCATCGGTCTGCTGCTCAAAAATGCGCAATAGCGCCAGCAGCTTGGATTTCTGGCCTTCCTGTTTGGGCATTCGGTACACCTCATTTTTTCGTGTTGTGCCAAACCTCTCAGTCTCGCTTCCAGCTCCCCAGCAGGGGAGCTGGAAAAAAACAGCAGTGCTGTGTGCTGAAAAGGTTACGGCGCTTTCTTATCAAACGCCGCGCGGCGCTGGGTGGACAGGCGGAACATCTCCTCCAGCTTTTCCCGGTCATCGGCCACAAGGGCGTCGCGCATCTCGTTCAGCGCCCCGCTGAACTGGTCGATCTCGGAGATGAGGTTTTCCTTGTTCCAGAGGAACAGCTCCGCCCACATCTTATCGTTGATGCGTGCAATGCGGGTCAGGTCCCGGAAAGAATCTCCGGTGTACTCGCACAGCGAGGTATTGTCGTTGGCGCACATCAGGCTGACGGCGATGGCATGGCAGAGCTGGCTGACATAGCCGATCATCCTGTCATGCTCCTGCACGGTCAGGGTGCAGATATGCTTGAAGCCCAGCACCTCGGCCAGCTCCCTAGCCCACTGAATGGCCTCCGGGGTGTTCTTTTCCGTGGGGGTCACAATGAAGTTGGCCGGGGCAAAATTCACCTCGGCGGCGTGCTTCACGCTGGAGGTCTCACGGCCCGCCATGGGGTGGCTGGCAATGAACTCCACGCCCGGCCTGCACATGGCCTGAATGGGCTCCACCAGACCTGTCTTTACGCCCGACACATCGGTAAAGATGCAGCCCTCCTTCAGCAGGTGGCCGTAGGTCCGGAACCACTCGAGCAGGGCCGTGGGGTACAAGCCAAAGATGATATGATCGGCCTGACGCACCAGATCCTCAAAATCGCGGGTCTTGCCGCTGGCGATATAGCCGTGGTCGAGGGCATACTGCAGATGGCCCTCGCTGCGGTTGATGCCGTCCACATGGAACCCGGCCCTGCTCAGCTCCAGAGCGTACTTGCCGCCCAGCAGACCCAGGCCCACAATGAGATAACGCTTTGATTTATCCAACATGTTCCACCTCCGCGCCCAAAGGCTTGATGGCTTCCAGAAAATCCGGCCAGCTCTTGGCAATGGCCTCGGCCCCGCTGATGGGCAGGGCCAGCCCGGCGGCCAGCGCCAGCACTGCAAGGCTCATCACCACGCGGTGGTCGTTGTGGCTGGAAAGCGGCCGCTCCGGGGCATGGAGCGCTCCGGCACCTCCATGGATGGTAATGGTGCCGCCCTCGCTCTCCAGCTGACCGCCGCAGGCCCGCAGCTCGGTCTCCATGGCCTCAATGCGGTCGCTCTCCTTGATGCGGAGACGTTCGGCGTTGCGGATGACCGTGGTGCCCTCACACAGCAGGCCCAGCACCATCAGCACGGGGCCCAGGTCGGGGCAGTCGGCAAGGTCGATGTCCGTTCCGTGGAGCGGGGCCTTTTCAAACACCACGCCCTGCCCGGTGCGGGTGAATCTTGCACCGCACCGCCGGAGGATCTCCAGAATGGCGGCATCGCCCTGCAAAGTCTCCTCAGACAGGCCGGTGATGGCCACACCGCCGGTCACAGCGCCCAGCACGGCAGGAAAAGCCGCCTGGCTGTAATCGCCCTCCACGGTGTAATCACCGGGAAGATAGTTCTGCCCGCCGGGAATTTCCAGCGTGTTTTCATCCAGCCAGCGGCTCTCCACGCCAAAGGCGTGCTGCACCGCGCGGGTCATATCGATGTAGCTCCGGCTCTCCACGGGCGGGATGAGGTGCAGGGTGCTGGTGCCGCCCAGCAGGGGCAGGGCAAACAGCAGCCCGCTGATGAACTGGCTGGACACGTTGCCCGCCAGCTCGTATTCGCCCGGGGTCAGGGCACCTTCCACAGTCAGGCGGTCCGCGCCCTGCTCAAAACGCAGGCCCTGCTGCTGATACAGCGTTTTGTAGACCGACTGGGGCCGCTCCATCAGCCGCCCACGGCCCGTAAAAGTCACTTTCTGCCCGGTCAGGCTGGCCAGCGGGATGAGGAAGCGCAGGGTGCTGCCGCTCTCACAGCAGTCCACGGGGGCATCAACCGGCAGAAAGCGGCCCAGCCCCTCCACCACCGCGTCGTTTTCCCCGGTGGTGACACGGGCGCACAGTCGGCCCGCCGCGCCCAGCGTGGCGGAGATATCCTTGCTGAAGGCAAGATGATGGAGATGGGAGGTCCCCTTTGCCAGCGCCGCGCAGAGCACCGCCCGGTGAGCCATGCTTTTGCTGGGCGGCGCGGCGATGTTGCCGCCCACCGTCCGGCTTGATTTTATCGTAATGTTCATCGTGTTACTTTACCTGGCTCGCCCTCTCCGTCAGCGCTTTGCGCTGCCACCTCTCCCAAAGGGCGAGGCCTTGGCAGTCCACCGCAAGGTCTGTGGTTTCGCCAGAGGCTCTCCCTTTGGGAGAGCTGGCAAAGCCGTCAGGCTTTGACTGAGAGGGTGAGGCCGTTCATCGTGTTACATATCCCGGCCAATGGCCCATGCGACCTGACGGCACTTTGCCATGGCCTGTGCAAAGGCATCCGGGGTCAGGCACTGTGCGCCATCGCTCCATGCGTGGCGGGGATCATAGTGGACCTCCACCTCCAGACCGTCGGCACCGGCGGCCACAGCGGCGATCATCATCGGCTCCACCAGATTGGCCTTGCCGGTGGCGTGGCTGGGGTCCACGATAATGGGCAGATGGGTCTTTTCGTGGATGATGGGCACAGCGGAGAGGTCGAGGGTGTTGCGGGTGTACTTCTCAAAGGTGCGGATGCCCCGCTCGCAGAGAATGACCTGCTCGTTGCCGCCGGCCATGATGTACTCTGCGGACATGATCCACTCCTCGATGGTGTTGCACAGGCCGCGCTTGAGCAGGACAGGCTTGTGCATCTTGCCCACGGCCTTGAGCAGCTGGAAGTTCTGCATGTTGCGGGCACCGATCTGCACCACGTCCACATATTCCTCAAACTCGGGGATGCGGTCCTCGCTCATCAGCTCGGACACGATGGGCATTCCGGTGGCCTCCCGGGCCTTGACCATATCGAGGATGCCCTCGGTCTCCAGACCCTGGAAGGAGTAGGGAGAGGTGCGGGGCTTATAAGCGCCGCCGCGGAACAGGCTTGCACCGCCCGCCTTTACGCCGTTGGCAATGCGCAGTGCCTGCTCTTCCCCCTCGATGCTGCAGGGGCCTGCCATCACGGCGATCTTCTCGCCTCTGCCGATCTTCACGCCGCCGCAGTCGATGATGGAATCGGCGGGGTGGAACAGGCGGTTGGCCCGCTTATAGGGGGCAGACACGCGGGTGACGTTGTCGATCCAGGGGTTGGCCAGCACGTCGCGCTCATCGATCTTGGTGGTATCGCCCACCAGACCGAACACATTGTAATCCTTTCCGGTGATCAGGGTCACATCCAGGCCCTGCTTCTCGAATTTGTCTACGATCTTTTCCAGTTCTTCCTTGGGGGTGCCTTTTTTGGTCGAAATGATCATCTTGTTTCTTTTCCCTTCTGTTTTGTCTCTATGCTTTCCGTTTTGCTGCACAGCCTGCCCTACTTGCCAAGGGCTCCCCCTTCGGGGGAGCTGGCGAGCGAATGCGAGACTGAGAGGGTTGTTACTGCACCAGGTGCGTCTGCGCACCGCCATCCAGCCGGAGCAGCTGCACAAGGTAGGCGCAGGCATGGAGATATCCGCTGACCCCCTCGCCTGCAAAGCGGCCCTGACAGCCAAAGGAGACCACATCCACGCTGCGGAAGGGCTCCTTGCCGCTGGGGTCGGCCAGCATCACTTCCACGGCGGGCACGCCGCACACCTGCAGCGCTTCCAGAATGGCCACGCTGTAATAGGCGTAGCCGCCCGGGTTGAGGATGATGCCATCGGCCCGGCCTGCCGCCGACTGGATCTCATCGATGAGGTCGCCCTCGTGGTTGGACTGAAAAAAGTCCACCTGAACATCCATCTGGGCACAGCCCGCCTCGATATAATCCAGCAGTGTATTGAAATCGATCTGCCCCTCCATGCCCGGCTCCGTGAACTGAGTCAGGTTGAGGTTGGGACCGTTAATGACTAAAAATTTCATCCAGCGCCTCCATTGCCGCCGTCACGGCATCCGCAGGGGTGGTCTTGTTGGGGATCACAGCATCCGCTGCCGCCAGATAGAGCGGACGGCGCTGGGCTTCCATGGTTTTCAGGGCCTCAGGGCTGGTGGAAAGGGGCCTTCCGCCGCCCACCAGCAGATCTTCCAGCGGCCGGTCGATAAAGAGCACGATGCCGTTGGCGTGGAGCGCCCGGAGGTTTGCCGGGTCTTTGACCACGCCGCCGCCGCAGGAGATGACCTGCCGGTTCTCCCTGGCAAAGCGGGCGGTCTGCGCGGCCTCCAGCTTCCGGAAGCCTGCCTCCCCCTCAGCGGCAAAGATGTCCGGGATGCTCCGGCCGTCTGCCTTGACGATCTCCTCGTCCAGATCCACGAACCGCTTGCCCAGCCGTTCCGCCAGAGCGCGGCCCAGGGTGGATTTGCCCGAGGAGGGCATCCCGATGAGGGCAATGTTCAGCTGTTCCCGCCGCAGCTCGCTGGTCACACGGGCGATCTCGGCACCGGCATCCTCAAACTTACGGTCGAGGAAAAATTCTGCCGCATACACAGCCTGCGCCACCAGCATCTCCAGGCCGCCGACGGCAACGGACACCCCCAGCTCCTCGGCCCGGAGGATGAGCTCGGTCTTATCGGGATTATAGATGACATCGATCACGGCTTCCAGCCCGGGCATGGAGGTGATATCCAGGGCGCTCACGCCCACATTGGGGTACATGCCCACCGGCGTGGTGTTGATGATGATCTGCGCCCCGGTGGTCAGGGCCTGAGCATAAGTCAGCTCTCCCTTTTCGGGGTCGGGATGGCGGCTGACGGTATAGATCTGTTTCGCGCCCCGGTCATGGGCCACGGCCCAGGTGGTGTTGTGGGTGCCGCCGGTGCCCAGAATGAGCACGGTCCTGTCCTTGAACTCCACCCCGTGTGCATCGCACAGGTAGGAGAAGCCGGGGTAATCGGTGTTGTAGCCGTAGAGCAGGCCGTTCCTGTTGACGATGGTGTTCACGGCGTTGATGGCCTTGGCGTGGGGGTCGATGTAGGAGCAGTACTCCATGACCACCAGCTTATAGGGGATGGTGACATTGATGGCCCTGAACTGCCGCCGGGTCATAAAAGCCCGGACTTCCTCTTCCGTGGGCAGGGGGCACAGGTCGTACCGGTAGCCGCAGAGCATCTCGTGGATGACCTTGGAGTAGGAGTGGCCCAGCCGCCCGCCGATGAGTCCGTATTCCATTTACAGCACCTCCTTGCGGTAGCCGGTGGGGTCCTCCATCCAGGCCATGCCGTATTTTGCGGTGAGCAGGTCGCCCACGGCCAGCGCGGCGGCGCAGGTCTGCACAATGGCGGCCCGGGGCACGATGCAGGGGTCGTGGCGGCCCTGAATGGACAGCTCCGCGTCCTTCTTTGCCATATAATCCACCGTGTCCTGCGTTTTGTAGATGCTGGGGGTAGGCTTGACCGCCGTGCGGAACACCACGGGCATCCCGTTGGAAATGCCGCCGTTCAGGCCCGCATTGTGGTTGGTGGCGGTGACGATGCGCTCTCCCTGCATCCGGAAGGCATCGTTGGCCTCCGAGCCCTTCTGGTCCGCAAAGCCGAAGCCGGAGCCGAACTCGATGCCCTTGACTGCCGGGATGGAGAAGGCCAGGTGAGCGAGTTTGCTCTCCACGCTGTCGAAATAGGGTTCACCCACGCCTGCGGGCAGGCCCAGAATGGCGGTCTCCAGCGCACCGCCCACACTGTCGCCCTCGGCACCGGCGGCACGGATGGCAGCTTTCATGGGTTCTTCCACACTGCCGTCTAGCAGGGCAAAACCCTCGGACTGATTCAGCAGTGCCTCGGCCTGCGCCGCCAGCGCGGCGGGATCGTCCAGCGCAAAGGGGATATCGCCGATCCCGGCACACCGCCCGATGTGCGTCACGATCTCGATCCCGGCCCGGTTCAGAGCGCCCAGCACCAGAGCACCGCCCGCCACCAGCGCGGCGGTGATGCGGCCCGAAAAGTGGCCGCCGCCCCGGGCATCCTGATAGCCGTGGTACTTGGCGTAAGCAGTGTAATCCGCATGGCCGGGCCGCAGCAGGTCAGCCGTTTTGGCATAGTCGCCGCTGCGGGTGTTCTGGTTTTCGATCATCAGGGCAATGGCGGTGCCGGTGGTGCGGCCGTTGACCACGCCGGACAAAAACTGCACCGCATCCCCCTCTACACGGGGGGTGGAAAGGCCGTCGCCCCGGGCACGGCGCTTGTCCATGCAGGCCGCAAGAAATGCTTCCTCCACGGGCACGCCCGCCGCCATGCCGTCCAGCACCGCGCCGATGGCCCTGCCGTGGCTCTCGCCAAAAATGGTCAGCGAAAGGTCGCTGCCAAAGGTGTTTTTCATGGTTTACTCCTCCACACCCAGCAGGGGGCGCAGGCCCTCCACGGGGATGGTCTCGGCCCGCCAGCAGCCCAGACCCGGCACCTTGATCACCGTGATCTGGCCGCCCTGGGCCTTTTTATCGTGCAGCATCTCGGCCAGCACCTTTTCCTTGTTATAGGTGGTGCGGGTGGGCAGGCCGATGCGGCGGTAGACCGCCCTCACCCGCTTCTGCAGCGCCTTGGATTCGATCATGGGCAGCATCCCCAGCGCCACGCACTCGCCGTGGAACAGGCCCACGGTGCGGCGGCCCTTGATGCCCTTGACAGCCTCGATGCCGTGGCCGATGGTGTGGCCGAAGTTCAGGGCCTTGCGCATCCCGCGCTCGGTCTCATCCTGCTCCACAACGTTCTTCTTGAACCGCAGGCTGCGGTAGATGATCTCGCTGATCTGGGTATCGATATCGCCCTTTTCAAAGATAGCAAACAGCTCAGGGTCCGCCAGCAGACCCGCCTTGACCGCCTCCGCCAGGCCGTTGATGTAGTGGCGGCGGGGCAGGGTGGAAAGGGTGGCCGGGTCCACGATGACCAGCTTGGGCTGCCAGAACGCGCCCACGATGTTCTTGGTATCGCCCAGATCCACAGCGGTCTTGCCGCCGATGGAGGAATCGATCATGGAAAGGGTGGTGGTGGGGCAGTTGATAAAATCGATGCCCCGCATGTAGATGGCAGCGGCAAATCCGGCCAGATCACCGACCACGCCGCCGCCCACGGCCACCACCAGGTCGCCGCGGCCCATGTTGAACTCCAGCATCTGCCGGAGCACCGTTTCCAGGACCTTGAAGCTCTTGCTGGCCTCACCCTGCGGCACCGTGATGATGGTGGATTCCCGGCACTGGTCGGCCACGCGCTGGGCATACTCGGCAGGCACACCGCTGTCGGTAACAACGGCCACCTTGCGGTCCAGCCGGGCAAACTGGTACAGGTTTTCCAGTGCACCGTTTTTCAGGATGATATCATAACTGCGCTCGCCCAGATTCATGGTGAGCTTTGTCCCGATGAAATCGCTCATTTCGTATACACTCCTAACAGCCGTACCGTGCGGCAGACATGATTCAGCTCGCGCAGCAGCGCGGCGGTCTTTTCGGCGGCGGGGTCTCCCACCAGCTCGACATAAAAATAATAATCAAAGGGGACGTGGGGCAGCGGGCGGCTCTTGATGGACTCCATATCGTAGCCGCTGGCACCGATGACCTGAATGACCTCGGCCAGCTTGCCGGGCTTGTTGTCCAGCGTGAACAGCAGGGAGAACCGGTTGCCCGCTGTGGGCTTTTCGCGGCTGAGGACGATGAAGCGGGTGGTGTTGTCGCCGTCGGTGTTGATGCTGGGCACCAGCACCTCCAGCCCGTACAGGGCGGCCGTTTCCACGCTGGCAATGGCCGCCTTGGTCCGGTCGCCGCTCTCTGCCACAAACTTTGCCGCCATGGCCGTGTTGGGCATGGCCGTGGCAGGCAGGCCGAACTGCTTCAGGAAGGTCTCGCTCTGGGCAATGGCCTGCTGGTGGCTGTACACACGGGTCAGGTCGGAAAGCTGGGTGCCGGGCAGCACCAGCAGGTTCTGGGAGATGGGCAGGTCGTAGACATCCACCACCCACAGCCCGGGGTGGTTATAGCACAGGTCCAGCACCGCCGACACATCCCCCGCGTGGCTGTTTTCAAAGGGCACCACGCCGTGGGCGGCATCGCCCTTTTCCACGGCATCGAACACCTCATCCCAGGTGGGACAGCTCACGGCCTCGGCATGGGGAAAGAGCGCCCGGAGCGCAATGTGGGCAAAGGCACCCTCCACGCCCTGATAGGCAGCGCGGTTGCGGCCCAGCACCTCGGCCTCGTACTGCTTGGCCACGTCCATCATGTTCTGCACATGATCCCGGTAATAGGGGCGCAGGGCCGGGTCCCCGATCCGCGCTTCGGCCTTGTCCAGCACCACCTTTTCGCGGGCGGCATCAAAGATGGGCAGGCCGTGGGCCTTTTTGTATTCCGCCACGCTGAGCACCGCTTTCATCCGCCGCTCAAACAGGGCAGCCAGCTGGGCATCCACCGTGTCGATCTCCCGGCGGGCCTGTTCCAGTGCGTCCATCATTCCACATCCTTTGCATTTCGTGATACTGGATTAGTATACCATAACTCGGACACAGAAACAACAAAGGGCGCAGGGTTTCAGGGTGGATAACTTTTCAACTAGCACCTGCAAGAAGCGAATAGAATTGAAGAGGTGCCACCCGTGGCAGCACCTCTTCAGCGTTTCAGATCTTCCCGGCTTCGCGCCGTTCCATAGTATCTCCCATAGGGGTTTTCCAGCTCAGCGGCACGGGGCGGAACCGGCACAGCAGGCGGTTCCGGCACGGGGGCCGGGCGGCGGGGCGCGCCTTTTTCCCGGCGCAGGAGGCGAAACCGCATCGGCTCACCCCTCCGCTTCCACGGTGGAGACTGCCCCGGCGGTCAGTGCCTGCCAGAGCTCCTCGCCGCCCGCAAGGTTCTCCTCAGTGCCGGTGTTCCAGGCCCCGCGCATCCCGATGTAGAAATCCGCGAGATAGGTCTGGCTGTCGCCGCCCTGGGCGTGGGTGGTGTCGGCACGGTATTCGCCCAGGTCCAGCCCGGCCAGCACCGGGCAGTCCGTCCAGCGGTAGACCATGTTCCACCAGTCGCTGTCGCTTCCGGCCTCGGGCAGGGTGCCGTCCAGATACCGCAGGGAGCCGGTGCTCTCCTGAAAGCCTGCCGGGTCATACAGCAGGAACACCGAGCTCAGTCCGCCCGCTACATCTGTGGCCAGCTTGGTGGTGCCCGCCATGGTCAGGTAGGCATCGCTCTCGGTCTGGGTATCCCCGGCAGAATAATCCAGCGTGTAGACATTCAGGGTCACGACCGTTTTGCCGTCACCGTTCAGGTCCTCGCCGTACCGGGCCAGCTGCTCCTGCAGGGCGGTCACGGTGTCATCCGGCAGGTAGTAGGGAGCCACCACCGCCACATTATAATCGGGCTTGGTGGTAAAGAAATACTGCCCGATGAAGCTGTAAGCCACAAAGGCCGCTGCAATGCCGATCAGGAGGACCCACTTGAGGTTATAATCCCACCAGTTGGCCCAGCGCTCTTTGCGGGTATACTGTTTTTCCGCCCGCGGGGCAAGGTCTGCGGGGTCGATGTCCCGCTCGTAACGATAGCTTGCCATAGTTCTCCTTACAGTTGGGCCAGAATGGTCTGGCGCACGGCATCGGGCAGCTGCTTCTGTTCAGCCTTGCTCATGCCTGCGGTCTGGATGGCGGGCAGGATGCGCACCCGGATATCGCCGGGCGTGGCCCGCAGGCCGTGGCCCTCAAACAGGCCCCGCGCGCCGGAGATGGCCACCGGCACCACGGGCACCCCCGTCTTGATGGCAATGCGGAAGGCGCCGGCCTTGAACTCGCCCGCGCCGCCCTCTTCGCCCTTGTAGCGGGTGCCCTCGG
>ERZ791819.714-NODE-714-length-13100-cov-2.569720_pt1 | contig 13100 bp, 17 predicted proteins | sample MGYA00510301_ERZ791819 | MGnify/ENA primary metagenome ERZ791819 (study PRJEB30046, sample SAMN00791999) | human gut metagenome | study: EMG produced TPA metagenomics assembly of the A metagenome-wide association study of gut microbiota in type 2...
TTTTAAATATGTTATAATATAATCAAGTTAAAGGTAAACAGTTAATAAATAAAACAAAACAAACTAGGAGGAAGAACAAATGAAGAAAAGAACATTTAAAACAGAAATGAAATTAAATTTAGCAGAGCCTAAATTAAACAAAAACAATACACTTAAGGAATATACAGAACAGTTGTTAGATGAAAATGAATATTGCAATGTAAAGGCAATTTGCTCAATGGCATTTATTATGAATGATAAAGAATTTACTTATTTCAAAAATAATTTGTTAAAAGATTTTAATTTTTTAAAAGATGTTCCTTGTGGATGTGAAGAAGATTATACACAATATGTTATAATGATTGTAAATGAAAAAACAGAACAAAAGTTTTTTGTAAATACACAAGGTTATAGCTATGCAAGATATTGTTTATTCAATTAAAAAATCTAATTAAGGGGTTGGCAAAATCAGCCCTTTGATATATAATTAAATCAAGTTAAGAGAGAACAAACAAAACAAATTAGGAGGAAACAAAAATGGTAAAATATGCAGAGTTTGAAACAATCGTTTTAGCAACATACAGAAGAGGCTTAGTAAGTTTTGATGAAGCTGAAAACAAATTATATGGGTATCTGAAATGTATGACAGATATGGAAGTAATAAATGAATACAGAGCAAGTGAAGAATTCGGGACAGCAGTACAGAAATTATTTTGCATTAGGAGACAGAGAAATGATGGCGTACAGTTATAGAAAATTAAAAAGAAAAATTAGAAGAAAGGTAAGAACGTTCAAAAGAGCGTTCCGAGACTTTTGGAAAGAATGGGGCATAACAAAACAGGATTTCAATGACATCATAGCTTGTTTATCATTGTTTGGAATGATTTATATTTTATCAGCGATTTGCATAATCGTTTTAAAATAAATATTGACAAAGAAAAAGCAAAGTGATATAATTAAGACATAAAAAGAAAAGGAGAACAAAACAAATGAGATTTGAAGAAATGAAAGTTGCAGAGTTAAAACAGGAGTCAAGAAACAGAGGACTCACGTTAGAAAGCAAAGGACATAAGTTCACAAAACAGGAATTGATTGACAGACTTAATGCTTATGAGAATGAAACTGATGAAGCATGGGTTGAAACAAAAATTAAAACAAAAGTAGAAAAACAGCCAGCACCAAGCAATGAAGATTGTGAAGCATGGGTTGAGACAAAAGGATTTGAAACAGAGACGCTTGAAACAGAAGAGGTTAAAACAAGTGTAGAGGAAACAGAAGAAAGAAAATTTGTAACACTTGAAGAAATCGAAATGAAATATGGTTCAAGAAAAGAACAGAGAATTTATGACAATGTTTTACAGGTTGGGTGCATGATTTGTTATGTTAGATTTATTGAAACAAAACATGGAAAACTTTTAAAGAAGTTAGGAACAGCAAAAGTTGTCGGAGTAAATAGAAGAAAGGAGCTTGTAAGAGTACAGACACCAGTAGGAGAAGAGAAAGAGTTAACATTTGATGAACTTATTTTCATTCGTGATGTAAATGTCAGAACATATCCTAAAGATATTAATTCAGTGTTATATGCACAGAGACAGGCAGTAAAAGAATACAAGGAAAGGACAGGACAGAAGAATGAATACAGCACAGATAGAGCAGAGCGTTAGAAGATTGTATGAAGCACAGCAAGAGAAAAAGAAGTTTGATGAATACTACAATGAAGTAAGAAAAAAAGAACAGATTACAGTAGCAAATTTCATGTTTACAAATCTTCCAAAAGGAGAAGAGACTTTTGATATTGAGTTAAAAGATGGGATGAACTATTACACAAATCATGTGAAACTTAAAGTAACAAAAGTTAGAAGAAAGAAGCTAACATGGAAGTTTGAAAAGTTAAAACAAAACATTTCAAAACAGTTGTACAAAACAGTTGTGAACAAAACATACAAAGTAAATGATATGGATGGACTTATTAAGTATTTGAAACAGTGTGGAGTAGATGCGAAGAAGTTCAAAAAGTTCATTGATGTTGAAGAAAGTATGGACGAAGCAAAGTTAGACAGAATGTATGAAACAGGCAAAATAAGTAAAGAGGACAAAGCGCAGTTAGGAAAATGCTGTGATGTTGAAATATCAGAGCCATACATTAAGATAACAGAACAGAAAGGCTAGAACAGGATGCATGATAAGAACATATGGAGGAAAGGAACTTGCGAAAGTATTAATCTATTATGGAATTGTTGAAGAAATAACAACAACAGAGTTTAATATTATATGTCCTTTTCATGATGATATAAACCCATCAATGAGAATTTGTTTAGATGATGGAACATTTTTTTGTTTTGGCTGTGAAGCAAAAGGCAATGCATTAGATTTTGTTATGAAAGCACATCCAGAGTTAAATGACTTACAGGCATGTTGTTTATTGGAACAAATATTACATAGTGATAAGATAGAAAAGCTACAAATAAAGGTCAAAAGAAAGCGTAAGAAACAAAGTAAGCAAGCATTGATTGAAGCAAAGGATTATTACTATGGATTAAAAACAACAGATTGGAATGAAGCAAACAGTAAGGATGAAAAACAAATAATTGAATACATGAAGAAACGTGGATTCAGTAAACGTGCATTGAATGTTTCAAAGTGTAAATACAATTATAATGTTGCTTACCCATTTATATTTCCAATATTGGACAATGGAAAGTTTATGGGATGGGTTGGGAGAACAATGAACCCGCATGTTGAAAAGAAAAGAAAGTATTTATACAATGAGGGATTCAGAAAGCGTGATACATTATGTGGAACTTATGAAGAGAACTGCATTCCATATATATGCGAGGGGTTCATGGATTATTTAAGTCTTAAAACACGTGGGCATATAAAGAATGTTGTTGCAATTCTCGGATGGCATATATCAGACGAACAAGTAAACAAATTAAAACAAAAAGGAATTGCAACAGTGATATCTGCATTAGATAATGATGAATGTGGAATAAAAGGAACAGAGTATTTAAAGCGGTTTTTTAATGTGATACGCTTTGATTATCCAGCTGATAAAAAGGATGTGGGGGAAATGTCAGAGGAAGAAATAAAAGCCGCTAAACAGCGTTCTAGGAGGGTCAGAAAGCATGGTACTAAGATATAGAGTGAATTGTAAAATGTGTTTCTATCATAAGGATACGCTTGAAAAATTAGTGATTGACAGAGAGATAGGTGGAGAGTATAATGAAGAGAGTGAAGAATACAAGCTGATTTGTATGGACTATGAAGTTATGTTTGGATTTAAACGTGATGAAGATAAAGCAAGTTTTGATGAAATGCTTCTAACAGAGCTTGTAAAAAGAGCAAAACAAAAAATGCGTGAAACAATAGAAAGAATTAACGCTGTGATTAAAAAGTGTTATCTTGAAGATGCAAATGCAGTTGTAGAGTTCGGTGGTTATATCATAAATCCAAAACAGTTTTGTGCAGTAGAAATCGGTGAGTATAAAACAAACATATCAAAAGAATAAAAGGAGAAACAACATGGGAAAAATTAAGTTATCAGACATTAAAAGTGAAATCAGCAAGAGTGGAACAAGTAAGGGAAAATTTATGTTTTTCAAAGAGGATTCAAAAGCAAGAGTTCGTTTCTTAACAGATATGGAAGATGGTTTAGAAATCAAGTTCCATGACAGTTTTGCTTTAGGTGTAAACGTTCCATGCCAAGAGGAATTTGGCAGAACTTGTGAGTATTGCGAAGATGAAAATCTGAGAACACGAAAAATGTACCTTTGGAGTGTCTATGACTACGAAAGCAAAGAAGTAAAACTGTTAATGGCGGCAGTTAATAACTGTTCACCAGTTCCAGCACTTGCTTCATTATATGAAACATATGGAACGCTTCTTGATAGAGATTATGAGATTAAAAGAATTGGTAAAGGGCAGAACACAACATATTCTGTTATTCCGTTAGACAAAGCAAAATTTAGAAATAACAAAGTAAAGCCATTGTCTGATTCAGCAATCTTAAAATACATTGATAAGGCATATCCATCTGATAATAATGAAGATTTTGACGAAGAGGATGAGCTTAAGAAGAAATCAAACAAAACAAAAACAAAAGCTAAAACAAAAGTCGAAGAAACAGACGATTGGGATGAAGAAGAGGATGAAACAAATGACTATGAAAGCATGAAACCACAGGAGCTTTATAAGCTGTGTAAGGAACGTGACATTGATTGTAAACCGAAGAAGTCAAAAGAATATTATATTGACCTTTTGGAAGAAGCAGATGAAGAAAATGATTCTGATGATTGGGATACAGAGGATGAAGAAGAGGACGATTGGGAAGAATAAAACAAAATAAGTTAAATGTTAGGGGTTGACATAGTTCAACCCTTTTGTTATAATTAAGTAGAACATAGAAAACAGAAAGGAAGATATAAATGGGAAATTTTTTCGATTTACACAGGCATGATGAATATTCATTGTTTGATGGATTCGGTAAGCCAGAACATTTAGCGGAACATGCAAAAGAATTAGGATATAGAGCGTTAGGGATAAGTAACCATGGCTCTATTAGTGGACTTATAAAACATTACCAAGCATGTAATGAAGTTGGAATAAAACCAGTTATGGGATGCGAAATATATTTTCAACCAAAATTCAATAAAGAAAATCCAAAAAGAAAAAATTACCATCTGAATTTGTTTGTGAAGAATTTGCAAGGATACAAAAATTTATGTCACATTATGACAGAAGCAAACACAAAACAATTCTATTATAAACCAATAGTTGATTTTAAGTTACTTGAAAAATATTCAGATGGACTTATATGTACAACAGCTTGTATAGCAAGCGCAACATCACAAGCTATTTTAAATGGTCATAGAAGAACAGCAGAGCGTTTGCTAGATAAGTTTAAGGAAATATTTAAAGATGATTTATATGTTGAAATACAGCCTTATAAGATAGATGCACAGGGTACACAGCAAAGAACAGATTATGAATTAATTGGAATGGCAAAAAGAAAGAAAATCAAATGTATTCTAACAAGCGATTCACATTTTGGAAGTAAAGAAGATTTTGACACATATTGTAAAATGCACGAAATCGGAAAAACAACATTGGATGTAAAAAGAACATACAGTGAAAGGTATATGCCTACAGAGTATGAGATAACAGAACGGTTTGCGAACATCTATAAAAAGAAGTTTAAAAAGCCAATGGAACTTGCAGAACGATTTGCAGATAATATGAAAGAAATATATAACAAAGTAGAAGATAACATACTTGATGGATTAGAGTTAGAACTTCCTAAAATATCAGATGATGGAGCAAAACAACTCGAAACATTAACAAAGCAGGGATTGAAAAACAGAAACAAATGGAATAAAGAATATTGGCAAAGATGTAAAGAAGAACTGGAAGTAATTAACTATCATGGTTTTGCAGACTATTTCCTTATTGTTAGAGATTATATAACATGGGCGAAAGAAAATGGAATTGAAACAGGAAAGGGAAGAGGTTCTGTATGTAATTGCCTTGTAGCTTATGCAGTAGGAATTACAGAAGTCGACAGCATAAAATATAACCTTGATTTTAGTAGATTTATGAGAAAGGAAAAGAAAGCTCTCCCTGATATCGATTTAGATTTCGAACGAGATAGAAGACAGGAAGTAATTGACTACGTTATAAACAAATATCCAAACAAAGCAATACAGATTTGTTCTTATGGAATGTATGGAGTTGATAATCTTGTGAATGATTTGGCAAGTGTCTGTAACTTAAAAACAACAAAAGATGTTGATTGGTTTGAAGCAGATGAAAATAAAAAAGTAATTGTAGAAATTAAGTCATATATTAAGGGATTCATAGTAGATGATGAACTGAATATGAGTAACTTATTGAATGGATACAGAACAGAAGAGTTTAATGAAAAGTATGACAACATTATAAAACATTTCTCAAAACTTTATGGAAAAATAAAGTACCTTGGAAAACATGCGGCTGGGGTTGCTGTGGTTGGAACAGATATAAGTGATTATACTTGTATTATTATGAGAGATAGAAAGACAGGAGCATTAAGCAGTTGTTTCGATAAAGATGATTTAGAGCATATTAATTGTGTTAAGTTTGATATGCTTGGACTTAAAACAATGTCAGAAATGCGTGAGTTAAGAGAGAAAACAGGGCATGAGATAACAGAAGAGGATGAAGAAAGCGAAGAAGTTATAGAGGGATTCAGAGAGGGAAGAACAGATGGGATTTTTCAGATGGAAAAGTCAGCACCTAAAAAGATTCTTGATATGATTCAGTGTGATTGCATAAATGATATTATAGCGGTGAACGCATTAAACAGACCAGCACCACTACAGTTGCACATGCATGAAACGTATGCACATAACAAACTTTCTGATAAAGTAGATAAGAACACACCATACTATAAATATACGCAAGAAACATATGGTACAATGTTATACCAAGAGCAAACAGTTGAAGTAGCACAAAAGGTTGGACACTTAACTCCGCAACAGAGTTTTGATATGTTAAAGATTATGAAGAAAGCAGAGAACTTAACAAAGCCGGAGTATATTCCAATCATTGAACAAATGAAAAAAGATTTCTTTAGAGGATGCAAAAAAGAGGGACTGACAAAAGAGCAAACAAACAATATATGGGCAAGTATGTTAATCTATGGCTTCAACAAGGGTCATAGCACTGGCTATGCGTTAATAAGTATAGACCAGATGTTTTACAAAGTACATTACCCAACACAGTTTTGGTATGTTAAAATGAAGTATGCAGATAATGATGCAGATATATTTAAGTATTCACAGTTTGCGGTAAAAGATGGTGCTGTGGTTATGTTACCGCATGTAAACTATTCAGCTAAAACTTCATTACGTAAAATGGACGGAGAGGACGTTATACAGCAAGGGTTGAGTATTATTAATGGTATTGGAGAAAAAGCCGCAGAAACCATAGAAGAAGAGCGCAGAAAGGGTGTATTTAAATCATATGATGATTTCTATGATAGATGTAAAGGAAGAAGTGTTACAAAAGGGGTAATTAAAACATTAAAAGAACAGGGTGCACTTGAATTTAACAAAAACAAATATATGAGCAGAGTTGTAAAATATAACAGCACATTAATGGCGAGGTAGAAATATGAATATATTAGAACAATACGTAACAAACATTACGTCAGAAAGTAAACGTATTATAGATGGAGTAATAATATATGAGTTAGTTTGTGATATTGAATGTTATGGTAATGTAATAGAACAGGAGCATATTTATCTTTTAGAAAATGATTATAAAATGGTAAAAGAAAAGGGATATTATTTAGCATAGTTAATAGTGAGGTGAAATAAATGGATAGATGTGGAGGGTGCGAGTATGAATATGATGGAATATGCACAGCAAAAGGGATAGAGTGCAGTTCAATAGCTTTCTGTGACGTAATAACAAATAAAGTGAGAGAGGAAGTGTCGAAAGCACCCATTATTGAAAAGGAGAAAACAAATATGAAAAGAACAGAAATAAACAAACATGATAATGTAAATCACCCAAAACATTATAAGGGGCATTGTAGCATTGAATGTATTGATAATATGAGATTGATTTTTGGGAATCAGAGAGTAACTGATTATTGTATTGTAAATGCATACAAGTATTTGAGCAGATATAAATATAAAAATGGTCATGAAGATTTAAAAAAAGCAAAATGGTATTTAGACGAAGCAGAGGTATTGAATCTGACGAAAGAAACAGAATTTGATTATGGAATATTTGATAAGCTCGTAGATTTATGTAACAGATATATGGAGGAATACACGCATGTCAAAGGGAATGAATAAAGATGGAATATTAAAACTTATGTCAGAGATTGACAAAAAGGAAAAAGGAAGTGTTTACAGTTTAGGAAGTAAATCGGATGCACTTAAAATTCCAAGATGGAGTACAGGACTTGTTGACCTTGATAACATTATTGGAGGTGGAGTTCCTAAAGGAAGAGTCATAGAGATATTTGGTGCAGAGAGTGCCGGAAAAACAACATTAGGTTATCAGCTATGCGCTCAGCATGATATGTGTTTGGATATTCCGATTGAGGGATGTGTTGATTGTGACACGGAGTTCTTTAGCGAGGACGGATGGAAAAAAATATCAGAATACAAAAATGGAGACAAGGTGTTGCAGTATAACAAAGATGGTACAGCCGAACTTGTTAAGCCATTAAAATATCATGTTAAGAATTCAAAATTCTTATGGAGAGTTACAACAAAGAATAGACTTGATATGGTTGTGTCTGAATACCATAATGTGGTATATAAATCAGCCAATTCTAATAATGTAAAAATTAAACCGTTTCATGATATTATGTTTTCATTGGATTGGAATAAAAATGGTTTTAATGGTAGAATCCCAAAAACATTTATGTATTCCGGTAAAGGTATTGCAATGTCAGAGGAAAGAATTAGACTAATGGTTGCAATATTCGCAGACGGAAGTTTTAAAAAAGAAACTAAGAGTACACGTTGTTATTTCGGAATTAAGAAAAGAAGAAAACGAGAGCGTATTGAAATGTTGTTGTGCAGTAATAATATAACTTACAGAAAAAATGGTAGTTTCTATGTATTTGATGCGCCAACAAGAGAGAAACATTATCCAGTAGAATGGTATAATATGACAAATGAACAGTTAGAAATTGTTATTGATGAAATGAAACACTGGGATGGATGCCAGTTTGAAGTTGGACATATGCCAAGTTTTACAACAATACATAAGAGTGATGCAGATTTTATACAATTTGCTTATACAGCAATAGGGTATTCCGCATATATACAGACAAGAGACAGAAGAGGACAGAAAAGAAGAATAGTTGACCATGATATAGTCGTTAAAAATCTCGAATATTGTGTATGTAGTGGAATAAGAAATAAAGATGTTGATTTAAGACACGCAACATATTCCGGATATAAAACAAAAGATGGAAAAATGTATTGTTTCACAATGCCAAGTGGAATGTGGGTTATGAGAAGAAATGATAGAATAATCATAACAGGAAATACTTTTGATGGAGAGAGAGCAAAGCTATTCGGAAACAGACCAAAACAAATGATTGTATATAGAGCAAGATATGGAGAAAAAGCATTTAACAGAGCAATAAGGTTTGCGGAAGAGGGAATACCGCTTGTTATGATTGACAGTGTACCATCAATGCAACCAAAGGATGATATTGACAAAATCAGAAAAGCGGTAAATACAGATAGTGAACAGGAAATGCGTATCGGTGGTGTAGCTAGGTTGATGGATAAGTATTTACCAACACTTGAGGATGTAATAGAACAAACAGGAACAACAGTTATATTTATTAATCAGATTCGTGATAAAATGAATGCGTTACCTTTTGGAGATAACATACAAACTCCTGGCGGTCATAAATTAAAACATAGTGCATCACTCAGAATACAAGTAGCAAGAAAAGGTTATATTGAAATTCCTAACCATAATCCATTCAACACAGAAGCGAAAGAGCGTATAGGGATGATTATGAAAGTAAAAGTTGTAAAGAGTAAAGTTTGTAATCCAATGCAGAGTTGTGAAATCCCATTATTCTACGAACGTGGTTTTGTTGATTTTGCAGACCTTGATTCTGTTAGAAAAGAAATCATGGATGAACATAAGAAAAAGTACAAGGAAATGTTAGAGTGATATTTTATTGTATAGTATTTAAACGAACTTATACAAGTGGTGGAAGTGCAGAACATAAATTCTTTTGCTATGCTGAGACAGAAAAGCAAGCAAGAACAAGGTTCTGTACAACCACTGGTTTGAAACAAACAAACATATTATCTATTTCAGAACAGGGAGAAGAAAATGGGAATCATAGACGATATTAAAAAGGATGCAGACAAAACATTTACGAAAGTACAAAGTACGCAAGAAAAAGAAATAGAACAAATGTTAAATGGTTTATTCTACTTAGACAAGGATATTCCAAAAGAACTTAAATTCCTTAAGAGTGTAATGACAAGGGGTGCAGAAACAACAGAAAGAAAAGGATTACATGCAAGTGCAGTAATTGTATCAGATGATAAGTTTTGTATACGACAGCAAGTGTTATCATTGTTTTATAAACAGCTACAGGGTGAGCAAGTTCCAGTAGGTTTAAGGAGAATATTCAGTGAGGGTGATGCAATACATGAGAAGTGGCAAAGGCTATTTATTAGGGGTGGCTTGTGTAAGCCCCTAGATTGCGATTATAGCCGCTTTGCAGAAGAGTTTGACTTATCCTATACCCCAGATATAATATGCGAAATACCAGCTGATTACAAGCTTGAAAGCGTATATGATGATAGTGTGGAAAAGATACCGTATATTGTAGAAATCAAAAGTGTAAATACATTTACATTTAAAAAACAAAAGTACCATGCAAGTGGTAGAAAGCAATGCCAGCTTTATATGTACCTAACAGGAATACATCATGGAATAGTTTTATGTGATGATAAAAACACACAGGAATTTAAAGTGTACCATTATGAATATAATCCAAGTGAAATTGCACAGTATATTGGAAGATTAGAAAGAATACAGGAAAGCAAAACAAAGCTATTAGAACAAAACAAACTTGTGCAAAGGCACAAGAAATGCACAGGATATAATTGTAAGATGGCAGAAGAATGCAACATGAAAGATGTGTGTTATGGAAAGACAAAAGAAAGGCTATCTAATTAATGGCAAAATATTGTAAAGCATATGCACTTCGTGTAACATACCTAGATTGCATGGAGTGTGAAACAAAGGAGTGTAAAGGAATGCAGAACGTACATAAAACATATTTAAGAATGCTTCCAGAACAAGAATGTTTTCTTGTGTTTGTAAGTAAAAGGGAAAAGGCAAAAAAGAATGTTGTTTTAAAATGTGTTGTAAAAGAATGTATAGTACGCAAAGAAGAAACATTGTATAACTTAAAACCTATTAAGTGCGTAACAGATAAAAAGGAAAACATAGAAAGCTATAAACAAAACTTTTTATGTATTAACAGTACAATAGATACAGGAATAAGAAAAACACAAAGAGATATTTATCCAGTATTTACAAGCAAAGAAAAATGTTTGGAGTGGTTGAAAGCATGAAAAACAAAACAGATGATAGAAATTATAAAAAGAGATTTGAAAAAGGTTTCAAGAAGTTATGTAGTTCAAAGTCGACATATCAAGTGTGGTCTGATTGCATGGCGTTATTTGCTATAACATTAGCAAACCAAAGTATTTTACCAATGACCGAAGATAAACAATTTAAAGAGATATGGGATAAAAGGGAAAAAGAATATTTAAGAATTATTAATAGTTATTCAAAAAATGAACAGAAATTGTTTCCGCAAATGTTTGCATTAATCGTAGAAGAGTTGGAAGAAAGACCGAACCAAGATTTGTTAGGTGAACTCTACATGATGTTACAAATACATAACAAAAATGCAGGGCAATTCTTTACACCATACAATGTTTGCGAAGTAATGTCAAAACTTACATTCGACCGAAAAGAATTAGGAAAAACAGTACATAAAAAAGGATATGCAAATGTATATGACTCGACTTGTGGTGCTGGGGCAACATTAATAAGTGCAAGTGAACAATGTAAGGAAATGTTTAAAAAGTATAATTATCAAAACCATGTGTATTTTGTCGGACAAGATGTAGATATAACCTGTGTATATATGTGTTATATACAGCTTGCATTACATGGACTTGCGGGATACGTGATACATGGTAACACGCTGATGAAACCCGAGCCAGAGTTACCAAAAGATTTAGAAAACATATATTTTACACCGATATGGTTTTCTGATGTATGGGCAATGCGTAGGTTGTTTCATAATCAAGATATATTAGGGAGAAAATTGAAACATGGTTGTAGTGGGAATTGATGAAAGTTATACACGGACAGGAATCACAGTATTAGAAGATAAAAAACTAATAAAAATGTATAGTATAGATTTTACGAGATGCAAAAATAACTATGATAAGCGTAAAGACCTTAGAAGCGTCCTAGAATCCATTTTAAATGAGCTACTAAGGAAATATAAGCCTATAGAAATAAAATGTATTATAGAGCGAATTAGAACGTTTAGTGGTGGACATATGAGTTCCCAGTATTTAATTACAACAGGTGGTTTAATCGTAACAATATTAGATGTATTTCTAGCATATAATATAAAAGTGTACAGTGTAGATACCAAGGCATGGAAGAATGCAGTTATTGGAACAAGCAAACCAAAAGAGAATAAATATGGAATAAATCCTAACAAGTATCCTACAATCCTCTATTTGAAGCAGAAAGGGCTTTTAAAGTACATAGCAGAGGAATATAAGGGCAGAGGCAAGAAAGGCGTTATAAACGTTAAAATAGGAGCTGAGAAAGTACCATGTAAAATAAATGATGATTTAGCAGACAGCTATTGTATTGCTATGTATGGATTCATACCTAAAACAAAACAAAAACTAAAAGAAGAAACATTTTAGGGGACGTATAAAAAGCGTTCCTTTTTTTGTTTTATAAAATACACAATCTATATTTGACATATTATATTGTTTGTGTTATATTGTTATCAGAAGCAAATTAGGAAGCATACAAAATAGGAGTGATATATATGGAATTAAAAACAGAAAAAGAAATAAACGATTATATCAAAGGACTCAATAAATTAATCGCTGTGAATAAAAATAGACCATGTATTGAGTGGCAATGTGGAGAAGCATTAGTCAAAAGGTGTAATAAATAGCCCTGTAAATGGTGCTGTTATTATAATTGTTCTTGTTGTATCCATATGGGTGAATGTGTTTCAAAAATGTTAAATAAATCATAAGTAATGCAAATGTATATTGAATTTAAGGTAGCCTAAAAAGCTGCCTTTTATTATATCTTCTATAGCTTGTATTTTACGTTTCTAGCGTGTTTATATAGTTCAGTAATAAAAGTATAGGTTAAAGGTATAAAGTGTCTTAAATCGTTAAATAGGAGGATTAGAAAAGAAATGGAGAAATTCACAGGCAAAACATATGAAGAGTATAAACTACTGATTGCTAGAATAAATTTTCTTTTTGTATATATATTTATATATATATTTTTCTTTATAA
>ERZ791819.728-NODE-728-length-12834-cov-2.938884_pt1 | contig 12834 bp, 5 predicted proteins | sample MGYA00510301_ERZ791819 | MGnify/ENA primary metagenome ERZ791819 (study PRJEB30046, sample SAMN00791999) | human gut metagenome | study: EMG produced TPA metagenomics assembly of the A metagenome-wide association study of gut microbiota in type 2...
GCAAGCGGGTCGCCGATGTTGTCGAGCGACGGTGCTTCGTTGATAGCATAGGCAATCCGTCGGAATTCGTTATTGTCGTTGCAGATAGGGCTGCTGTCAGACTCGGCGTCCAGCCATGTGGTAATGTTGCCGTTGATGTCGGCTTTGCGGTTCCACATCCAAGAGCCTCCGTCAAATTGCACTTTCGTGTTGCCAAGAATATTGGCATAAGTGCCGGTGTCGGCTACGTCCTTCTTGCCAAGCACCTCGTCGACTGCAGTCAGCTCGTTGTCGATGTCAATGTCGCCGTATCCTCCGCCATATACATTGCCGCCCATCATTCCGCCCTCGATGTGCACAAAAGTGTTGCCGTCGACCGTTCCGTATTCGCAACCGCCGTAGATGTCGCCCCAAACGCATGGCACCACATTGTCGGTGCCGCTGTCAACGCCCGGATTGCTGTTGACGATATGCACAAGAGTGTTGCCGTTGATGCGTCCGATGTTGTAGTATTGGTTGGCTTCAGCCTTTCTGCAGCCCACACCTCCGCCATACACGTTTCCAAAAATGTTTCCGCCGCGGATGTTGACAAACGACCGGTAGCCCTCGGCTTTGTAGCTTAAGAACGTGCCGTCGGTTTGGTTGAGCGTCGAAGCGCTTGTCAGCAAGTCGGGCGAGTAGTAGTCGGAAGGTTTCACCTCTTGGAAAATGCCCACATTGGCATTGTCGCCGCCGCCGTACACGTTGCCGTAGATATTGGCGTCGTCGGCAACCTCTACCATGGTTGTGCCGATGACACGCGCCACGGTTATGAAGTGGGTTGAAGAGGCTGTCTCGGGCTCCAGTCCGGCACTTCCTCCAAACACGTCGCCATGGGTGAATGCTCCGCACATGTATACCTCCGTGTTGCCGCCAATCTGACCTGTGGTGTTGTCCTCGGTTGACGCAATGTCGCCGAAGCCGCCGCCAAACACACGGCGGATAAACGTTTTTCCGTCGACAGTGACTTTGGTGTTGCCAGCCACAGAGCCGGCATATCCGCCGCCCAACACAGCCCATACGGTGAAGTTGGGCACTCCCATCGAAAGGTCGAGAGAAGGAGCGTTGGGGCCGTATTTTCCATAGTCGCCGTCAACGTTGACGGTTACATCGGTGCTGCCAACGGTCGTCAGCCGTCCGTATCCGCCGCCGAAGACGCTGAAGTGAGGATTCTCGTTGTCGGTGTACGACTGTTTCCATTCGTCGGTTATCAGCAGTTCGTAAGGCGTCATGCCTTTCTGCATCATCACGGTGGCAAGGCCGGTGCCGTCGGCAGGGGTTGTTGTCACATTGCCGTCGGCGTCTTTGTATGTGCCCACGTTGCAGGCAAGATTGCCGCCGCCATAGATGTTGTGGGGATTCAGGAACTTGCCGTTGGCATAGAATTTTGATTTTTCGTATACAGTGTCCTCCGTGGCAGGCTCGTCGCCGGCGTTGTCGATGTCGGGATCCCAGATGTAGAATATGTTTTCAACCGGATCCCACATCTTGAACCATATCACATTAATCGAGAAGCTGTCGTCAATCGGACCGTGGCCTACGCTTTGTGTGCCGCCCTCGTCCTGCGCCAGGGTCACGTTGGTGTTGCCGAGCACGTCGGCTGAAGTGACCGTGCCGTCGGTGATGTCGCCGTTTCCGCCTCCGAACACCTGACCGGCGATGTTTCCGGCATAAATGTTGACATACGTGTCGTTGGCAACCTGAGCAAGATTGCCGCCTCCGAAGATGTCGCCGTAAATGAAAGGAGCCTGCTGTGTGCTGCCCGCGAACGACACGTTGGCGTTGCCGGCAACCAGACCCACCAGCTCAGGATGCTGCGTGAAGCCGTCGCCGGCGGCAAACGCTTGCGAGGCAGGGCGCAGACGGCGTCCGTTGCCGCCGGCAAACACAGAGCCGCGGATGTCGGCGCTGTCGCCGATGACAACGTTTGTGGCGTTGCCGTCAAACTCAACAATCGCCATGTCGCCTCCGCCATAGATGTTTTTGTAGAAAGTGCCGCCCATAATGTTCACGCTCGACTGTCCGTATATGCGTGCCATGTCGGAAAGCGTCTCTACGTTGGATGTGCCCATCTCCTTGGCGTCGGCCACACCGTATCCGCCTCCGAATACCGGACAGTGGAAAATGCCGCCATTGATGTTGAGCTCCACGTTGCCATAGGTCTTGCCAAGAGCTTTGTAGTCGCCGGAATTGCCGCCGTAGGGGTTCTGCGAATAGAAAAAGTCAGTGCCTCGTCCGCCGGCGAATACGCCGTTCTTGCAGTGAAACTCTCCACCGTTTATGGTGAGCGACGCCACAGTCGCTCCGGTTTTTCCGTACACGTTGCCACCGCAACTGTTTGGCGTGGCAGCCGTGCTCGACCACAAGCCTTTGCTCATGAATCCGCTTCCTCCGCCATAAATGCCGTCGATAGGTTCGGTTGTTGAACCGAACTCTCCACCGTTGATCACAATCTTGGTGCTTGTGTTGGTTGGGTCGACATAGGTGAACGACTCGAAATCGTCGTTGTTGTAGCATCGATACGTCACCAGGCGGTCCTTTGCAACGGCATACGGACCATAGAGCATAACGTCGCCCGAAGCATTCCAGTAGGCAATGCTTTTGTCGGGAGTGTGGCTGTCGGCGATGTCGTCGCCTTCGCCGATGCCGTTCATACCGCCTGCGCCCGCACCGTAGATTCCGCAGAAGATGTTGTCAGTCTTCGTGTTGCCGGTAGGGAGAATTTCGAATAAGCCGCCGTTGATGGTTATTTTGCTGTAGCCATAGAACGGGTTGTTGACAATCACGTTGCCGGTGTGTCCACGACCGGTGCTGCCGCCATACAGCTCGGTGACAATAACACGGTTGTCAATCCATTCGTCGTTGTTGTGTTTTGAAGACGCCGGGTCGAGCAAGATGTTTGCACGTCCCATATAGGTGTTGTTTGGCACGTAGTAGTCAGTGCCGTTGTAGGGGAGGATGAAGTCGCGCTGCGCACCCAGCGAACCGTTTACGACACGCGCCACCTTTCCGCTTCTGATTATTATGTCGACATCCGCATACATGGCACCCTCGTGGCTTCCGGCGAGAATGATACCGGCATCGTAGTCGCTCTTGCGTTTGCTTGTCTCTCCCTTGATTTCCCTTTCCGGGTTGTGGGCGTCGTTCCATTTGCGGTCGATGTCCATCTCGATTGTGCACTTTATGGGCTGATTGGGAGTTCCCATCACTCCATTGTAGTCCTTCTCGGAGGATGTCTGACGTCCGCCCGCGCTGATTGCGGAGTATAACCCGGACTTGATGGATATTTTGAAACCCTCCTTGCCGTGAGGCATCGACTGCTCGAAAGCCTCGATTCTCTCTTTTCTGTCCAACGGATAGAAACGGCCGTCGTTGTTGAAACCGCCGAAGATGTGGAATGCAGTGGTCACAGCGCCGTCGATGGTTCCGTAGTTAGGCGAGTTCTGCCCGAAACCGGTCATCTGTATGCCTTCGCCCATCTCAAGGTTATTGTATTGGCCGTAGATGATTTTGTAGAAATCACCGCCGTTGTTTGTGACAGGGTCGTTGTTGAATGTGATATACTCAAATCGGGTGTCGCCCCATATCGGCAGACCTCTTTCAGCACCCGAAATCTCGATGGTGCCTTTGTAGTCGGTGCCGTCCCAGTCGCCTGTGATGGTGGCGTTGCGGAAAAGAGGGGACTCTCCCTTTGCTTTAGTCCATTCGTCAAGCTTCAGCATATTTTTGCCTCTGTTGTTGCTGGTTATGTTGAAGCCCGTGTATTGATTGTTGGTCACGTCGGCACCGCTTGTGCCCATCAGCACGATGATGTTTTCATCCCAAGTACCCGTCTTGGCGAGCTTGCTGTAGGCGCCTTTCCACGTCTTCATTGCCTGTGTCGGGGAGTAGCCCCACTCCTCGTCGTCGTTGTCTTCGCCCTGTGCGTAGGTTGTGCCGTTGATGCTCACCGCCTCAGGACATAGGTACACCACGATTGTCACTTTGATGTTTTTGTGGAAAATGATGTTGCCACCGCTCTTTACGGTAACCGTACAGTTGTATTGGTCCTTGTTGGTGGCAGTTTCCGGACGTACAAATTCGTTGGACGTTTCCGACAGCAAGGTTCCTTTGTTGTACCATTCGTATGTGATGTCGAGACCAAGTTCGTCGTTTGTGAAATTCTCTTTCGTGTTGTTCGTCACATTTATGATGTATGTGCCGGGCTTGGTTTCGTAATCGAGTTCGGCAGTGATGCCGATAGCCTCGACGAGTACGGTGTTGGTGCGCTGGCTGCCGTCGACGGTCATGGCGTAGACATACTGGGAGTATATCTGTCGCGGCAGGATGAACGGGTTGCAGGCGGAGCTGTTCACCTTTTCACCCTCAGTGTTGTCGGTCGATGCATACCAGTTGTAGACATCGGAAGTGGTTTCTCCGTCTTCAGTTGTCACGGTCAGCACATCGCTTGTGCCGCGCTCCGCCTTCAGGACAATCGAGCTGAAAGAGAACCGTTTGGAAGAGTTTGAATATGACCACGGCCTCTTGTCGAGGTTGTTTTGGGTGATGTACAGGTTGTTGAGGTTGGCAAACGCCTTTCCGAAAGGCTCGCCGGTGGAGGGGTCGGTAGCTGAGATTTCTTTTTCAACACCGTATTGGTTGTAGGTGTAGGTGTCGGCAGCTTTGTTGGCAGGAGTGTAGTACCATGTGTCCTTCACCTTGCTTGCAAAGTTGTCGGCGGCTATAAACGCCATCACGCTGGCTTTTTTGCATTGGGTGGTGTTGGCGCTTGTCTTCAAGCCGGCACCGTGCACATAGATGTTTCTCGGCCATACGGCATAGCCTGTTTGGTTGGCAAGTTTGCTTGCCGCACCGAAACCGCATGAAATCGTCACTTGTCCTTCCACCCCGTTGAGAGCAGCGTTCTGGAACATATCAATCTCCGTGTCTGCTGAGATGTTGAATATTCTCAGACTTACGAAGTTGTTGAGATAGCCGGCTATACCTCCAATTCTGAATTTTGTCTTTGTCGTGTAACTTTCGTTGTTGTCGGATATTTTGGAATTGCGGATGATGATGTTGCTGAGTTCCGCGTTCTGGGTCATGTCGGCAACCACAATGCCCATCTTTACCGTGTAGTTGGCGTTGTTGAGAGGCGTGTGTGCCGCCTTCTTCTCTATTCTGGCATTGTCGATGATAAGGTTGGAGACAGATGCATACTCATTCTCGTTGTTGCCCTTGCCGTTGAGTCGGGAGAACAGACCCCACGAGGCTTCTTTTAGGTCGCTGAAAGTCCAGCTGATGAGCATGTTGCTAATGGAGCGTCCGTCGCCGTCAAACTTTCCGGCGAAGAAATGTCCGTCGGTAGCCTTCGCGATGCCTTGAGCCGTGCCGATAGGAGTCCACAATCCCTTGCTGAGGTCGATGTCCTTGGTGAGTTTGAAATATTTCTGAGAAAACATTTGTTGAGCTGCGCCATTGTTGACTTCATGCGCCAGTCTTGCCAATTCCATATCGTTGCTGATGAGGAATGGTTTTTCCTTGGAGCCGTCGCCCTCGGTGCCGTCGGGATATAGCTGGTAAGAGTCGGCATAGAAATGGTTGCCGTCGTAGTCAACGCCATAGGCTTTCGGCTCGATGCTGAAAGCGATGGTCTGCTGGGCATTGCCGGCAGACGTGATTGTCACCTCTCCGCTCTTGGTTTTGTTGGTCAGCGGCAGTGTGATGGTCTGTCCGCTGTCGGAAATGCCGTCGGTGACATTCTTGGAGTCCACTTTCCATGAGAAAGTGCTTCCAGCCGGGATGTCGGCGGAAACGATGGAATATGCGACAGTCCCGTTTTTGAAATCCCATGAGGCTTTGATGTCGTTGCTGCTTAATCCTTGAGCCATGGTCAGATTGACTCCGGCAATCAGAAGTATGAGCAGACAGGAAAAAACTCGTGATATGCTATGTGTTGAATGTTTTCTCATTTTTCAAACACTTTATTGTCGTTATCTATTGTTAGTCTATCAATAATTGACCCGTATAGGCATCCTCGTCGGCAAGCACATACAGGTAGCGTGGCTGTATGAGAATGCGTATCGGGCTTATCATCGCAGTCTTGCCTGTTGTGAGGCTGCTGAAATTATCCTTGTTGATGGTAATTCCGGAAGTGACGTTCTTTCGGGTGACGATGGTGGAACCGTCCTCCGCTATGAATTCCACGTCGTATTTGACGTTGATGACAGGCAGGAATTTGGCATCGGGTATGGTGTAGATGTCGGCACCCCATTGCGTGTAGCCGGCAGATGTGACAATGACGGTCTGGGTGTTGTCGTCGTAGTCCGCGGAGCCGTAGCCTTTGTAGGCAATAGGGAATGGTGTCTCTACAAACGACTGACGTTTGATGTCGCTCCATGTTATTGCAGAGGCAGACCAACTTTTTGATGTTGTATTCCAGACGTAGGAACGTGATATTGTGCACGATGTGGAGAAGCTGCCTGAAAGCGTCACGCTCTTGATGCGGAAGTGGCGGATGGCGTTCATCTTGGTGCCGAGCATGAAGAGCAGCTTGTAGCCGGTGAGTGTCTGGTCGAATTTCAGACTGACCGTTCCGCCTCCGTTGCTATCGGAGATGGCTCCTTTGCTGCTCGGGACGGCGCAGATGATCGGCGCCGCCTTAGTGTCGTAGATTACCGGCACAGGGTTGCCGCCGTCGCTCATGGCGAACGGAAAAGAGAGGGTATATGTGTTGTTGGCGGTGCGCAAAAGCGTTGCTCCGTCGTTGTATGGCATATATGCGAAGAAGTCGAACGACGATGCCTTGGTGTATTCGGTCCAGCGCTTCTTTGTCGCAGTGTCCCAGCCGTATGTCGCTACGTTGTAGGTGGCAGTCTCATTGTTGAATATGGTGTTTGCAGCCGACGCATAGCGTTTCGGCATATCGTAGTATCCGAACGTGCCCATCGTTGCGGGATGGCGCGTAGGGTCGTAAGCCTCGTAGGGGTTGGCGCGTGTCGCTGTTTTTTGCGGTTGCGCCGAGAATGAGATGTATCCGTGGTTGTCGGCTTGCTGTATGGGCATGTCGGAACCCTCGCATGCAGAAAGCGTTGCGAGAAGCGCGATAGCGGTTATTTTTGAGATATGCTTCATTCTTGTAGTCAATTCTTTTTACCAGTCTTCAGTGCCTGAGCCGTTGTTTTTAATGTCGGCGCCGGGAAGCCATTGTTCCACCATCAAATCGTTGAAAGAGATGCTGTCGCCAGTGTCTGACAGTTTGAATATGTAAGTGTATTGGCTGCCTGCTTTCCACTGCATGTATTGCGCCGGCACTGTAGCCGACACCGTTTTTCCGCCAATGTTGATGGTTATGGTGTATGCTCCCTGTTCGTAGGGGATGTTGGCGAGCGGTGGCACGTAGTACCATTTATTGTAGAGAGTAGGGTCTTTGAGGATGTGTATCTGGTCGCCAGCCTCCTCGTAGGGAGTGGTGAGAACCAGGAGTCCGGACGCATCAGCCGCTTCCGACTTCGACATCGTGAGAGTAGGATATGTGCCTGTCGGAATGCCGGTAAGCGGATAGGCGGCGTCGATGGTGCCGCGGAGAGGGGTGTCGGCATTTGCCGGGGTGTCGACGAAACGGCTGTCGCGGAACTTGATGTTGCTTATCGCAACGTTGGTCGTTCCGTCAGGATAGGTGAAGCGGAAGCGCACCTTTGCGATTATCGGAGCGAAAGTCAGAGTGACGCACGACCCGTATGCCGGCGATGTCGACGAAGGGGAGGCAAGCCAAAGGCGGCTTGCGTATGGTGTTGAAGTAGCGGTTGCTGCTTCAGAATATTCAAAATTAAAAGACAATGTAGCGGTAGCGTTGTCGCCCGAGCTGACCGAAGTCTTTACATCTGGATTGAAGGGACTGTATGCGAAAAAGCGGTAGCTCGTTGCCGAGTAGTCCCAATATTTTATTGTTTGCAGGGTGGCACTTATAGGATTTTCAATGCCAGCATATTCCCAGTCGGCAGTGTTTGTCGTAGAGCTGCCGGCAGAGCCCTGATTGTATGACATTTTATATCCGTCCATCACAATTTGCGGCGATGACGGGTTCGGGGAGTTTGTTGTGGTTTTATATCCCCATGTGCGGAACGTCTGGAAGATAATCTCGAGACCGTTGCCCGCTGCTTTTGTTTTTGCATCCTGCCAGTTGTTGTTTGTGCTGCTGAAGGCGATGCTTGTCTGTGTATTGTCCGGTTCGGGCACTATTGGTTCGTCCGGCGCTGATTGAGAGCAGGAGAATAGGGAAAGTCCCAACAGAGGAAATATTAGGATGCGATGTTTCTGCATGTCTTCTTGTTTTTTTTAAAGACGGGCGGGGGGGAAACCCCCGTCCGACATATAAATGTGTCCGAGGCGTGTGAAAACACACCTCAGACACAATGTTTTTAGTCAGAATCCAAGGCGTGAGCCATGGAGAAATAATTAGTTATTGACAACTTTGACAATCTTGTATGACTTTTTGGTTCCATTGTCGTATTCAACAGCGTAGTATGTTTCTGTAGCCGGGTCGGTTGCAACACCTGTCCACTTGAGAGCATTTACTTTGAGAGTGTAGCCAGGACCTGCCGGAACTTCTGTTACGGTAGTGGCAAAACCATCAGCAGTCTCTGTCACAACCATCTTCTTGCCTGCGTAGTCGGTGACAGTCCAAGTCTTGTCAGTAGCGTTGTTGGTTCCGTTCACGAGAGCGTTGGCAACGCTTGCCTCGTTGATTGTCTGAGTGGCACCGGTTTCGAGAGTTACGGTGTACAATTTCTGAGGAGCTACAGTAGCGCCGGCAGAATATACTGTTGCATAGATGTCGGTGCCGTTGACATATTCGTTGCCGTTGGTAGTAACTTTGTTGTCCTTGTAGCCGTATGTAGTGAAGCTGTTGTCAGAAACAGTAGTGATTGTTTCCTGGAGACCGTTTGCCTCGTCGTCAACAACAACGGCGTCGAATGAAATGGCAGTCAAACCAGTGCTTGTGCCGCCGGTAGAGCCATTGGTGTCCTGAGAAATCTTGAAGATGTAAGTGTAGGCATATCCAGACTTCCATTCAGTGTATTGGGCAGGAACGGTTGCAGTGGCACCCTTCACGTTGATTGTCTCGTTGGAACCGTCGACAGAAGTGAGCTTGTAGTCGATGCGCAGAGTGATGGCGCTTGCCGCACCTTCCGACGGGAGCACGTTCTGATAGCCGGTGCCGCAGTAAGAAGGTGTCGCTGCATTTTGGCTGAGGTAAGTTGTACCTGCAGAAATCGTGCCTTCGGCCTGGTTGTTGTAGTTGACAGCGCCGAATCCTTTATGATTCAATACGCCAGTCTCACCTGCAGTTGTTGATGCAGTGAATTTTACGTGAGCCTTGTTGTAGTCTTTCTTATCCTTGTTGACGATACCTGTTGTAGGGAAGTACACTGTCAATGTTCCGGAATTGTTGAATTTTCCGATGAGTGTACCTTCCGGGTTGGTTGTGGTGCTAGTAGCTTCGGTGTCGGTATAGAACTTCACGTCGCTGATCACATAACCTGGAACAATCTCGAAGAGAGCCATGCGCACCTTGCTGGCAAGGTGACGGAAGGACATTGATACAGAAGTCTTGTTGTAGTCTTTCTCTTCAACAGTCTTCATGTCGGAAATGTAGCACTCGCTGAGAGTGTTTACGTTGCCGGAGAGAGTGTAGGCGGCAGTGGCGAGATTGTCTTTGTCGACGTGTGTCGGAGTGGCGTATTCTGACGCCGCATCTTTTTTACCCATTGAGAAAGCTATGAAATCGTAGGATTTGCAAGAGTGGTCCCAATACTTGATGGTCTGCTGCTATGCTCCGCCCTGTGCGAGAGATGCGGCAGGTTTGGTGCCCTTTACGTTCATGTCTTGATTTACATATTCCCAACCAGCACGGTTTGACTCTGTAGAGAATGCTGAACCGTCTTTGAAGTTCACGTTGTAGTGGTCGAATGCATAATTTTCGTTGTTGGCTGCATCTGTCTTGCTGCCTTTGAAACCGACAACGACAAAGTTGTTTTCGAGGAGGCCTGCTGCAGTGGCGCCGGTCTCCGTGGCGCGTGTGATTTTGCCTGTGTCGCCACCGAAGTTGATTGCGGAGGTGGCTCCATTTTGCTCATTTCCCTGAATTTCTCCCAAGAAATCGTCGCTTGAGCAGCTGGCGAGAGCCAATGCCGAAGCGGCTGCGATAAAAAATTTGTTCATAAAATAAAAAAATTAAAATAGTTTGTATTGTTTATTATATTTGAATTACGTATTGATTACATGTCGAATATCCATTCTTTCTCTTCGTAGTCCTCCACCACGGCATCGAAGCCGGAGCCGCCGGAGCGGTTGGGTACCGGCACCTTGTCCATGTCGAGCTCCACCGTTATGACTCCTCCCCGGAACAGCCGTCGCGCCTGGTCGGTGACGTCGAACACGAACGTGGAGTCTTTGCCGTTGTAGAACTGCATTTTCACGTCAATATAGTGGCGGTTGTTAAGGTCGGCGTCCCTCACTTTCTGCAGCGATTCCAGATATGCTCGCGCGTCAAGTTTGCTCGGGTTTAGTTTCGGGATGCCGAAAGTAAGCACCTTTCCGCCTATCACGTCGACCTTGTCGCCGTTCTTGTCGGCAACGTCCTGCTTCATCCGCATGAAGAAGTTCACTGTGATGGCGTCAGCCCCCGTCACGCCTGTGTTGAGGTTTACGGAGCGAGCCATGCCGCTTAGATTGGCGTTTCCCTCTACGGCTGTCACCTTTCTGCCGTTGTGGTCGTTGTTGCGCAGAATCACTTGTACCAAATAGATGTAGGTCACTGGCTGCAGCTCCATCTCGAGCTGCCGTACCCAGCAGTTGCGGTTCTCGTCGAACGTGAATCCGTCCAGATTCTTGTTTATCTCAATTCCTCCATGGTATCCGGCAAACAGCTCCTCCGGCTGATAGAAGGAGCGCGTGAACTGCGGCGAGTTGTAGAGCGCCGGGTATATTGTCTGTCCGGTGTAAGCCGTGACGTGGTCGTAGGTGGTGTTTTCATCAATGCGCACACTCTGTACCCCGTCGGGAGTGTTGATGTTGTTCCATGCAAGGATGTCCCAAAAGCCGAAATCGTATTTGGCTTGGACGTGGTTGCCTACAATCGAGTGCCTGTAAGGGGCATTGTGGGCACCGAACTGGACGTTGCCGGTGAAGTAGCGGCGCACCTCGAAGGCGTCAGGCTCTGTGTAGCCGATAGTGCCGAACATTTCCTCGTCGGTGTTGTCCCATCCGTAGATCCACTCCGCTTGCCAGTCGTATTCGGTGTCGTACTTGAAAATGTAGTTCCATATCACTTTCAGGTCGAGGTCGACTGTCGGGATTTCCATGTCGATGTCGGCGCCGCCCTGGTGGAGATGGAGCTTAGGCTCGCGCACGCATCCCGTTGCGACAAGGCATAACAATGCAAAACACATGACGACAGCCTTGTTGCAGGCTTTGCGGCTTGCATCAAGGATGATTCGTGATATGAGTTTTGTTATATTGCGCATTGTTGCTATGTTTTGTCTAATAGTTGATTGTCGTTTCTCGGTTTCTGAAACTTACGCCTTTCTTGTTGTTGCGTCTGTAGAGCAGGTCGTAGCTGAGCGTTATCTCCACTCTTGTTGGACCGAGCCACGAGAAGCGGTGCTGCCTCTTTTGGAAATCATTGGCGTTGCCGTACCACTTGTAGTAATATTGCTCTTTGTCGGTGTCGGGGTCTACGGGGCATTTCCACTGATAGGGGTCGTAGTTGGTGCTGAGATATCCAGCTTGCAGTCCGAACTCCAGCTTCCAATGTCCGGAGCGACCTAACGGGACAACATAGCCTATACCAAAACCAGCGCCCCAGCCTTCGCCTTCCCATCCGCGTTTCTCATCGAAGCAGATGTTGTATAGGTACGCGTGCGCGTATAGACTGAGGTATAAACCTCTGAAAGCCGCGCCTTCTCCCGGTTTGCGTTTGCGGATGTCGCCGCTGCGCAGATAGTAGCGGGTGTGCAACTGATAGTTTCTGACCTGAAAATATTTATGCTCATCATAGTGCTGCCACCACGGGCAGTCGAAACTTGCCCCGTAGGTGAAATGACCATGAAGCGGATAATATTCCAACGCAACGTTTGGAATAGGGCAGAAGCGGTCGTAGCCCGGTATATAGGCAAAGTCAAACAGCACGTTTGTCTTCACGCTCAGCACCTCGCGACGCGGCAATGCCGAGGCGGGTGTTGTCGCTGGGGTGATGTATGCCGGTGAGATGTCGGCATTTTGGATGCGCAGATGGCAGTCGGCGACAGTTGCCGGAATGGTTGCAGCTATAGGTCGTGGAGCCAGGTCGTTGCTGTCGATGTTGGCAAGCCTTTTGTCAACGACAATTATTCTCACTGCGCGCAGTTTCGGAAAATATTCTTTCAGCAGGTAGCGCCATAGCTTGCCGCCGTCGTGCCGCTTCATAGCCGCCTTAAGACGTTGGGTGTCGTTGGCGTAGAGAGTGATTAAGGAGTCGACGTCATGGAATTTGGCGTCGTGTTTCAGCATCATCATGGTGTAGAGCAGGTCGTAGTCCTCAGCCACAACGTCGTATTGGATGTGGTCGGTGCCGATGCCGTAGCTTCGGAGCAGAGCGTCGACCGATGCGCGACGTTGGTTTGCCAGACGACGGTTGTTGTCGTATGGACCTTCTGGAGAAGCTGTGGCACGTCCGAAAACAATACCCCTATCTCCCAGCCTTTGAAGCTCTGGGATAAGCACATCGGTAATCCATTCTCTATCTTGGTCGCTGATGCTGATTCTGTTTACAACAAATTTTATTGGACGCGAATT
>ERZ791819.734-NODE-734-length-12736-cov-4.880451_pt1 | contig 12736 bp, 8 predicted proteins | sample MGYA00510301_ERZ791819 | MGnify/ENA primary metagenome ERZ791819 (study PRJEB30046, sample SAMN00791999) | human gut metagenome | study: EMG produced TPA metagenomics assembly of the A metagenome-wide association study of gut microbiota in type 2...
TGCGCATCCGGGTGAGCCAGTATTTCCGCGAGGGTGTGCCCCACGACAACAAGGTCAGCCAGATGATCGCCCACGCCTATGCGTTTGATGTCATCGTCTGCCAGAGCGAGTTCGAGGCGCTGGTGCTGGAAGCCAGTCAGATCAAGGCGCACACCCCCAAGTACAATATCCTGCTGAAGGATGACAAGGGCTACAGCTATATCAAGGTGACCCGGGAAGCCTGGCCCCGCCTTTCCTTTGTGCTGCAAAAGGAGGAGGATGATGCCGAATACATCGGCCCCTATACCTCGTCCTTTGCGGCCCGGCAGATGGCCGAGACCGCGCTGGATGCCTTTTTGCTGCCCCGGTGCAGCAAGCGGTTCCCCCAGGAGATCGGCAAGGGGCGGCCCTGCCTGAATGCCCATATCGGCAAGTGCATGGCCGTGTGCAGCGGCAAGATCAGCTGCGAGAACTACAATCAGGCCGTGAAAAACGCGGTGCATCTGATCCGGTACGGCAAAAAGGACATTCTCAAGACCCTGAACGAGCGGATGCTGGAAGCCTCTGACCGGCTGGAATTTGAGACAGCGGCCCTCCTCCGGGACCAGATCAACGCCATCACCAAGGTGACAGCGGGCCAGAAGGTCGTGGTGGACCCGGAGGTGGAGATGGATGTGGTGGCGCTGGCCGGTACACCCAGCAGTGTCTGCGCGGCAGTCCTGCGCTTCCGGGAGGGGCGGCTGACCGATAAGCGGGAGTTCCTTTTCCACGATACGGCGGATATTGCCGCCGTGCGGGAGGAGTTTCTGCCCCGGTACTATCTGGACGATGAGCAGATCCCAAAGATCATTGCCGTAGACGAGCTGCCGCAGGACAGCGAGGCGCTGCAGCAGGCCCTGAACGAAAAGCGGGGCAGTGAGGTGCAGCTCTATGTGCCCCAGCGGGGCGATAAGGCCCATCTGGTGGAGATGGCCCACACCAACGCGGTGGAACGGCTGGCCCGGGAGAGCGGCCGCTACGCCCGTGAGGAGAAGCTGCTGGATGAGATGGCGCAGGTGCTGGGGCTTTCCAAGCCGCCGCGCACCATTGAGAGCTACGATATCTCCAACTGGGGCGATGGCACCAGCGTCTGCGGCATGGTCACCTTCCGGGATGGCAAGCCCTACAAAGCCGGGTATCGGAAGTTCCGGATGAAGACCGTGCTGGGAACAGACGACTACGCTTCGCTGGCCGAGACGGTGTCCCGGCGGGCGGCAGAGTATGAGAAATACGCCGCGCTGGCCGCACAGGGGCAGGGCAGCGATAATTATTTCGGGCAGAAGCCGGACCTGCTGCTGATGGATGGCGGCCGGGGACAGGTCAGCGCGGCCAAGGCGGCACTGGCAGGCACTTCGCTGGCCGATGTGCCGCTGTACGGCATGGTCAAGGATGACCATCACCGCACCCGTGCCATCGTGGACAGTGAGGGCCGGGAGATCGCCATCAATATGAACCGGGGGACTTTCACCTTTATCACGGCCATCCAGGACGAGACCCACCGCTTTGCCAATGCCTACCGCAAGCAGCAGATGCGGAAGAAGAGCTATTCCTCCACCCTGACCGAGGTGCCCGGCGTTGGCCCCAAAACGGCCAAGGCCCTGATGACACAGTTCAAGAGCGTAGGTGCTGTGCGGGAGGCCACCCCCGACCAGCTGGAAAATACCCCCGGCGTTGGCCCCCAGCTGGCACAGACCATCTATGATTATTTTCACGCATAACAAAAGGAGGGCGGCTGCATCGGCAGCCGCCCTCCTGGCGTATTCAGGGAAAGATCAATTCTCGGAGGAGATATCCTGACCGAAGTACTTCTCGCTCAGCTCCTTCAGGGTGCCATCGGCGCGCAGCTCATCGATGGCGTTGTTGACGGCTTCCAGCAGGGTGGCGCTGTTGTCGCCCTTGCGCAGGGGGATGGCAACGTGGGAGGCATCCTCAGTCTGGGCCACGATCTTAAAGTCGGCATCCGGATGGACGTTCAGGTAATCGTAGAAGGAGACATCCGCATTCAGGGTCGCGTCAATGCGTCCGGCAGCCAGCAGCTGGATGGTTTCCTCCAGGGTGTCGATGCCCTGCACGGTGGCACCGTAGCTCTCAGCCAGCTCCATGTAGGTGGAAGCCAGGCTGTTGGCAGTGGTCTTGCCCTTCAGGTCCTCAAAGGTCTTGATCTCGTCATTGTCCTTGCGGACGGCCAGAGCGGTGTGGATGTAACCGTAGGGGGTGGTGAAATCATAAGTCAGGGCGCGCTCGTCGGTGACCTCCACGCCGTTGCAGACCATGTCAAAGCGTCCAGCGTCCAGACCGGCGAACAGGCTGTCCCAATCGCTCTCCACATACTCCGGCTCCACGCCCAGCTTTTCGGCAATGGCGCGGGAGACCTCCACATCATAGCCCACCAGAGTGTCGCTCTCGTCATGGTAGCTCCAGGGCTGCCATGCGCCCTCCAGTGCCACGATCAGCTTGCCACTGGCCTGAATGGCAGCCAGCTGGTCAGCAGAGGAACCGGCAGCAGAGGATGCACCGGCGCTAGCGGCGGTGGAGGTGCTGCTGTTGGAGCAGCCGGACAGGGTCAGAACGCCGGCAGCGGCCATGACACTCATCATCGAAATAAAAGTTCTGCGCTTCATAGTTAAGATCCTTTCATAGAAAAAGCTGTATCAGAAGGACGGCGGGGAGTTTCCTAAGCAAATGTTCCGCTGGGGTGGGACCCTGTTGCCGCAGGCAATAGGGCGGGCGATGGAATGGCCCGAAGCATTTGCGTGGAAAGCTCCCCGTCGTCTGTTCCTTATGCTGTATGCTCGATCTTCCGCAGGAACTCCCGGGTCCGCTCCTCGCGGGGGTGGGCAAAGAATTCGTGGGAAGGGGCCTGCTCCACCACCACGCCGTTCTCCATGAATACGGTCTTGGAGGAGACGTTGCGGGCAAAGCCCATCTCGTGGGTGACCACCAGCATGGTCATGCCCTCTTCGGCCAGCTTTCGCATGACAGAGAGCACCTCGCCGGTCAGCTCCGGGTCAAGGGCACTGGTGGGTTCGTCAAAGTAAATGATCTCCGGGTCGGTGGCGAGGGCGCGGGCAATGGCAACACGCTGCTGCTGTCCGCCGGAAAGCTGGCGGGGATAGTAGTCGGCCCGGTCGGCCAGACCGACCTTTTCCAGCATCCGTCTGCCAATCTCGTCTGCCTGCTCCTTTGGCATCCTGCGGGCAACGATCAGGCCCTCGGTCACATTCTGCAGGGCGGTCTTGTTCCGGAACAGGTTGTAGTTCTGGAACACAAAGGCCGTTTTTTTGCGCAGGCGGGCAATGTCGGCCCGGGAGATCCTGCCAAGATCGAAGGATTCGCCGTCGAACACCAGAGTGCCGCTGTCAGCGGTCTCCAGAAAGTTCAGGCAGCGCAGCAGGGTGGTCTTGCCGGAGCCGGAAGGGCCCAGAATGGCAACAACGTCTCCCTTTTCCACACTCAGGTCCACGCCGTTCAGGACGTGCAGCGCGCTGCGCACCCGGCGGGCATTGCCGCGCGGGAAAGGCCCGATGTGGAAGCGGGGCTTGTCATCGTAGGTGTAAAATGCTTTGTGGATGTCTTTGATCTCTAACATGGCCATACCGTCCACCCCTTTCTCATTGGAAACCGTGCGCGTTCAGCTGCCGCTCCACCAGCGCCTGCAGCTTGGTGATGATGGTGCAGAACAGCAGGTAGACCACAGCCACCTCGCAGTAGATGGGCAGGAAAATGTAGGTGCGGGCTGCCACACGCTGGCCTGCCATGAACAACTCTGCCACCGTGATGTTGGAGGCCAGAGAGGTGTCCTTGATCATGCTGATGAGGGAGTTGGACAGGGAGGGCACGGCGGTGCGCAGGGCCTGCGGCAGAACGATGCGGCGCATGATCTGCCACCAGGTCATGCCCACGCAGGAACCGGCCTCCAGCTGGCCCAGGGGCACGCTTTCCAGCGCGCCGCGCATGGTCTCGGCGCAGTAGGCACCCTCGTTGAAGGCAAAGGCGATGACGGCTGCCGGAAAAGCATCCAGCATGATGCCCAGGCTGGGCAGGCCGTAGAAGATGATGAACAGCTGCACCAGCAGCGGCGTGCCCCGGATGACCCAGATGTAGAACCGGGCAATCTGACGCAGCACCGGAACATTGGCGTACTGCACCAGCGCAACAGCCACTGCAATGACCATGGCAAGGCTGAAGGAGATCAGGGTCAGGGGAATGGTCATGGTCAGGCCTGCCGTCAGGATGCGGGGCAGGGCCTCCCACAGCACGCTGACCGTGCGGTTGGCAAGAAGTGCTTCAAACATGTTTTTCTTCCTTATTGACAAAAAAACGGTGGAATATCTTTGGGATACACCTTAAACTATGGCTCAGGTCAAGAGCATATCCTACAATTCCTACCAAAATACTATAGCATGAAATGGAGATAAGTGCAATCCATTGGCGAAAATCCTTCACTCTGGCCAAAAACAAAAGAAAACACGGATTAACTTTGTGCAGACTGGCAAGGAGTTGACGCGGTACGATGTTTCGTGTAAAATGGAATCAGACAGGCCCCGTGCAGGAAGCGCGGGGAACAGGCCGGGCACACAAGCAGCCCGGCGCATACGGAGGACAAAACGCAATGAAGCATAAGATTGGTATTCTGGGTGCAGGCACCTGGGGCATGGCTCTGGCGCGGATGCTGACGGTGAGCGGCAATGACGTGACCGTGTGGTCGGCGCTGGAACAGGAGATCGACAACCTTTCCACCACCCGGGTCCACCCCAATCTGCCCGGCATGACCATTCCGGCAGAGATGAAGTTCACCAAGAGCGTGGAAGAGGTGTGCACGGACAAGGAGATCCTGCTGTTCGCGGTGCCGTCGGTGTTCGTGCGCTCCACCGCAGCCAAGGCCCGGCCCTTTGTGCCGGACGGTCAGATCATTGTGGACGTTGCCAAGGGCATTGAAAAGGATACCCTGTTCACCATGACGGAGATCCTGGCCGATGAGCTGGGCAAAGAGGGCGGCCCCAAGGGGGTGCGTCTGGTGGCCCTGAGCGGCCCCACCCACGCTGAGGAGGTGGCGATCGACCTGCCCACTACCATCGTTTCGGCCAGCAAGGATATGGAAGCGGCCAGATTCGTGCAGACGGTGTTCACCAACAACGTCATGCGTGTGTACACCAATGAGGACATCAAGGGCGTGGAACTCAGCGGTGCCATGAAGAATGTCATTGCGTTGGGCGTGGGCATCTCCACCGGCCTGGGCTATGGCGACAACGCCCGCGCCGCCCTCATCACCCGCGGCATTGCCGAGCTTGCCCGGCTGGGCGTGGCCATGGGCTGCAATGTCCACACCTTTGCCGGTCTGGCCGGCATCGGTGACCTGATCGTGACCGCCACCAGTATGCACAGCCGCAACAACCGGGCCGGCATCCTCATCGGCAAGGGTGAGACCCCGGAGCAGGCCGTGAAGGAGGTGGGCATGGTGGTCGAGGGCATGAACGCCCTGCCCGCCGCGCTGGAACTTGCCGCAAAGTATCAGGTGGAAATGCCCATCGTTCAGACCGTGAACGCTGTTGTGAACAAGGGCATGAGCGCCGCCGAGGCGGTGCGTTCCCTGATGGATCGTGACCCCAAGAACGAGCTGTCTCAGAGCTACGAAAAGTAATATTTTTCATCGAGAGGGACGACCCTCTCCGTCATTGCTTCGCAATGCCACCTCTCCCGAGGGGAGAGGTTTGGTGCTGTACTTTACGGCATCAAAAAAGCTCCCCCTTTCGGGGGAGCTGGCAATGCCGCAGGCTTTGACGGAGAGGGTTGCCCCTCTTTCATTTTACTGCTGGGCCTCGATGGCCTTGACGATCTTGTCGGCGATGTACTTGTGGCCGGAGACGGTGGGGTGGCCGTCCAGCTCAGTCTGAGCAAAGGGGATGGAAACGTAGGTGGCACCGTAAACATCGGCCAGCTGCTTTTCGTAGTTGTTCAGCTTGCTGAAGTAGTTGCTCCAGCTGGGCAGCAGAGGCACGGGGTTGGTGGCACCGATGATCAGGATCTGGGCATCAGGGTTCAGTTCTTTGACGGTCGCCACGATCTGGCGCAGGTTGCTGCTGCTTTCAGGATAAGCGTTCTCGCAGATCTTGTTCATGCCGGAGAAGAACAGGTTCCAGACGGCATCTTTCTCGCTGCGGGTCAGGCTGAGCTTTTTCAGGCTCTCGTTCAGGGCAGCCTCAGTGTCCTGGTCGCGGTCACGCAGGTTGCCGCTGAGCACGATGGAGGCCAGGTCGGCGCTCTTCCAGTTGGTAGCCTCGCCAAAGGAGACCACGGTGGGCACAAAGGCATCGTTGGAGCCCAGCTGGATGGAGATGACATCGGCGCTCTTGATGTAGTCGATGAACTCAGGGTAATTGTACTGGCAGCCGGAGAGTGTGTTCATCTCGGCCATGGTGCCGGTCTTGACCAGCTCCAGCATATCCTTGCTCATCACGCCGGGCAGGCCCAGATTGATGGCATGATCCCGGTCGAGGTTCAGGCTTTTGCCCACCTGACCCACATAGCAGGTCTCGGGGTAGCCCTTGAAGTTGAAGGAAACATCCACACCGGTGAGGTTGGTGGAATACTGCACCTTTGTCAGGCCGATGCCGGCGCAGATGCTGTCGCCCAGGGCAACATAGGTGATGGAGTTGGGCTCCTTCTCTTCTTCGGTGCTGCTGGAGGTGAAGAAACAGTTCTCCTCCTCTGCGGCGGTCTGTTCAGTGGGCAGAGCGGGGTCTGCGCTCTCTTCCGGGACGGCTGCAAAGGCCGGAACGCTCAGGACAGAGAACAGCATGGCGGCCGAGAGGGCCAGGCCAATCAGTTTCTTTTTCATGGTGTCGTCACGAATCCTTTCCAATGTGTATTATTCTGTTTAATAATCGCGGGGAGTGATCTCTTCTTCCAGCTTGCGATAATCAAATTTAGCGGCCAGCGTCAGGGGCATTTCGGGGATGATCTTGTACCCCACGGGCTGGACATATTCGGGCAGCTCCTCAATGCAGAGCTGGCGCAGCTCCTTGATGATCTGCTTGCGCTTGGCGGCGGGAACCGCAGGGTCAAGCACCAGATAGACAAAAGGCAGGCGGCCCTGCACATGATCCTTGTCAACGCAGCCCACCACAGAGCACTGATGCACGGCGGGATGCTGGCTGACCACATTTTCGATCATGGAGGGGAACACCTTGAAGCCATCGTGACGGATGATGAGCCGCTTGATCCGGCTGTCCAGATAGACAAAGCCGTCCTCGTCCAGATAGCCGATGTCACCGGTATGCACCCAGACCCGGCCATCTGCATGGGTGCGCAGGATGGCGGCGGTCTCGGCAGGCTTGTTGTAGTAGCCCTTCATAACGCCGGGGCCGGAGATGCACAGCTCGCCCCGCTGGCCGATGGGCAGCTCCGTGTCGGTGCCCGGCTCAAAGGCGGACACCAGCGTGTTGACCAGCGGCAGGCCCACGCTGCCGGGTTTGTTGTTCTGTCCGGCAGCAGCGGTGGCAGCAGAGGATGCCTCGGTCATGCCGTAGCCCTTGGCGATGGGGAATTCCACGTTGTGGGCGGCCAGGAAGTCGTTGACCGTCTGCTCGGCACCCCGGGCGATGGCATCGCCGCCCGCGGCATAGTTGCGGATGAAGGAGAGATCCTTGTTCTGCAGCTTGGGGTCAACAGCCAGCTGCTGGTAGTGAGAGGGCACGCCGAACATGTGTTCGGGCTTGTACTTCCAGATCAGGCTGCCCAGCTTATTGGGGTCGAGGTTGGGGATGATGACCACCTTGATGCCCAGCGTCAGCGGCAGATGTACGCCGCAGGCAAAGCCGTAGGCAATGAAGGGGGGCATGATGTTCAGCAGGGACTGACCCTTGGAAAACAGCGTGTCGCAGGCAGAGAACTGCATGGCAATGCCGTTGAAGTTGTTATCGGTCAGCATCACGCCCTTGGGGGAGCCAGTGGTGCCGCCGGTATGCACCACCACACAGGCGTGCTCCGGGTCATAGGGCTCCGCGGCAATGCTCTCGTCCTTCCCGGCAGCAAGGAACTGCTTCCAGTGGATGACATTGGAGTGATACTTGTTCTTGTCGAGATTCTGGACCTTGTAACCCAGCGCCAGAGGCAGCGGCAGGGAGTCGGCCGGGGAGAGCACCACCACATGTTCCACATGGGTGCGCTTGGCAGCCTGATGGCAGCGCTCATACACCACATTCAGGCAGATCAGCAGGTGGGAATCCACCTCTTCAATGTACTCACGGATGCCCTCCACACTGTAACGGGGATCCACCAGGTTCAGAGTCGCGCCGATCATGTCGGCGGCATAGAACGCAAAGATGATCTCCGGGGTCATCACGCTGACCACCGTGGCGATATCGCCCTTTTTCAGGCCCGCGGCCCGCAGGGCTGCTGCCGTCTTTTTGACGTTGACGATAAAATCAGCGTAGGTGAACTTGCGGCCATAGTATTCCAGTGCGGTCTCGCCCAGCCGGTTCTTGTTCTGCCGGCAGACGAGCTCAAACGCCGTGCAGGCGGGCATGGTCTGGTCAATGTACTTCTGATCGTAGAATTTCAGCCAGGGGCGTGCCTGGGAAGCATAGGTCGGGGTGTTGGATGTTGTCATAAATTGTCCTTTGTCCTTTGAGCAGTCACTGCACCCGCAGCCGGGGCAGCCGGATTCAACAGGGTCTTAAATTTCGTCCGGTTGTTAAAAACAACACAATACGTACAAGAGCTATTGTAGTAGAGCAGGGTGGAAATGTCAAGAAACAAAGGGCGAACTTTGCCAAAAAACGCAAGAGAAAGTTTACATTTCAGCCAGCCAGTCTTTGGCCTCCTGCTCGCTGCAGAGCACCCAGTGGCTGGGGCGCAGCTCCCGCCACTGGGGGGCCTCCTGCGTGTAATCGTGCATGGCAGGGTCGTAGACCAGCAGCTTTTTCTTCCGCTCCAGCCTGGGGTTGGGCATGGGGATGGCGGAGAGCAGGCTGCGGGTGTAGGGGTGGATGGCATGGGTCACCAGCTCTTCCGCATCGGCCAGCTCCACGATATCGCCCTTGTGGATGACGGCGATGCGGTCCGAAATGTACCGCATGACCGAGAGGTCGTGGGCGATGAACAGGTAGGTGATGCCGCGCTCCTTCTGCAGATGGCGCAGCAGGTTGAGCACCTGGGCGCGGATGGACATATCCAGAGCCGAGATGGGCTCGTCGGCAATGATGAACTCAGGCTCCACGATCAGGGCGCGGGCAATGCCGATGCGCTGGCGCTGGCCGCCGGAGAACTCATGCGGGAAACGGGAAGCGAATTCAGGCAGCAGGCCCACATCCAGCAGTGCCTGCCGGACCTTCTCCTCCCGCTGGGCGGCGGTCAGGTCGGGCCGGACATTCTGCAGGCCCTCGCCCACGATGTAGCTGACCTTGGCACGCTCGTTCAGGGAGGACTGCGGGTCCTGGAAGATCATCTGGATCTCCTTGATGACCTGCTGGTCCAGCTGGCGGGAGATTTTGCCGTTGATCTTCTGGCCCTTGTACAGAACCTCGCCGCCCGAGGTGGGCAGGATGCGCATGATGGCGCGGCCGATGGTGGTCTTGCCGGAGCCGGATTCGCCCACCAGACCAAAGGTCTCACCCTTGTAAATTTCAAAGTTGGCACGGTTCACGGCCTTGAAGGCCTTGCGGCCGGAGCCGTAGGTCACCTCGAGGTCCTTGACCTCAAGCAGGACCTGCCGGGGCGAGGCCTCTCCATCTTGCTGGCGCAAGACCGTTCTTTCGCTCGAACACTCCACTGGGGTATTCGCTGCTTCGCAAACGCGAATGTCACGATTTTCAGGCATCCTGCATCCCCTCCTCTTTCAACAGTTTGACAGTGGCAGGCGGTTCCACCTTGGGGGCCCGGGGGTCCAGCAGCCAGGTCTTGGCCTTGTGGGTGGGGCTGACCGTAAAGTAGGGCGGGCGCTTGACAAAGTCGATCTTCAGCGCCTGGGGGTTGCGGGGGGCAAAGGCATCGCCGTGGATCTCGGTGAACAGGTTCGGGGGTGTACCCTGAATGTTGAACAGATCCTCGCCCTTGATGCCCATCTGGGGCATACTGGACAGCAGCGCCCAGGTGTAGGGGTGGCGGGGGTCGTAGTAGATCTCATCGGAGGTGCCGATCTCCACGATGTCACCTGCGTACATGACGGACACCCGGTCGGCGATGTTGGCCACCACGCCCAGATCGTGGGTGATGAGGACGATGGTCAGGTTGTACTTGACCTGCATCTCCTTGAGCAGCTGCAGGATCTGGGCCTGAATGGTCACATCCAGTGCGGTGGTGGGCTCGTCGCAGATCAGGATCTGCGGGTTGCAGGCCACCGCAATGGCAATGACGACGCGCTGGCGCATACCGCCCGAAAACTCGTGGGGATACTGCGCAAAGCGCGCCTCGGGGTCGGCAATGCCCACGTCCCGCAGGTATTCAAGGGTCTTTTCCCGGGCGGCCTTGCCCTTGAGATGCTGGTGCAGCTCCACGGCTTCCATGATCTGGTCGCCGATGGTCTTCAGGGGGTTCAGGCTGGTCATGGGGTCCTGCATGATCATGGCGATCTCATGGCCCCGGACCTTCAGCCAGTCCTTCTCTTTTTTCAGGTCGGAAAGGCGGATGGGCTTGCCGTCATCGGCACCGTAATAATCAATGGTGCCCGAGGTGATGGAGCCGTTGGCATCCAGCAGGCCCATGAAGCTCTTGGTGAACACGCTCTTGCCGGAGCCGGATTCGCCCACGATGGCAAGGACTTCGCCGTGGTAGATGTCCAGGTCGATGCCGCGGATGGCATGCAGCACCTTGCCGCGCAGGTTGAATTTGATGTTGAGGTCCTTTACAGAAAGGATGAGCTGATTTTTTTCCATCTTCTGTCCCTCCTTACTGCAGGTGGTTCTTCGGGTCGGCAGCGTCCGAGAAGGCGTTGCCGATGAGGTAGAACGCAATGGTGACAAAGCTCAGGATGATGGTGGGGTAGAGCAGCTGGTACCGCAGGCCCGCCTGCATCATCACCTTGCGGCCGTCGTTGATCAGGTTGCCCAGAGAGGGCGTTTCCACAGAAAGGCCCAGGCCGATATAGGTGATGAACACCTCGCTGCCGATGGCGGCGGGGATGGTCAGGGCCATGCGCAGCATGATGACCGATACCAGATAGGGCAGCAGGTTGCGCAGCACGATGCGGCGGATGGGGGTGCCGATGCAGCGGGAAGCCACGTTGTAATCACGGTCGCGGATGATCAGAATCTGGTTGCGGATAAAGCGCGCCATGGCGATCCAGCCCGTGATGGACATGCCCAGGATCAGGGTCTGGATGCTGGGGGATGCGACATAGGAGATCAGGATCAGGATGATGGTGGAGGGGATGTTATCGCAGATGTTGTACAGCTCGGTGAAGAAGAAATCGAGCTGGCGGACATAGCCCCAGAGCACGCCCACCGTGATGCCCACCACGGCCTCGATGAGGGCCACGAAGAAGGCGATGGTCAGACTGGTGCGTGCACCGGCCCAGATGCGGGCCCACAGGTCCTGGCCGATGGCATTGGAGCCCCAGATAAAGCCCTCTTCCCCGGGGGCGATATTGCGGAACTGGATACCGGTGGTTGAGTCTACCTGGCAGAGGTTGGGATCTGCCTGACCGGGCAGATAGGGCTGCAAAAAGGCAAAGCCCACCACGAACACCAGTGCAATGAGCAGGGCCACGGCGATCTTATTCTTGAAGAAAGCACGGAAGGTGCTGCCCCAATAGCTGTAATTGGAGTAGGAGGTGGCCTCGGCGCGCTCCTCGCTGAACCCGGCGGGGGTGAACAGCTCGTCCTCGGGCAGGTCGGCCCAAGCGGCGGGGCCGTCCTTCTGCAGCTTGTTCAGGTCGTTTTCCAGAACAGCTGCCTTGTGATCTTTCATGTGGAACAGCATTATCGGCCACCTTCTTTCTTGCCAAAGCTGATGCGGGGATCGATGAGCACCATGAGCAGATCGCCCAGGATCAGGCCGATGATGCCCACGCAGGCGTACAGCAGCACGATGCCCTGCACCATGGTGTTGTCGTGGCGCTGGACGCAGGTGACCAGCAGGCCGCCCATGCCGGGGATGGAATACAGGCTCTCGATGTAGATGGAGCCGACCACAGTGTTCAGGAAGGCAGAGGGAATATACTGCACCAGCGGCACCATGGCGTTGCGGAAGATGTGGCGCAGGGCGATGTTGCTCTCGCTCACGCCCTTGGCCAGCGCCAGCCGGACGTAATCCTTGTTGCTCTCGTCCACCATGTAGCGGCGCAGCCACATGGCGTAGAATGCCACGTTGCCCAGGCTCATGGAGCAGACCGGCAGCACCCAGTACCGCCAGTCGGAGGCATCAAACAACAGGCCCACGCCCAGGGCGGTGGTGCCGTACATCTGAATATAAAGGTAATACACGGCGGCAGGCACGGCCTGAATGAGCACGATGATGGCAGTGCCGATCTTATCCGGCCAGCGGTTCTTGAACCGGCCCATCAGCAGGCCCATGGGAATGCCGATGACCAGGCTCAGCAGCATGGCAAACACGCCCATCTGGATGGAGATGGGCAGCTTTTTGGCCAGGATGCCGGTGACCGAGGCATTTACCTTATAAATATGGCTCACGCCCAGGTCGCCGTGGAGGGCATTCCACCAGAAGCGGCCGATCTGCACCGGCAGCGGGTCCAGCAGGCCCATGGACTGCAGACCCGCCT
>ERZ791819.743-NODE-743-length-12567-cov-4.636109_pt1 | contig 12567 bp, 8 predicted proteins | sample MGYA00510301_ERZ791819 | MGnify/ENA primary metagenome ERZ791819 (study PRJEB30046, sample SAMN00791999) | human gut metagenome | study: EMG produced TPA metagenomics assembly of the A metagenome-wide association study of gut microbiota in type 2...
AAAACCATGTTCTTTTTTAATTTATCCATCATATCATCATCCTTTCAAATTCCGAGTTGTTGAACTGAGCCGAGTATACCACACTCTTCCCACAGATACAACCACGCAAAAAACTCCCATGCTCACATCGGAAGATGCTTTGCATGGGAGTTTTTGCTGCGCCTGTTACGGCGTATTGTTACTTATTGAAGGTCTCCTCGTTCAGCAGGCCCTCGCTCTTGGCAACGCAGATGCTGGCAACTGCATCACCCACCACGTTCAGGGAGGTGACCAGCATCTCGATGGGGCGGTTGATGGCCAGGATCAGGGAGTAGGCCAGCAGAGCGCCGTCGTTGACGAAGCCCATGCCGGACAGGATGGTGAACAGGATGACAGCACCAGCGCCGGGAGCGGCGGGGGGGGTGCCCACAGATGCCAGCAGGGCCAGCAGGGCGACCACGACCAGCTGGCCGGGGGTGACGGTGTAACCGGCACAGCCTGCAATGAACACGGTGGCAATGACCTGCATGATGGCGGTGCCGTCCATGTTGATGGTCATGCCCAGCGGCAGGACGAAGGAAGCGATGCTCTCATCCACGCCGAACTCTTCCTCGCACACCTTGATGTTCAGGGGCAGGGTGGCGGCGCTGGAGGAGGTGGAGAAGCCGAACACTGCCACGTTGGCGATCTTTCGGATGAAGGTGAAGGGGTTCAGCTTGGCACCCAGTGCAATGACCAGCGGGTAGGCAATGATCAGGAAGGCCAGCAGCAGGACCACCGTGACCACCACATAGACCAGCGCGGGCTTGAGGTAATCGATGCCGTAGATGGCGAAGGTGCGGGTCAGCAGCACAAAGACTGCAAAGGGGGCAAAGTTGCTGACGATGAAGTTCAGGAACACGACCACCACATCGTTGACCTCGCCCAGCAGGCGGCGCAGGGTCGCGGTGCGGCTCTCGCCCAGGGTGTTCATGCTCAGGCCGATGGCCACTGCCAGGAACACGCTGGAAAGCACAGCGCCATTGCTGCCAAAGGCAGTGACGATGTTGGAGGGGATGATGTTCAGCACCACGTTCAGGGGGTTGGAACCGGTGGAACCGCTGGCTTCTGCCAGACCCTCGATGCGGGTGTTGAACAGGCCCATGGAGTAGGCGCCGTAGCCCACACAGCCTGCCAGCAGCAGCGCCAGGAAGGAGCACAGCAGGAACCAGAACAGGGTCTTTGCGGAAATGCGGCCCATGGTGCGGGTGTCTGCAATGCTGCCGATGGCCAGCGAAATGGAGGTAAAGACCATGGGGATGATCACCAGCTGAAGCGCCTTGATGAAGAGCTGGCCGATGATGTAGAAGATGCCAAAGGCACGCTCAGCGCCCTCGGCGGTGATATCCTGGAACAGCAGGTTGTTGATGGTGGTCCAGGTCTCTGCCTGACCGCTGGCGTTCAGATGCTCCCGCAGGAACATAAAGGCCAGACCGGCCACCAGGCCGCAGACCAGAGAGATCGCCATGCGTTTTGCAAGGGATAATTCGTGTTTCTTTTTTGTTTCCATATACTTTTCCTCTCACAGTACCGGTTTTTGGCTCACACTTTGTCTACTCTAGCACAGCTTCCCCTGCAATGCAAGAGAAAACCGCGCAAAATACAGCTTTTTTGCAAATAAGTACGACTTTTCTCCGCAAAAATCCCCCGAAAGCACTCTGCCTCCGGGGGATCTGCTCACTTATTTCTTGAACTTGAACACCGGTGCGCCAGCGGCAGCATCGCCGTCTGCAACAACACTGATCTCCGGCAGGTCATCACTGTTGGTCACGATGAGGGCCGTTGCAGTGGGGTGGCCTGCGGCGCGGATGGCTTCCAGATCCACCTTCAGCAGCGGGGTGCCGGCCTTGACCTTGGCCCCTTCTTTGGTCAGGGAGGTAAAGCCCTGTCCTTTCATCTCCACCGTGTCCATGCCGACATGGATCAACAGCTCAATGCCGTCATCGCTCATCATACCAACGGCGTGCAGGCTTTCGGGCACCTGCGTAACGGTGCCGTCAAAGGGAGCATAAACGGTGTCGCCGGTGGGCTCCACGCCGCAGCCGGGGCCCAGGATCGCAGAGGCAAAAGTCTCGTCAGGCAGCTGCTCCAGCGGGATCACCTTGCCGTCAATGGGAAGCATGACCGTCATCTTCTGGCCGGAAAATTTCGTCTCGGATGCGGCCTTGCCGCCAAAAAGCTTGTCAAAAAAGCCCATAATACAAACCATCCTTCCACGGTGCACAAAGTGCAACCTTTATCCAGTTAAGAATATCATATCCGCGCAGAAAATACAATCTGCATCCTGCACAAAGAGCTGCACCGCCATTTGGCAGGTGTGCCCTTACATCAGCTCCAGCAGCTGCTCCACCTCTTCCATCCGGGTGGCCCAGCTGGTGGCAATGCGGACAACGGTGTGGGTATCATCGTACTTCTCCCAGAAGCCGAACTTGGCCTTGCCTTCCAGCGCGGCCAGCTGCTCGTTGGACAACACGATGAACACCTGATTCGTGGGCGAATCCATGAAGAACGAATAGCCCTTTTCGGCCAGTCCCTTCTTGAGCACGGCGGCAGTCTCAATGGCATTTTTGCTGATGGTCTGGTACAGGTCATCGGTGAACAGCACATCGAACTGGATGCCCAGCAGACGGCCCTTTGCCAGCAGAGCGCCCTGCTGCTTGACCATGGTCATAAAGTGAGCCGGTGCGCCGTGGGGGAACACAACTGCCTCGCCGCAGAGCGCGCCCACTTTGGTGCCGCCGATGTAGAACACATCGGTCAGGCGGGCCACATCGGCCAGCGTCACATCGGTGCCCTCGGCGGCCAGACCATAGCCCAGACGGGCACCGTCCATAAACAGCGGCATGTGGTACTTATGGCAGACAGCGGACAGCGCTTCCAGCTCTGCCTTGGTGTACAGGGTACCGTACTCCGACGGGTGGGAGATGTACACCATGCCCGGGAACACGAGGTGGTCCACATTGCCATCGGCATAAAAGGTCCTGCACCAGTCCTCAACGGTCCCGGCATCCAGCTTGCCGTTGGTGTGCGGCAGGCCGATGACCTTGTGGCCCGTGAACTCGACAGCGCCGGCCTCGTGAGCGGCCACATGGCCGGTGGATGCGGCCAGCACACCCTCCCAGCGGCGCAGCATCGATGCAATGACGATGGCGTTGCTCTGGGTTCCGCCCGAGATGAACCAGACATCGGCATCCGGTGCGCCGCACGCCGCGCGGATCTTCTCCCGCGCGCTGGCGCAATAGGGATCGGTGCCGTAGCCGGAGACCTTTTCAAAGTTGGTCTCCACCAGCTTCTGTAAGATCGCCGGATGCGCACCCTCGCAGTAATCGTTTTCAAAATACAGCATATACTTTCCCTCGCTCTGCATTCAAGATAAACCTATTATCTGCTTTTTGCGCAGGGTTGTCAATGTGGAACCCCCGCACATGCGGGGAAAAGTGAAATTCGTCCAGTGAGTTTCCATTTCCACAGGGATCACCCCCGCATAGGCGGGGAAAAGCCTTCACATGGAAGAAAACCAGCGTGAAGAAAAGGATCACCCCCGCGCAGGCGGGGAAAAGCCATCCATGTCGATGTGGTTCTGCCGGGGTTCGGGATCACCCCCGCGCGGGCGGGGAAAAGTCAAACATGTCCTGCACGCCGTTCTCGATGTAGGGATTACCCCCGCGTGGGCGGGGAAAAGGGGTCAACGTCAATTGTTCTGCCGATGACATTGGGATCACCCCCGCGTAGGCGGGGAAAAGTTCTAACCAACGGCCTTGTACATGGCATAGATGGGATCACCCCCGCGTGGGCGGGGAAAAGGGCAGCTCCATCCATGGGCTGCTTTTCATGCTGGGATCACCCCCGCGTGGGCGGGGAAAAGCTGAAAGCTCCCATCCCGGCCTTGGCGGGCATAGGATCACCCCCGCGTGGGCGGGGAAAAGAGCTCTGCGGCGTTCTTGGCAATGAGTTTGCCGGGATCACCCCCGCGTGGGCGGGGAAAAGTCGTCCAGCCGGGACGCATAGAAAATATCAACGGGATCACCCCCGCGTGGGCGGGGAAAAGTCCGTCAGAAAAAGACCGGCAAAACGCGGCGTGGGATCACCCCCGCGTGGGCGGGGAAAAGATCGGAGAGGTGCGCACATGAAAATTGCAGCGAGGATCACCCCCGCGTGGGCGGGGAAAAGTACTACATTTAATTGTTAAAGGCAAGTGCAGGGGGATCACCCCCGCGTGGGCGGGGAAAAGCTGATTCTTGGCCTGATGTACCGGCATGGCGAGGGATCACCCCCGCGTGGGCGGGGAAAAGAGGCTGGGAAAAAGTGATATACTGGGATACAGAGGATCACCCCCGCGTGGGCGGGGAAAAGTTCCGTCCGTGATATCTGCGGACGCGGTGGAAAGGATCACCCCCGCGTGGGCGGGGAAAAGTTCGGTTTGTGCTCTTATTGGCCGTTCTCGTTGGGATCACCCCCGCGTGGGCGGGGAAAAGCCCTGACCCGCCCACGCCGCCCACGTCTGGCGGGGATCACCCCCGCGTGGGCGGGGAAAAGCCTGGCATCTCAGCCATGGTCTCCTCCCCTGTGGATGATGGTCATCAGGCCAAGGCCATAGGCCTTGCCCCGGCCAACGCCCTCGCACAGCAGGGCCTTGAAGGCCTCCGGGTCCGTCACCTGCAGAACACCCTCGTAGGTCACAACCAGCAGGGTAACGGGCCGGGTGCCGTTTTTCTTGAAGTGATAGGTCTGCTTCCGGGTCACTGCGAAGGACCCCTCCGAGACGACAAAGCCGTGCTTTGCGGCCTGCGCCCACAGCCATTCCTCCTGCTCCACCTCGAGATAGCAGGGTTTCAGGGTACCCCGGGCCGTATGGTCGGCAGAGTCTTTTTTGCTGCGGGTGGGGTTGGCAGTCAGGCGGAACTGCCAGCAGCTGCCCGCTGTCACCCGTTCCAGCAGCGGGTCATAGGGCCGGGTCTCCGGGGGCGCACCGGTGCCGAACTGCGCACACAGGGCGGTCAGGTCCGGCCGTTCCTCACTGAGCAGGAGCAGGTACAGTTTTTCTCCCAGCTGATCCAGCCGCCACAGCCTGCGGCGGCGCGCACCGGGAAAAGCGTTTTCCACCGCACCATGGAATTTCTGGGGCGAGATCAGCGCCACCATGGTCTCACGGCGGGTCGGGTCAAGTTCTGCGCGGGATAGATACATGATTCCTCACCTCAATTCTGCCATTGCGTCATGTTCGGTCGCGCCGGGCATTTCCGGCGGGTTTGTGTTCCACTCCCGCACCGGGCGGAAGCCGTACTGCCGGTGGATGGGACTGAACGACACCGCCAGATCACGCCGGGGCACGGCAGCAGCATCCGCCGGGTCCGCGTCTGCCACGATGCGCAAGGGGGCCCCATTCCTCTGTTTCACCAGCAGCGGTTCGGCCCGCAGGGTATCCAGCAGTTTCCCGGCCCGGATACCAAGGAAGAGCGGCAGGGTGGGCGGGCAGGAACGCCGCCCCAGATACAGCGGGTAGACCGGATGTTTCAGGGCCGTTTCCAGCTCCTGTAACAGGGCGGTGTCCTCGCTTTCCAGCCCCACCAGAAAGACCGCATCCTGCAGGTAATGGCGGTAGGTCACATAGGGAGCCTTGCCTTTTTTCCGATCCTCTTCCCGGTTGGCGGTGTGGAAATCCACCAGCAGGCTGCCCTCCCGGTCAGCACGGACGGCAAAGTGCAGGCCGTTCAGTCGGGCAAGGCCTGCGGCATCGTCCCGGCGCAGGCCCAGAGCCGCCGCCAACAGGCCAATGACACCGCTTTTGGTGGGTTCCCGGTTCGTTTTGCGGGTCTCAAATTTGGAATCCGCACCCCACGATTGCAGGGGCGCGGCCAGCCGAAGCAACAGCGTTGCCATGGTCACACCTCATTTCCGGGCAGCTTCTCCTTTACGGCACGTTCCAGCGCGGTGAGCATCTGGTTCAGGGGCATGGCCGGGGCCAGCTCGTCCAGCCCGATGCCCACAGCAAAGCTCTGGGCCGGAGCATCCGCATAGCAGGCATACACCTGCTGCGCATACTGCTTCAGCGCCGTCTTGGAGGGTTCCGCATAGCCCTCGGGGCTCTTGCGCACCGGCTTTTCAAAGGCACCACAGAGGTTCACAGGCTGATCTTCCCGCAGGGTGACATAGACAGCATCCGGCAGGGTGCGGTTGGCAAAGCTGTTCTGCTTTCCGGTGGGCATGGAGCGGATGAAGGCTTCGCCGAACACCCGGACAGCCTGGGCTGCCTTTTCAGCCCCCAGCAGGTGTACCAGTTCCACCATGTTGACGGTGGCATAGCGATACAGGGTGGAAGAGTTGTACTCCACCGTGCCCAGATGGCCCGCACCTGCCGAATCCTCCGGGGCACAGTCATCCACAGCGGTGAAATAATCAAACTCGTTCTGTACGGCATGGGTGGAGATGCTGTGGGCCACCTGAGCGGCGGCATCGTAATTCAGGGAAGGATTGCTGGCGACCATCCGGCCAAACAGAGCCATATCCACCGAAGGGTTCTCCTTCAGGGCCTTTTTGTAGTCATCCTTCTCCTCGCAGTCCTCGGCGGCCAGCCGGGCCAGCGCCCGGGCCTGGGCCGTGCTCAAAAAGAGCAGGGCGGCGTTGTTGTCATCTTTCAGTTTGATTCCTGCATTTTCCAGTGCCTTTTTTGCATCCTTTTTCAGTCTGGCATCGTCCAGTTCAGGAGCCAGTGCGGCCAGTTCCCCGGCCACAAGGTCAGTTGCTTTCAGGGTACGTTTTCCGGTCTCGACCATGTCGGCCATTTCTTCGGCAAACATTTTGCGGATCGCGCGCTTCCACGCCTGAGAGGATACCCGGGCGCGGGTGGCACCGCCATAGACAGCCGTCTTGGGGCTGCCGGTATCGTCGCGGTTCACACAGCTGGGCGGCACCGTTTGCAGCACATGAAAATCAACATACAGACGCTTGGTATCCATTTCAATTCTCCTTTTCTTCGGTTTCAGGTGTGTCGGCATTCATCTGGTAAAGGTCCCGGCCCCACTGCAGGCGGACATTGGCTGCCTGATCCGGGAGCTGGAACCGGTACAGCTCCACAGCCAGCCGGGGGTAATCCAGTTTCAGCTTCGGTTCATTTCCCCGGAACAGCTGCACCATCCCCCGGAGGTAGTGGGACACCTCGGGCATGGAATCCGCTGTGGCCAGTGCGTTGAAGCGGCGCAGGACGCTGCTCTCGGTCCAGTCCTGCGCGGCAGCTGCGGAATTCTGGGCCAGCAGGCGCACCGCCCTGCCCAGCGTGCAGCCCTTTTCATTCATGGAAACGTTCTCTTCTCCCTGCTGGTGCAGGGCGTAGAGAGTCAGGGCAAGGTAGACCGCCCACTCGGCTTCCGATGGTTCCCGGCACTCTCCTGCCGCCGTTTCCCTGCCCCAGAGCTCTTTGGGCAGTTCCTGCAGGAAGCTGCCCCACAGCGCCGGCAGGTCGCCGGGCTGATGCCCAACGCCCCGGCGCAGCTCTGCCAGCCGGGCACGCCGCTGGGGTTTGGGCAGGCTCCACAGCCCGCTCAGCTGTCCGGCCACATAATCATGGATCGCATCCGTTATCATGCTGTTCCTCCTTCTTTCTTCGGGTAGAGCTTCCGCAGATTGTACAGGAAGCTATTGTAGGCCTTGGGGGCCGTATACAGAACGGTTTTCTTTTCGTCCTTTTTACCGCCTGTTTTCACCTCGACCCTATGGCCCACAAAGGCGGCATTTCCGGCCCGCTCCACCATCTGGCGGCCCAGCTCTGCGGCCAGTTTGCGGGCTTTCTCCTGCCATTCATCGGCTTTTTCGTCCAGCTTGTCCGTTTCGGGGTCAATGCTCTGCAGCCAAAGCCGGAACGGCTGGTCAATGGTAAAGTAGAACTGGGTGCGGGCGGATTCCGCGGTCGTATCGTTCTTATCTCCCGCCGCAAGGGAGAGCTCCCAGGCAAGGCGGCCGACGCATTGCGCGGCCTGCTCGCAGCGCCCGATCTCATCCCGGATGGGCACTGTCCAGCGCCGTCCCAGTTCTCCCAGCAACGCGGCCTGAAAGGTCAGGCTGTCGCTGAAAGAATCGTTCACGAAGAAATCCTTATCGCCATACTTCATGCCGCTGATGGCAAAGCGGATCAGCCGCTTGCGTTCCAGCGGACAGTCCTGGTCATTTTGAAGCATTTCCACCCAGCGGACAACGCCGGGCCTGCGGACACTCTCCCCTTCCTCGCAGAACACGGACGGAAACTCCCGCCAGAACTGCTTTGCCGGGTCGTGACGGCTGGGCACAAAGGTGACCTGCCCGGTCTTTTTGCTCTTTTTGGCATCCGGGTCACGCCAGACGGTCATTTGTTCTGCAAATGCGTTCTCCCGGGGGAAGAAATCGCCGCCCAGCAGAGAAAATCCGGTCACGATTTCCCCCTCTCGGTCGAGCAGGAGCCGCCGGGATTGCAGGGTCAGCAGCTGGGCAGGGTTATCCGGCAGGGCGATCTCTGTGCGCTCTGCACTGCGGGGCTCGTCCAGTTCCCAGCAGGGATGATTCTCCCCCCACAGCTTCACGCCATCCTGCAGCAGGGTCAGGTTCAGCATCAAAGTCTCGAACAGGTTGCTGCCCTGCGCCTGAATGTACCCCAGCTTTCCCAGCCAGCCAGCGCCCACCGAGGGCAGACCCTTGCCCTTGGGCTTTGCAGAGGTGTCATCGTAGCCATTCACACTCAGCAGCCAGCGGGCTGCCTGGGCATAAGTCAGGCCCTCCTTGCCCTCACCCGCATAGGACGAGAATAACCGCAGCTTGTTGCTGCTCTCAGAAAGCTCCCCGTTCAGCTTGGAAGCGGTGTATTCTGTGCCGATCTTCGCTTCCGGCACCTGCCAAAAGGGGCGTTCCGGGTGGAAAAGCCAGAAGCGGTCCCGCCACTGCTCCAGATAGGCCCGGATGGGCGCTTCCGGAAAATGCCCCAGCCGGTACAGCTCCTCCCAGCGGATCAGGGCATCGTCCGTTTCCTCAAAGGGGGCCGGCGTACCGTTTCCATCCACCCGGGAAAACACCGTGTGCAGAACCGCCAGCAGCAGCCGCAGCATGGCGGCATCCTGCGTGGGCAGTTCTCCGGCCAGGTCGCGGTATTCGTGGGCGTGCAGCAGGGCATCCGGCAGAGAAACTTCCTGCACGGTATAGTCCTGCCCGCGCACCCGCACCCAGCGTTCCTCCAGCAAATTATACTCAATTTGCTTCATTCTCTTCCTCCTTCCGGTAGGTCAAACCGTTTTCACGGTCGTATTGCAGCACCTGCCCGGCAAGCTGTGCGGTCAGGTGGTCATCCAGCAGTAAGATCAGTTCTCCCCGCAGCAGCGGCGACTGCTGCCACAGCCCGAACACTTCCCGGTTCCGGGCTTCCAGTGCGTCGATGGTCTGTTCCACCGACCACCGTTTGCTGAAATATCCGGGCAGGCGCAGCTTCTGCCGTGCAATTTGAAGCGCCAGCTCCGGCTGAGGCGGCTCGTCCGTGGGCACGCAGGCACCGGGATGCCCCGTTTCATCGGGCAGGAAGCAGACATTTCCCGCCGCATCCCGCATCAGCACCAGCACGTCAATGGAAGGGTCACCGTCACGCACCGCCGCGCGGGCACCGTTGTCACTGACAGCACCCACATCATCCATCCAATTGTCCAGCGTATTCAAGGAAGGGCGCTTTCTGTGCTCTTCTGGCGGCAGGATGGTAAAAGTCTTCGCCTTGCCCATTTTGATTTGTTGGGCCTTTTCGTACTCTGCCCGGGCCGCAGTGCTCTGCGGGCTGGCGGGCAAAGGGTCGGGCTCCCAGCCATAGACATCCTGCACCAGCGGGGCAATGTCATCGGGCAGGGTAATGGCGGTGGGCAGGAGCTTGCGGGTGCGCCAGAGCAGCCATTCCCCGTAAACCGCCTTGCTGCCCTCGTCGAAGTCCTCCGTCCCAGTGTCCAGCACGGCACAGCGGGCCTGCGCCACCGGCCGGGGACGAGCCCGCCCCTCGTGGCGGTGCAGTCGTCCGATGCGCTGTAAAAGCAGATCCATGGGGCAGAGCTCTGTGACCAGAAGATCCAGATCGATATCAAGGGATTGCTCGAGCACCTGCGTGCCCACCACAATGAGCTTATCCCGCTGTTCCGGGGTGGAGTGCTTGCCGATGCGCTTCATCAGCGCCTCTTCTTTGGCGGCACGGTCGGGCATAAGGAACTGAGCGTGGAATACCACCACCTCAAACTCCGGCAGTTCTGCCCGCAGACGGGCCGCAATGGCCTGCGCCTTTTTCACGGTATTGACGATCACGCCCGCACAGCCGCCCTCCCGCAAGGCACTGCGCAGAGTGTCAGTCAGCTGTTCCTCGGTCAGCGGGAATGTCTCCACTCTGCGTGGTTCGGTTTCCAGTGGGATAGTCGTCTGCTCCACCTGTTTGCCGTCCGTCCAGGTCAGCAGCGGATAGCCCCGGCAGGTCTGCCACGGGCCGTCCGGAGCGGTTCTTCCATTCAGGTAGGCCCTGACCAGCTCGACCCGGCGCTTGGCGGGCAGGGTAGCTGAAAGCAGGATCACCGGCACTTTGTACCGGCCCAGCCAGGTCAGCGCCCGGTCAAGATAGCAGTTCATGTAAGCGTCATAGGCGTGGCACTCGTCAATGACCACCACCTTGCCCGCAAGGCCAAGGTGGCGCAGCATCACATGTTTTTGCTTGAGCGCCGCCAGTAACAGCTGATCCACCGTGCCGATGACAAAATCAGCCAGCAGTCCCTGCTTATTGCCCCGGAACCACTGATGCACCATCACCCGGCTCTCCGGGTCAGCATCGGGGTCCGCTTCCAGATCTTCCTCCACCCGCACCGTGTCCTGCTGCAATCGGAGGTAGGCCTCGTTCAGTTCGGCCATGCCGTGGGCCAGCTTGATGGAGTGCTCCAACCCATCCGGCTGCTTTTCAGCCCATGCCAGCAGCCGCCCAAAGATACCATTGGCGGTGGCCTGAGTGGGCAGACCAAAGAAGATGCCGCCCTCACCGCCGTGCTTGGCTAAAATCTCTGCCGCGCCCAGCGCGGCCTCCGTCTTGCCTACGCCCATCTGTGCTTCCAGAATGAACATCCCCGGCTCCTGCGTGCGGCTGACAGCTTCCAACATAGCCCGCTGGACTTCGTTGGGCGGGAAGCCGAACCGTTCCGCAAACGCCCCCGATTCCGTCACATCCGACTGCACCTCCCACGGAGAGGTCAGGTCCAGCGCTTCCCACGCCCGATCGACACGGGCAGGATACAGGGTATCGCTGCCCACCTCTTCCACAGGGATAAGCGGAAAATACCGGGTATTGCTGGCGACCCAGTCCGCCATGATGAGTAGGCCGGTCAGCAAGATCTCAGCCGGGATGGTCAACTGCGGCAGCTCGTCCACGCTGGAAAAGCCGCTTTCCTGCAAGGCGTAGTCAAACAGTTCCCGCCAGCAGCTCTCCCAGAATTTCTGCTCGCCCTCGGGCCAGTAGTTAGATTCCCAGCAACCTTCTTCCTCATCGCCCAGCTGGTCAAGTACGTCCTTCCCGGTTTGTGGCTTGCCATGGTGCGCTCCTGCTACCGATGCAAGCCCGTTGGGGCATTTCAGCCACCGCAAGATGGCCTCACTCGCCAACGCGTGACGTGAATACTTGCGGTTCTGTTCCCGGTAACTGAGCGTTGTGTATTTTTCCAGGCACTGTCTGGGCTCCGGCAAATGCGCCATCATTGGCCCCTGGAAAGCCGCGGATATCTTCCCCAGGTCGTGAACCCACCCCAGAAAGCAGGCGGTCTGTGTCAGCAGATCCTCGTCCAATCCGATGTGCTGACGGACGCTTTCCGGCAGCCACTTCTGCACCAGATATACCATAATACCCGCCGTATCCCTCAGGTGCATCCAGAGCGGCAGCCAGAAACCGCTGTTCACCGGGTCTGTTTTGCCTGCAAACAGCCGTACCTCGTAAGAAAGCGTTCGTCGTCTCATCCTGTTCCACCTCCACTGCAGTCAGGAAAATCGCTTTTTCCGCATCATCGGGGTTTCTCTGAGGATAGAATAGCACGCAAAAAGTCCTATAAAGCGGATGTTTTCTGCTTTTTTCATGGGTTTTTTCAGTTTTTTTTGATGTTTGCCGTTTTCCGGCTATTACCCCCGCAAGGCGGGGAAAGTGTTGCTCCCTATCAAGCATTCGGAGCACATCCGCTGATGCAGATCACAGAGACATTACATATCATGCATTGTTCTAAATCTCTGTACACCAATATTACACCTTTTTTCCCAACTTTACAAGCGGATCCTTCAGATTCAGCAAATGACACAAAAACCGCCCCGGCTTCCTGTTACAGAAACCGGGGCGGTTCGATTGCGTTACTTGTGTTTTTTCAAGCGCTCACGCAAAACCTTGCGGGGGTTCTTGATCGCAGCCTGGGCGGGTGCCAAAATTGCAGGGCGTTCGCAACAGTGATCTGCCGTTTCTTTAACACGCTGTATCACCAAAGAACGGCTTCACCGTACTAAGAGAAACTCCGTTACGCTTTGCTTTTTCCCGTTCATAAGTCACACGGG
>ERZ791819.745-NODE-745-length-12524-cov-6.869998_pt1 | contig 12524 bp, 12 predicted proteins | sample MGYA00510301_ERZ791819 | MGnify/ENA primary metagenome ERZ791819 (study PRJEB30046, sample SAMN00791999) | human gut metagenome | study: EMG produced TPA metagenomics assembly of the A metagenome-wide association study of gut microbiota in type 2...
CAAAGCATACACGTCCGTCCCGGATGCCCCCGAGGGCGACGGTGGTGTTGCCTATGTCAATGGCTAAAATCATAATTCAGTTCCTCGCAGGGTCGAACCTCTCCGCAAAAGGCTCCCCCCTCTGGGGGAGCTGGCGCGAAGCGCCTGAGAGGGCAAGGCCAGTACGACAGAACTCATACACAGCGATAAGCAGACTTTTTGTCAGAGCGATGCTGTCGCCGTGTCTGCGGTTTCCTGTCAGCGTCCTTGCCCTCTCCGTCACCTTCGGTGACACCTCTCCCAAAGGGAGAGGCTTGTGTGCGCCAGCGCTGACGGAGAGTTTTTTTGTATAAGTCAAGCTGTATTTTACCGCATTTTGGGCCAAGATACAACCCCCATCAAAGATTTTGTTGTGCTCTGGGCCGTTTTGCATTATACTGTAGTTATATTATCCCTATTTATAGGAGGTATTTTGGATGGATCTGAAGGGAAAATGCGTCCTTCTGGGCGTCAGCGGCGGCATTGCCGCCTATAAAATGGCCAATGTGGCCAGCGCACTGCGCAAACTGGGGGCCGACGTGGAGGTCATCATGACCAAAAACGCCACCCAGTTCATCACCCCTATCACGTTCGAGACCCTGACGGGCCACAAGTGCATGGTGGACACCTTCGACCGGGATTTCAAGTTCGAAGTCACCCATATCTCGCTGGCAAAGAAGGCCGACGTCATCCTCGTGGCCCCGGCCACCGCCAATGTCATCGCCAAGATGGCCCACGGCATCGCCGACGATATGCTCACCACCGTCATTCTCGCGGCCAAGTGTCCCAAACTCGTCTCCCCTGCCATGAACACCGGGATGCTGGAGAACCCCATCACCCAGGATAACATCGCCACACTGGAAAAGTACGGCTTCACGGTCATCCCCTCCGAGAGCGGCGTGCTGGCCTGCAAGGACGTGGGCAGCGGACGCCTGCCGAAAGAGGATGTCCTGCTGGACTACATCTTCCGCGCCATCGCAAAGCCGAAGGACCTCGCCGGTCTGCGCATTGCCGTCACGGCCGGCCCCACTCAGGAGCCGCTGGACCCTGTGCGCTACCTGACCAACCACTCCACCGGCAAGATGGGCTATGCCGTGGCCCGTGCCGCCGCGATGCGGGGTGCCGAAGTCACCCTCATCCACGGCCCGACGGCCCTGCAGCCGGTGCGGTTCACCGAGGATGTCCCCATCACGACAGCCCAGCAGATGTACGAGGCCGTGACCAGCCGCTTCGACGAGATGGACGTTCTGGTCATGGCCGCTGCCGTGGCCGATTACCGCCCCGCCGCCGTGGCCGACGACAAGATCAAGAAGAAGGACGGCGACCTCTCCATCGCCGTGGAGCGGACGCCCGACATCCTCGGCACCATCGGCCCCAAGAAGAAGAGCCAGTTCCTCTGCGGCTTCTCGATGGAGACGCGGGACATGCTGGCCAACTCCTCGGCCAAGCTCGAGAAAAAGAACCTCGACATGGTGGTGGCCAACAATCTGAAGGTGGCCGGTGCCGGGTTTGGCGTGGATACCAATGTTGTCACCTTCATCACGCCGGACGGCGCCCGCGAGCTGCCCCTGATGAGCAAGGATGATGTAGCGGATGCCATTCTGGATGAGATCTTAGCACGAAAGAGCAAGTGATCGTGCTGAAAGAAGTTCTGTTCTTCTGTCGAAAACTATGATATAATCGAATCGCCGTCCTTACCACTCCATTCCATTTGGAAGGGAGGTGATTCCGGATGAATGGCGTTTTCTCATTTATGCTGTCTGTCGCAGCAGGTGTGGTTGCAAACTACATCTACAAGTGGCTTGGCAGATGGTTCAACAAGGACTGTAAGCACTAAATAATAAGCCCCCTTCCCGGAGCTAGCACCTCCGAGAAGGGGTCTTATTATTTGTGATTCCAGATGAACAGCATTTGGTTTTCTCATCTGTAAGTATACGCAGTTTTCTAAAAAAGTCAAGCGCCTTGCAGAAAATTTACAATGCTGTAAATATTACTGTACCACGCAAAAAGTGCTCCGCCGGCCGGCAGAGCACTTTTCCGTTATACAGAGATTTACTTGGTGCCGTAGATACGGTCGCCTGCGTCGCCCAGGCCGGGGACGATGTAGCCGTTCTCGTTCAGGTGGTCATCCTGTGCGCCGAGGTAGATGTCCACATCGGGATGTGCCTCGTGCAGGGCCTTGATGCCTTCCGGAGCAGCGATGAGGCCGATGAACTTGATGTGCTTTGCGCCGTGCTTCTTGATCTGGGTGATGGCGTCGATGGCGCTGCCGCCGGTAGCCAGCATCGGGTCAAGCACCAGAACGTCGCGCTCAGCGATGTCCTTCGGCAGCTTGCAGAAATACTCCACGGGCTGCAGGGTCTCCTCGTCGCGGTACAGGCCGATGAAGCCGACCTTAGCGGCGGGCAGCAGGGTCAGCATACCATCCAGCATACCCATGCCGGCGCGGAGGATCGGCACCAGAGCCAGCTTGCGGCCTGCCAGCACCTTGGTCTTTGCCATGGTGATGGGAGTCTCGATCTCCACCTCTTCCAGAGGCAGGTCACGGGTAGCCTCATAGCACAGCAGAGTGGCGATCTCGCCCACGAGGTCACGGAACTCCTTGGTGCCGGTCTGCTTGTTGCGCAGAATGCTCAGTTTGTGCTGCAGCAGCGGATGCTCAACGATCATAGGGGTCATAATACACGCTCCTTATATTGTAAATAGATATTGGAATACTAAGGTTTACCGATTCTCGATCGCCATCAGCTTTGCGATGCGCTTCTCGTGGCGGCCGCCCTCGAACTCGGTGTTGAGGAAGAGGTCCACCAGCTGGCAGGCGAGGCCGGGGCCGACGACACGGCCGCCCATGCACAGGGCATTGGCGTCGTTGTGGCGGCGGGTATACTCGCAGCTGAAGCTGTCAGAGCAGCAGCAGGCGCGGATGCCCTTGACCTTGTTTGCGGCCATGCTGATGCCCACACCGGTGCCGCAGAACAGCAGCGCCTTGCTGCACTGGCCGCTCACCACGGCGTCGCAGGCAGGCAGAGCCATGTCAGGGTAGTCCACGCTGGCGGTGCTGTGGGTGCCGAAGTCGATGTACTCCAACCCCAGCTCGTCCAGATGGGCCTTAACGGCCTCTTTCAGTTCAAATCCGCCGTGGTCGGCGGCAAGTGCGATGGGTTTCGTCATTGGTGTTGATCCTTTCCCTTTGCAGTATCTTCCGGTATTTCGGTACGGGCAGCTTCTGCGGCCAGACGCTCGGCCCGCTCCCGCTCGGCCTGGCTCAGCCGGTGATAATCCGGCAGCAGAGCCTCGGGCAGGACGGCTTCGCCCCGCTGAGCCATCTGCTTTGCCACATAGGCCACCGCAGCGGCACGGCCATTGCGGAGAGCCGGCGGTACACAGAGCACGCCCGGGACATTGCCATATTTATTATAGCACAGAGCTGCGCCATCACCAACAAAAAACAGAGGCTTTTTGCAATTTTCTACAAACTCGGCCAGGTCAGCCACGGCACGGGCATCGTCGTCCATCAGACGCTCGTGGGTCTCAAGGTCGAAAGCCGCGCTGTACACCTGCGCACGGCGGGCATCCAGAGCGCAGAGCACGGTGCCGCAGCCGGTGTGGGCCGCCGCCAGCGCTTCCAGCGTGGACACCGGGGCGCAGAGCGTCTCCCGGGGGAAGGCCAGACCCTTCACCGCCGCCAGCCCGATGCGCAGGCCGGTAAAGCTGCCGGGGCCGGCATTGACGCCGTAGAGGTCGATGTCCCTGCAGCCCATGCCGCAGAACTTGAGACAGTTGTCGATGAGGGGCATCAGGGTCTCGCTGTGGGTCATGCCCGCATCGAGATAGCACTCGTAGAGCAGGCGGTCATCCTGCAGAAGGGCCACGCCCACGGTCTTGCCCGCCGTATCCACGGCTAAGATGTTCATACTTCCACCCCCTCGATGGTGATGCGGCGGGTGGTGTCGTCCACCCGCTCGATGTTGATGTGGATGGGGTCTTCCAGCGCCAGCAGGTCGGCGAAGTTCTCGCTCCACTCTGCCGCCACCACAGCGCCCTCATCCAGATAGTCGTAGAACCCTGCCGCGCACAAATCGTTCTCCGTGGAGATGCGGTATAGATCAAAGTGCGCGAAGGGCCGCGGCCCGCGGTAATAGTTCACGATGGCGAAGGTCGGGCTGCTGACCGGGTCGGTGCAGCCGAGACCTCTGGCAATGCCCTCGCAGAAGGCCGTCTTGCCCGCGCCAAGCCCGCCGGTAAAGGCGATGAGCGCCCCGGGCGCAAGATGCTGCGCCACCTGCGCTCCCAGTGCCACCGTCTCCTCGCGGGAGTGGGTGATAAATTCAGACATGGGTATCCTACCTCATATGCGTTTCTATAAAAAAGGGACGGCAGAGTCCTGCCGTCCTGTTCTGCCGTCCCTTAGTATAAACTATTTCTGTCAAAAGTGCAACGCTCAGGCCGCGCTTTCGAGCACATCGGCCAGCATATCTTCCGCGGCCTCCGCGCGTTCCTCGAGCGAGAAGTTTTCCGGCACATTCAGCCGGGCGTTCTCGTCACCGTAGAGCACCAGATACGCTGCGGCGGCGTGGGGGCGGCGTCCGCCCTGCTCCGTATACCAGATGATGTCGTTCTCGCCGTAGGTATCCTTCGCGTGGGCCAGCGCCCTGCCGATGGTCTGTCCCATCGCAAGATGGTTGACGGTATCCCAGAGCATACTGCGGGAGTAGACCGTGTAGACGTTGTTCACATAGCCCAGCACAGTCCGTGCGCCGCCCGCCAGCAGCGCTTCGGCCATCGACTCGTCCACGCTGTTCGTGACGCCCAGGAACTCACAGGTCTCGGAGTAGATGATGGTATTGCTGAGCTGGCCCGAGCGGTACGCATTGCGGAAGAAATCCGCCGTGACGCAGTAAAGGCCGTTGAGCTTGATGATGCGGTGAGCCAGCAGGTCAAAGCCGTAGATGATGTCTTTGTACAGCGTGGACGCTTCTGTCAGCAGGATGATGGGCTCGGTCCGGGTGTGCTTCCGGAACGTACCATAGCTGTAAGTATAGTAGGCGCCGTGGGCGCTCAGGATGCACAGATCGTATTTGTTCATCCGGCGCAGGTCCGACAGGGTCACCCGGGTGTTCATCGTCGTGCGCAGGCCCATGCCTTCCCAGAAGCCCTGCATATAGGAATAATACGGAAAGCGGGAGCTGTTCACCGTATTATCGAAGGCATAATAAATGGCGGCACGGCCGATGGTCTCAGGCAGAGCGTTCTCCCGGTACTGCCGGGCCTCCGCAGCCTGCCGGACATCGTCGGTCAGGGGCATCTCGGTGCGGGGAGTGTATTGAGCCATGTCCCTCGGGGCGCGCAGGCCGTTGTCTCCGGCGTCAAAGGTCATCTCGTCCAGCTCGTCGGGCAGAGTGAGCAGGATGCCGCCCAGCACGCCGCAGCGGTAGGTAAAGCTGACGATCCCGTTCTCCTCGTCGGTGCGGATGGAGTCCCGGCGCACCAGCCCCTTCCGGGCCAGCTCATCCAGCTTTGCAAGGGCCGAGGTGAGCCGTTCTTCCCGGGACATCTGCTCGTATTCGCCGCTGCCGGTCAGGGCCGTCACAGCGGCGTCTGCCTGCTGCATCTCGGCGGCATCGTCGGTGGTGAGGGTAGACTTTGCCGTATCCTGCACCTCGCCCACTCCGTCTGCCGCCCATGCGGCGGGAGCCAGCACAGCCGTCAGCACCAGTGCCAGTGCGCAGACCGCGCACAAAATTCGATGGCGTTGTTCCTTCATGTAAAAACTGTTCCTCCAAGAACGCCGGGGACCGGCCATTTACCGCCCCGGTACGTTTCATTTTAGAGGGCATATCGGCCTTTGTCAAGCGTTCTGCGCCGATTTTGCAAAGCTGTCACAACCGTCCATCTTGCGCGCCTCTCTCCCCTGCTGTATAATAAGGTATATTGGGGGACCATGCCCGGCTGTGAGGCGGGGTTTCGAGGAAGCTGTTTTCGTAAGCGGAGTGCAGCGCTTAGAAAACGGCTTCCCAAGGATACAGAAAGGTGGTGCTTTTTTGGAAAGCATTCAGCGATATTGGAAACGGACAGACAAGATGTACCTGCTGCTCTGCCTGTTCAGCAGCGCGATGGCGGTGCTGGCGCTGTCGTCGTGGGCGGCGAAACAGGGCAGCGGCTTTGCCGTGGATGAGCTCACCGGCCAGATCACCGGCATCGGCGACTACCGCCGGGCCGTGGTGCAGGCGGGCGCAGCGGCCATCGGCATCCTTGTGGCCATCCTTCTGTCCAACATCGACTACCGCAGCCTCGTCAATGTCTGGCCCGTCCATGTGGTGCTCACATGGGGCCTCGTGCTGCCCACGCTGGTCATCCGCAACGTGACCCTCGGCCCGCTGACCATCGGCTACAACGCGGGCGACACCGACAACTATTCCTGGTACAAGCTGGGCGGCTTCACCTTCCAGCCTACCGAGCTGGCAAAGATAAGCTTCATCCTCACCTTCGCCATGCATCTGAACAATGTCCGCAGCCGCCTCAACGAGCCGAAAGAGCTGGGCAAGCTGCTGCTCCATCTCTTCGTGCCGATCGGCATCATCCACATTCAGGGTGACGACGGCACGGCCATCATCTACGGCATCATCGGCTGCTGTATGCTCTTTGCCGCCGGGCTGAGCTGGAAGTATATCATCGGGGCCTTCGCTGCCCTCGCAGCGGCGGCAGCAGTGGTCTTCGCCTTCTTCAGCGACAAGATCGGCAAGGGCTACCAGTGGTACCGCATCCTTGCGGTCATCGACCCCAACAACGAGACGGGCTGGGCGCCCAGCGAGACGATCTGGAAGAACATTGTCTACCAGCAGCAGCGGGGCGAGATCGCCATCGGCTCGGGCGGCATCTTCGGCAACGGCTTCTTCGGCGGCCGCTACTACAGCGTCCCCAACGCCCACAATGACTTCATCTTCAGCTGGATCGGCAACGCGGCAGGCTTCGTGGGCTGCTGCGTGGTGCTGGGCGTGCTGCTGGCCATCATCATCAAGACCTTCGCCACCGGAGCGTGCAGCGAGGATATGCTGGGCTCCTTCATCTGCGCCGGCATCGGCGGCGCGTTCATGGCCCAGATATTCGTCAATGTCGGCATGAACCTCCGCCTCCTGCCGGTCATCGGCGTCACCCTGCCCTTCTACTCGGCGGGCGGCAGCTCGGTGCTCATGCTGTATATCTGCGTGGGGCTGGTGCTGTCGGTGTATATGCACAATACGAAAAAACTGTTTGGTTAAGTCTCTCTCAGAACAGGCGCTGTCGTTCAGCGCCTGTTTTTATTTTCCGGCCAGATCTCCAAAAGTCTTGTAACACGACAGAAGTCGTGATAGAATATTCAAGTATTTTATCTATATTCTTTTGACTTTTTCAGGAGGTCCCATGAAGCATCATTCTCTCTCCAAAGTCCTCAAGCGCCTCGCCTGCGTGCTGGCGGCGCTGGTCATCGCACTGGCTGTCGCCGTGTTCGCCCTCTGGCACAACGAGCTGGCCACCCTCTCGTCCCTCAAAAAGCTCTCCGACCGCGACGAAGCCCACCGCGACGGTGCAGTTTACCAGCTCAACGTCTCGGGCGGCTACTACTTCGACGATTTCCTGGCCCAGGGCGGTGCATCCACTGACTCTGAGCTCATCTCCTTCATCACCCAGAGCATCACCAAGGGCATCATCCCCATGAACATCAAGACCAGCACCATCGCCTGCTCGGCCTTTACCGCAGACACCCAGAGCGGCGACCGGGTCTTTGGCCGCAACTACGACTTCTCGGCCACCAACACCGCCATCGTCTACACGAACCCCGGTAAGGGTCGTCACGCCTCCTACTCCACCATCGACCTGAGCTTCCTCGGCCTCGACAAGGACAAGGACGTAGAGAGCCTCGGCCAGAAGATCCTGACCCTCGCGGCCCCCTATGTGCCGCTGGACGGCGTCAACGACGCCGGTGTGGCCTGCGGCATCTTCATGTCCTATCAGGGCGAGGGCAAAGGCACCCCCACCGACACCCAGACCGACAAGCCCGACCTCACCTCCACCACCCTGCTCCGGCTCATCCTCGACTACGCCGACTCGGTGGAGGACGCCGTGGCGCTGGCCCAGCAGTACGACCTTCACGACTCGGCAAGCAGCTGCTTCCACTACATGGTGGCCGACTCCACCGGCCGCAGCGCCATCCTCGAGTGGGTAGGTGCTGATGCCGACCACGACGCCGACGGCTCTCAGCGTCAGCTGAACGTCCTCTGGAACGACACCGACGCCCTCTCCGATTCCTCCGACTGGCAGGTGGTGACCAACTTTATCAAGACCCCCGGCTATTACGACGGCACTACCGTCGAGATGAAGGGCCTCGACCGCTACGAGCACCTTGCGGCTGCCCTGCGCCAGATCAATGGCGTCGTGGCTGACAAGAGCGCTGCCATGGATCTGCTGGCCTCGGTGGGCCGCCGCACCTGGAACAACGACGACTCCAACAGCAACACCATCCACAGCGTGGTCTACGATTTGACCGATCAGTCTGTTCTCTGGGTCGGCAATGAGCACTACGGCGAGGATGGGTATACATTTGAGTTTCAGCTTGCTTCGTAAATCTATATAAAGGGCCTGGCGGTGTGAGCCCTCTGTTTCATCCTGTACCCCCTCCCGGTGTTCTCCGGGAGGGGGCTTTTTTCCAACTTCCGGCGTATAACCCCGTCAAATTCCCCGGTTTTATCCAATTATCTTAGGCAAAACGACGATTTTGTAAAAAGCCCTTGAAATAATAGTAGGGGGGGGGGGTATAATAACTTGATCCTCCGCCTACGGACGGAGGAAATATTTTGTTCAACACTGGATAAGGAGGACTTCTATATGAAACCCGTCAAAAAGATCCTTGCGCTCATCCTTGCAGGCGTCATGGCTCTGGCCCTGCTCACCGGATGCGGCAAGGCAACATCTCTGAACCGTACCGTGGCTGAAGGTTTGGCAGAGTACACAAAGTCGTTATTCGCTCAAGCGGGAAGTGAAAATATTACCTCCGTCAGCTATCAAGTCCCCGAGCTCAGCCGTAATATTGCCCCCCTGTTCGATGAAAACTGGATCACCAAAGATAACAGTGGTAAGGATGCCCTTACCGAAGCCGCCAAAGCGACCCTGACGAGCATCCTGAGCCCCTACATGTCCGATTCCACCGTCGCCTTCCTTGCGACGGATGTCACGGATGTCAAAAACCCGGTCTTGGAAGTCTTAAATTTGACCTACTCGGATATAGCTTTCCGCCCCACTGTTCCGAATGATTTTGACCTCGATTCCATCACCAGCCTGAAAATCGCAGTCACTCACAAAACCGTCAATGGCCGCACCTATGCCCTTGCTGTGATGATTGGGAAGTAACCCCCTGCCCCGGAGCCCTGCGGCCCGGGGCTTTTTTGCGCCCCGGCCAAAACAAAAAAAGCATCCCCTGCAGCCTTTCCGGTCATTGCCGGCCAGGCCCTGCAGGGGATGCTTTGGTGTTGCAGAAAATGCGCCTTACTTCAGCACTGCGCCGAGGTTTGCGCTGGTGACCATGCGGGCGTAGCGGCTCAGCCAGCCGGTCTTGATGTTGGGCTCGGGAGCCACATACTTTGCCTTGCGCTGGGCCAGCACCTCATCGGGTACTTCCAGCGTGATGCTGGCGTTGGGGATGTCGATGTGGATGGTATCGCCTTCCTCAACAAGGCCGATGGGGCCGCCGGAAGCGGCCTCCGGGCTGACGTGGCCAATGGCAGCGCCCCGGGAAGCGCCGGAGAAGCGGCCATCGGTGATGAGGGCCACAGTCTTGTCCAGCTTCATGCCGGCCAGAGCGGAGGTGGGGTTGAGCATCTCACGCATACCGGGGCCGCCCTTGGGGCCTTCGTAGCGGATGACCACCACGTCGCCCGGGACGATCTTGCCCGCATAGATGGCGGCGATGGCCGTTTCCTCGCTGTTGAAGACGCGGGCCGGGCCGGAGTGCTCCTGCATCTCGGGGGCCACGGCGCTGCGCTTGACGACGCAGCCATCGGGGGCGATGTTGCCCCACAAGATCTGCAGGCCGCCGGTCTGAGAATAGGGATCCTCGATGGGACGGATGGCCTTGTCGTTCAGGATGTGAGCGCCCTTGATGTTTTCGCCGAGGGTCTTGCCGGTGACGGTGGGAACATCCAGGTCCAGCAGGCCCTTCTTGGCCAGCTCTGCCTGCACGGCAGGGATGCCGCCGGCGGCGTAGAGGTCGGGCATGTGGGTGGGGCCTGCGGGGGCCAGATGGCAGAGGTTCGGGGTCTTGGCGCTGATCTCATTGAAGAGCTTCAGATCGATGGGCACACCGGCCTCGTAGGCGATGGCCAGCAGGTGCAGAACGGTATTGGTGGAGCAGCCCAGCGCCATATCGCAGGTCAGCGCATTGCGGATGGAGCGCTCGTTGATGATCTGGCGGGCGGTGATGCCCTTCTTTACCATATCCATGACGGCCATACCGGCGTGTTTTGCCAGCTGCAGCCGCTTGGAGTAGACGGCGGGGATGGTGCCGTTGCCGGGCAGTGCGATGCCGATGGCCTCGCACAGGCAGTTCATGCTGTTGGCGGTGTACATGCCGGAGCAGCTGCCGCAGCTGGGGCAGCAGTTGCAGGTGCAGTCTTCCAGCTGCTCGTCGGTGATCATGCCGGCCTTATAGGCGCCCACGGCCTCGAACATCTTGGAAAGGCTGACTTCCTCGCCGCCGTAGGTGCCGGCCAGCATGGGGCCGCCGGAGCAGACCACGGCAGGCACATCCATGCGGACAGCGGCCATGACCATGCCGGGAACGATCTTATCGCAGTTCGGCACCAGTACCAGACCGTCCAGCTGATGAGCCATCAGCATGGTCTCCACGCTGTCGCAGATGAGCTCGCGGGAGGCGAGGCTGTACTTCATGCCCACATGGCCCATGGCGATGCCGTCGCAGACGCCGATGGCCGGGATGAGGATGGGGGTGCCGCCTGCCATCTGGACGCCGGCCTTGACGGCGTCGGCGATCTTATCCAGATTCATGTGGCCGGGGACGATCTCGCTGTAGGCACTCACCACACCGATGAGGGGGCGGTCCAGCTCTTCCGGGGTGTAGCCCAGGGCGTAAAACAGGCTTCGGTTGGGCGCGCGCTCCGAGCCTTTGGTCACGTTGTCACTTCTCATTTTATCCTCCTGATACAAAAAAGCACCGGAATCAGCAGTTTTTCTGCTAAAACCGACGCTCTGGTATTCAACCTCTCAGTCTGCTTCGCAGACAAGGCCGGGTTGCGGCACCCAGCATCCGCAGCTCTTTGCTTGCGTATTGCTGGCCGCGGCCCCAACAATGGCTCCCTGTTTCCGCCACTGGCGGCGGTCGCCATTGTTGCCCCTACCGAGGGGAGCCTCTGGCGAAGAGACGAGGCTTTACGATATGCCAAGGCCTCCCCTCGTTAGGGGAGGTGGCAGCGCGTCAGCGCTGACGGAGAGGTTTTTCTGATTTTCTTACTTCTTCAGCCAGCTCATCATGCTGCGCAGCTCTGCGCCCACCTTCTCGATGGGGTGCTCGGCCTCCATGCGGCGCTGAGCGAGGAAGTGGACCTTGCGGCCGCCGTTGGGGCTCATCTCGGTCAGGAACTCGGAAGCGAAGGTGCCGTCCTGGATCTCGGTCAGGACCTTCTTCATCTCCTTGCGGGTCTCAGCGGTGATGAGGCGCTTGCCGGTGCGGTAGTCGCCGTACTCAGCGGTGTTGGAGATGGAGTAACGCATCTTGGAGAAGCCGCCCTCGTTGATGAGGTCAACGATGAGCTTCATTTCGTGGCAGGTCTCGAAGTAGGCCATCTCGGGCTCGTAGCCAGCCTCGACCAGAGTGTCGAAACCAGCGTGGATGAGCTCGCAGACGCCGCCGCACAGGACAGCCTGCTCGCCGAACAGGTCGGTCTCGGTCTCCTCCTTGAAGGTGGTCTCGAGGATGCCGGCACGGCCGGCACCGATGCCGGAAGCGTATGCCAGAGCGATGTCCTTAGCCTTGCCGGTGAAGTCCTGCTCGACACAGATCAGGGAGGGGCAGCCCTCGCCCTCGGTGTACAGGCGGCGGACGATGTGGCCGGGACCCTTGGGAGCGATCATGATGACGTCAACATTCTTGGGGGCGGTGATGGTCTTGAAGTGGATGTTGAAGCCGTGTGCGAAAGCCAGAGCCTTGCCCTCGGTCATGTAGGGAGCGACCTGCTTGTTGTAGATGTCAGCGCACAGCTCATCGGGGACCAGCATCATGACGACGTCGCCGGCCTTGGCAGCCTCCTCGACCTCCATGACCTTGAAGTTGGGATGAGTTGCAGCGAACTCAGAAGCCTTTTCCCAGTGAGCAGAACCCTTGCGCAGGCCGACGACGACATTGACGCCGCTCTCAGCGAGGTTCTCGGAATGTGCGTGGCCCTGGCTGCCGAAGCCGATGACAGCGACGGTCTTGCCGTCCAGCACGCCGAGGTTGCAGTCGGAATCGTAGTATTTCT
>ERZ791819.747-NODE-747-length-12511-cov-3.603725_pt1 | contig 12511 bp, 10 predicted proteins | sample MGYA00510301_ERZ791819 | MGnify/ENA primary metagenome ERZ791819 (study PRJEB30046, sample SAMN00791999) | human gut metagenome | study: EMG produced TPA metagenomics assembly of the A metagenome-wide association study of gut microbiota in type 2...
TGCTGGATACCTGCGCGGCCCCCGGCGGCAAGAGCAGCCAGCTGGCGGCAGCGCTGGGCGGGCAGGGGCTGCTGGTGAGCAACGAGTTCGTTGCTGCCCGCGCCGAGGTGCTCCGGAGCAATCTGGAGCGGATGGGCGTGCCCAACGCCGTGGTGCTGAACGAGGACACTGGCCGCATTGCTGCCGCTCTGCCGGAGTTTTTTGACCGTGTTCTCGTGGATGCACCCTGCTCCGGCGAGGGGATGTTCCGCAAGGAGGCCGTGGCTGTGACCCAGCATTGTGAAGCGCTGGTAAAGCAGTGCGCCGCACTGGGGGCACAGATCCTGGACAACGCGGCGGCCTGCCTGGCCCCCGGCGGCGAGATGATCTTCTCCACCTGCACCTTTGCCCCGGAAGAGGACGAGGGACAGGTGGCGGCGTTTTTGCAGCGCCACCCGGAGTTCACGCTGGCTGATGTGTTCGGCAATGTGGATTACAGCTTTGGCAGCCCGGGTGAGGCAAACCGCACCGGCGGCCTGCCGCTGGATGTGAGCAAAGTGCGCCGGATCTGGCCCTGTCAGGGCGGCGAGGGGCATTTTATTGCCCGTCTGGTCAAGGCTGGCACGCCGCGGGCGCTGCCTGCCCCCGGAACCTATACGGCAGAGGAAGAACTCTGGCTGGCTGCTGCCGCAGAGCAGAGCAAAAAGCAGAAGGGAAGCAAGGGCGGCAAGCCTGCCAAGGCCCCGGATGCCCGCAGTGCCCGCCGGGAGAACAGCCGTGCCCTGCGGGAGGCGGTGCAGGGCCGCAGCACCCGCAGCCGGGATGCCGGGGCAGGGGAGGCCACCCCGGCCCAGAGCCTTGCTGCCTGGCAGGAGTTTGCCCGGCAGTATTTCCCGGCGCTGGCGGACCGCCCTGCCGTGGTGCATGGCGGCAGCGTTCTGCTGCCCGTACCCTTTCCGCAGACGGGACTGCATGTCCTGCGGGCGGGGGTGTTTGTGGGCAGTGTGCAGAAGGGCCGCTTCGTGCCGGAACATCACCTGTTCACGGCATTCGGCGCGCTCTGCACCAACCGCGAAGCACTGACCCTTGCCGACCCGCGGGTAACGGAGTACCTTTCCGGCCGTGAGATCGCCGCGGACACTGCCGCCGATGGCTGGTGCTGCGTGACCGTGGACGGCTGCCCCATGGGCGGCGGCAAGGTGTCGGGCGGACGGGTCAAAAATCATTACCCCAAGGCCCTGCGGCTGCTGTAAACCGGCCTGAAAAGCCGGCTTTCCAACACGAACAGGCGAAAAACACGCCCGGAGCCCTTGAATGGAATTCGTGATTGTGCTACAATAATAGAGTTAGATTTTGTGTGCTGCCACAAGCGGGCGACCACAGCCCGTCTGCCCGCAGGCGGAGATACCGATAAATTTAGGAGGCTCTTTCCCATGTCTGGACATAGCAAATGGAACAACATTAAGCGCAAGAAGGAAAAGACCGATGGCGCAAGAGCCAAGGTCTTTACCAAGATCGGCCGCGAGATCAGCGTTGCCGTCCGTGACGGCGGCCCCAACCCGGCTTCCAACAGCAAGCTGGCAGACCTGATCGCCAAGGCAAAGCGCATGAGCGTGCCCAACGATAACATCCAGCGCATCATCAAGAAGGCTGAGGGCGGCGACAAGACCGAGTTCGAGGCCATCACCTACGAGGGCTACGGCCCCGGCGGCGTTGCTGTCATGGTCGAGACCCTGACCGACAACCGCAACCGTACCGCTGCCGACCTGCGCCACTATTTCGACAAGAACGGCGGCAACCTGGGCGCTATGGGCTGTGTTGGCTTCCTGTTCAGCCAGAAGGGTGTCATTGACATCTCTCTGGAGGATAAGGATGCCGACGAGGCCATGATGGATGCTCTGGATGCCGGTGCCGAGGACTTTGATGCAGGCGAAGAGGCTGCTGAGATCACCACCGATCCCGAGAACTACTCCGCTGTGGTCAAGGCCATGGAAGAGAAGGGCTACGAGATCCTGAGCGACGACCTGGCCATGGTCCCCATGACCACCACCCGCCTGACCGACCCCGATCAGCTCAAGGCAATGGGCAAGCTGCTGGACTCTCTGGAGGACAACGACGATGTCCAGAACGTCTGGCACAGCCTGGAGAACGAAGAGGACCTGCCGGAATAAGCTTCCGCAAGGCTCTTTGCTCCTGAAATAAGACGATGAAAAGCCGCTTTTTGTGTTTTGATGCACAAAGAGCGGCTTTTTGTTTTGGAATAAGGACGAATATTTTTGCACACGGACAAAATAAAACCCCAGCGGGGTGGGCCGCTGGGAAGAGGTTGTCTAGTAGAGACTTTCTGGTAAATGGGTTATGAATTGGTATACCATACCTCCGGGACACGAAGATAATAACCCCAATTAACATTTCCACCAGCTTCTTTGGAATCAACTACTCTTAAATAATATCCATCTGCTAATTCTGATAATTGATTCTGAAGGCGTTGACCGGTACTAAGTTCCATAATACCTTTAAATAAGCTCTTCTCAGCATCTGACTTGCATTCGTAGAATTTTTTTCCGTATTTAGAAGTACAGTAGTAGAACTCAGACCGAACGGTTCCTCCATAACTGTTCTCAGCAGATGCGTCAATACAGACTTCCATTTGAGGAAGATAAGGATTTATAGACTCATCAGCAAGATAGATGTTGTAAATATCAAGGCTTTTAGGATTTTTAAGACTGTCTCTACAAAGACTGATAGCCTCATCAACGTATTCTTGATACTGCTCTTGTAATGCCGCAACAACGGGGTCGATATCTTCAGCAGACGATTCGTCAGAATTTGACTCGGATAATGTAGCACTGACATAATGATCAGCACACAAGCCGTCTTTATAGACTTCCTGAGAACAACTATCAACTGAGCAAATTTCTTTTTTGGGGGAACAACTACACAACACAATAGCTGCTGTAATCAAAAGCATTAGGATTTTCTTTTTCACGATAATTCCTCCTTAAAATGGACAAGTGGAACAGCCTTGGCGACTGTTCCAAAAGTTCTTATCACAAAGCTATCACACTTTTGTCAAACTGTCAAGTAATGGAGCCACAATGATAAAGAATAACCACAAAAGCACACTATACTTGACATGAGAGGTGATGTTATGACGGCCGACCGCATCAAGGCCCTGAGAGAATCGCGAGGGTGGACGCAGGCAGAGCTTGCACGCAGGATGAATATGACGAGAAACGGTATTAATTCATGGGAGCAGGGGCTTTCTATGCCGTCGCCGCAGAGCCTGGTGGATTTGGCTAGGTTGTTTTCTGTCTCGACAGATTACCTGCTGGGTGTAGAAAAGCATAATACAGTAAACGTGACTGGTTTGGATGAAAAGGATGTCGCACTGATTGCGCAGCTCGCAGAACGCCTGCGGAGTGCAGCGAAAAACAATGAAAACACATGAAATTTAGGAAATCGGCGGAAAAATATCTGTGGTTCAATCATTGAAACCCTCTGAATTTCATGGTATACTTCTTTTAAGAAAGAGGGTGTTCGGATGCTTTATCCTTTTATGACCTTGAATGATGGCACGGAAATCGTTTATTCCTCGCCAATTCAGAATGGCAATCAGGAGCAGGTAAAGGTACAGATTGAAACACCTGTAGAAAACGGCTTTAAGTCGGCGACCTGTATTCTGCCGGGGTATTTGTGGACCAATAATGGCTATTCTGAAATGGAGATGGCGAGCCTGAAAGAGCTGGTCAAATCAACGGCACATCTTCTGATCCGCTTCTCGCATGAGGGGGGGATCGAAAGTGCCTAGTCTGTTCCGGCTGTTCGGTTATGTGATTTTCTTCTGGAGCAATGAAGGTGCACCGCTGGAACCGGTTCATGTCCATGTTGCAAAGGGTGTTCCGAATGCCAGTGCAACAAAGATCTGGATTACGGAAGCGGGAGGCTGTATCGTGGCCAACAATAACTCGAAGATTCCTGCCAGAACGTTGAGCGCAATTGTAGATGTTCTGGAAAGCCGTTCAAGCTACATTGTGACACAGTGGAACGATGTGTTTGGTGAATCGAAGTTCTACTGCTGATATTGGTGCGAATTGAGCGCTGCCCCCTGTGAAAAAACTCAGAGGGCGGCGCTTTTTTGCTTTGTGGATTGCGCGGCGGGGGCAAATATGGTACAATGATTTGAAACAGACCACGATGAAACGAGGTGGCGCACATGGAAGCAAAACGCATCTGCCCGTACTGCATGGGAGAACTGGAGAACCGGGTGTCGGTGTGCCCGCACTGCGGCGGGGTACTGGCCGGGCGCAACCCGGCGGGCAGCCTGCCGGTGGGCACGCTGTTGGCCGGGCGGTATACCGTGGGCGAGATGCAGAGCATCGACGGCGAGGGCATCCTGTACCGGGGCGTGGAGAACGTCGGGCGGTTCCGGGTGACCATCAAGGAGTATATGCCCCTGACGCTGTCGGCGGAGCGAGGCACGGACGCGCTGCTCCGGCCCAAGCTGGGCAGCGAGGTGCTGTTCAAGACCACCCGGATGGACTTTGCCGATCTTTACCGCTCCATCCAGCGCATCACCCCCGCAAACGGTCTGGAGGCCGTGCTGGACGTGTTCGAGGAGAACAACACCGTCTACGCTGTGATGGAAAACCCCGGCGGCATCCCGCTGCAGCAGTGGCTGGATGAGCGCCCCAGCCCGGTTTCGGCCGAGACGGCCCGCAATATGCTGCAGCCTGTGTTTGACGGCGTGGCGGCCATGCATCAGGTGGGGCTGGTGCACCGGGGCATCTGCCCGGAAAACATCCGGGTGCTGGAAAACGGCCGGGCACGCCTGACGGGCTACGCTACCGTGGGGCTGCGCACGGCGGGCAGCGGCCTGCACGAGCAGCTGTATGAGGGCTACTCGGCACCGGAACAATATTCCACCACCGAATTTGAGGGCCGCTACACCGACGAATACAGCCTTGCCGCCGTGGTCTACCGGATGGTCTGCGGGCAGAGCCCTGTTCCTGCGGCACAACGGCTGGTGTCGGACTCCAACCCCCGCGCCCGCACGCTGGAACGGGCGGTGCCGGAGTATGTTTCGGATGTGCTCTGGATGGGCCTGCAGCTCAGGCCTGCCGAGCGCATCCAGACCGTGCCCCAGCTGTTCCGGGCACTGAGCAGCCAGGAGTATACCACGGAGCTTACCCGGACCCTGCAGCAGGCCGCCCCGCGCCCTCAGTCCACCGAGGAAGAGGAGCAGAAAAAGCATATCCTCAGCCTGCGCAACCTGCTGGCGGCCATCCTGATCCTGCTGGCCATCCTGACATTGCTCATCGTGTGGGGGCTGGTAAATCAGGGGCTGCACACCGCAAAGCCTGCGGAATCCACCCCGGCCTCCGAACCGGCCAGCTCGCTGGTGACAGAGCCGGTGGATCTGGCCCCGGACTTTGTGGGGATGGACTACGATTCACAGGTGCGCAACAACCACAGCTATGCCGGAGATTACCTGTTCTATGTGACCATGGAATACAGTGATACTGTGGAAAAGGGCAAGATCATCCGCCAGACCCCTGAAGCCGGAGAGGTCATCGAAAAGGGCAGCACCATCGATCTGGTGGTCAGCCGCGGCCCACAGATGGTGGAGATGCCCAACGTGGCAGGCTTTACCCGGGATGGCGCGGAGCAGCAGCTGGCGCAGGTGGGGCTGAATGCGAGCTTTTATCCCATCTATAACGATGGTTCCTATGTTTCGGGCTGTGTGGCCTATTGCAGCGAGGAGCCCGGTGCCATGGTGGAGGTTGGCTCGACCATCATCGTCTATATGGCGGCAGAGGTCGAGGCCGAGGTGCCCGCCACCCCGCCCGAGACCACAACTCCTTCCGCCGGTGCCACACCGTCTGCCGGGCAGACGGAGCCGCCGACCGGTGGGGCCGGCACCGAATACGATACGGATTGACGCAAAGCGGCCTGCCCTCTCCGGCAGGCCGTTTTTTGATGAGAACGCTTGAAGAAAATGAATGATTCTGATAGAATTATATTAGAATCATTTAGGGGGGTGCGCACTATGATCATCAAGTCGTCTACGGCGCTTCGCAATGACTACGGTTCCATTTCAAATCTGGCGCACGGAGCGGGCGAGCCAATCTACATTACAAAGAATGGAGAGGGTGACCTTGTTGTAATGAGCATTGAAGCATTCGAACAGCGGGAAGAGGCGTTGAAACTCCGGGCAAAGCTGGAAGCAGCGGAACAGGGAAGGCTTGCTGGTGCTCCGGCTTACACGCTGGAGGATTCCAGAAAACGGCTGGAGGAGATCTATCGTCGTGGCTAAGATCGAAATTCTGGAGTCGGCACAGCGGGAACTGGAAGCAATCGCAGAGCTTCACATGAATCTGGTAGGGCCGAATTCTGCCCGAAAGATTACGGATCGGATTTTGGATTCTCTTTCGCGGTTGGAACGTTTCCCGCTGTCGGGTTCGCTTCCAAGAGATGCCGAACTGCTGAAAAGCGGCTATCGCTATGTGATCGCCGGGCAGTATCTCTGCGTCTATCGGCTGATTGTGGATACTGTGTTCGTTTACCATATTGTGCATGGTGCAAGTAATTACCCGGTTTTGTTCAAACGGCTGCTGCAAGAAGAATTGAAGAGAGAAGATTGACGCAAAGCGCCCTGCCGGATAAGGCAGAGCGCTGTTGCTGTTTCTGTGTGGGTTTGTCATTTGCAAGTGGCTTGACAGATGGTTCAAGGCCGGTAAGCACTAACCCCCAGCAAAGCAGGAAGCCCCGTCGGTATAGGCAATACCGATGGGGCTTCTTGCTGCTTGGTGATACCATGGATACGCACCAATTTACATTCGCGACCTTATTATGTGCTGCACAGGTGCAAAAGTCAAGGAGAAATCACCGCCTTCCTCGGGACGAAATGCAGGCTGAAAGGCCATTTTACCGGATATTCGACAATTTGCCTTAAAACATTGCCAAATGCTCCAAAATTTGTTACAATGGTACTGATGATTTGTCCACCGTGGACAAAAAAGCAACGGATGCGTCCGGCTTTCCTGCCGGGGCAGATCTGCGGAACATATTTTTATAAGGGGGCTTTTGCAGATGAAAAAACGATTGATTAGTATGGCACTGGCAGTCAGTATGGCAGTCAGCATAATGCCTGCACCCGCTCTGGCAACAGTAGGGGGGGGGGTAAAACCTCGGGAGATGATGCGATAACGCTGTCGGACGCAACGGGCGGCACTTCGAGCGGTACAGCTACATCGGTTTCAGATTTGACGGGGCTGACAGCTGCTGCTACAAACGGCGGAAATGTCCAATTGAGCGACGATATTACGTTAACAGGCACTCTCTCTATCAATAATAAAAAACTGAGCATTGATCTGAACGGCCACACCATTACAGCGGCAAATAACCAGAGAGCGTTTAACATCTCGAATGACGGCACGCTGGAAATCAAGGATAGTGTGGGCAATGGTATCATTCAGGGCAATGGTACGGTAACAGGTCACGGCGGAGCAATCTATATGGAAGGCTCCGGCAGTGCCCTGACGATCAGTGGCGGCACCATTCAGGGCTTTACCGCAAGCACAAGCGGTGGCGGTGTGTACATGAGCGGTGGCACCTTCAACATGACCGGAGGCGCAATTGAAAATTGTACAGCATCAGAAGGTGCAGGCGTAAAAATGTATCCTGACTCTGGAAACACCTGTACTTTTACCATGAGCGACTCGGCTGAAATCAAAAATTGCAGCAATGATGGTGTTTCGATTGCTTGGAGTGGAACGTCCAAGTTCATAATGAGTGGAGGAACCATCGACAACAACAAAGGATATGGTTTATGGACTTCCGCTGGTAGCAATACAGAGATCTTACTGAGTGGCGGCACCATTACAAACAGTGAACGCTATGATATGGTCATTCATACTGGTGTTCAGCTGCGTGTAAATGATGCTACCGTCAGCGGAAAAATCCAAAACCGTGGAACGATTACCGGAACGGGGAATGCTGAGTTTACCGGAACAGTCGTAAATGAGTCTGCGGGAAAGATTGAAAGCGGAAAATTCAAAAGAATTGAAGATGCTTCCACTGCTGGTGTACGCAATGCGGTAGAATATGAGGCGTATGTCAAACTGATTGGTCACAGTTGGCCGAATGAATCAACCTTAAGAGCGATTCAAGACAAAGCGCATGGGAATGTTCAGCTCAAATTCCTGAGCTATGTGACACCGGACGACATGGAGAATACATTGACCATCCCCGAGGACGTTACAGTTACTGTTGATCTGACGGGCAAGCAGGTTGCTGGAGAAAACGCCGAAATCATCAATCATGGTAATCTGACATTGATTGACAGTGGTACGGGTGGTACCCTGAACATTCCCATTGAAAACAACGGAACCCTGAACGCCAACGGCGGTACCGTAACTGGTGAAGTGACCAATAAGGGCACAATCACAACGACCGGAGAAAAGGCGACTCAATTCTCTGGAGGCGTGACAAACGAGAGCGATGGTAAAATTGAGAATGGTACGTTTTCCGGCGAAGTGACCAATAATGGCGCAATTGAGAATGGTACGTTTTCCGGCAAGGTGACAAACAACGGAACCATTGGCAACGGCAACTTTACCGGTGCTGTGACCAACGAGCAAACCGGTGTGATCTCCGGCGGCAAGTTTGACGAAAGCAAGCTGACCAACAACGGCGGCACCCTGCCCCCGAAGCCGGGCGACAACAAGCCGGGCGACAACAAGCCGGATGACACCAACAAGGACAATGACAAAAAGGAAGATACGTACGACCTGACCGTCAAGAACGCCGAAGTGACCGTGAAGGATGCTGACGGCAAGGCAGTGGAATTTACCAAGGCCGAGGATGGCACCCTGACGGCTAAAGTTCCCGAAAATGCCGAAGTGACGGTGAAATACACCGCTCCCACCGATGCGATTGTATTTGACCTGTGGAGCATTAACAGTGATGCGAAGCTGGATGTGAACGTCAAGGAGAACCCCCTGACCTTCAAGATGCCTGCACAGGCTGTGACCATCGAGGCCATGACGCAGGATGCCACCATTGAAAGCGAAGGTCCCGGCGTGCTGGGTACCGCTGCCATGATCGGTGTTGCCGGTGCCGGTACGGCTGTGCTGGGTTATACCGGTTACATGATCGGCACGGAACTGTACCTGAACACTGTCCTGCCTGCCGGTGCAGCTATCCCCCAGAACACCACCGAACTGGCAAAACTCCTCTGGACCGAAGCTGGCAAACCCGCCCCTGCCGCTGTGATGGCTGAGGATGCCACCGACGAGCAGAAGGCTCTGACTTGGGCTGTTGAAAGCCAGCTCATCTCCGCCGATAAGCCCGCAGACGCTTCTGTGGGCCGGTGGGAAGTGATCCGGGGGTGGAATAGGGTGAAAGAGATGAAGTGATCCTTCGTACAACCTCTCAGTCGCCTGCGGCGACAGCTCCCCCTTTGGGGGAGTTGGCAAAGCTGTTAGGCTTTGACTGAGAGGGCAAGGCAACTGCCCGGAGAGGGTTCGCCCGCTCCCCTTCACGAAGAGAGAAACCCCAAGAAAATAACGCAGAAAGTCCCATCGGTACGAAAAATACCGATGGGGCTTTCCGCTTGTTTAGGATAGGAAAGGGAATGGTTCAGTAATGGCCGGGATGCGGGCTTACAGGTTGGTGTAGCCCATGAGGTAGCGGTCTACCTCGGCGGCGCAGTCGCGGCCCTCCCGCAGGCCCCAGACGACAAGGCTCTGGCCCCGGCGCATATCGCCGCAGGCGAACACCTTGTCCACGTTGGTGCGGAAGTGGTCGGTGTCCACGCAGCCGCGGCCGGTCAGGCTGACACCGAAGGCATCGGCCACATAGCTCTCACAGCCCACGAAACCGGCGGCAATGAAGGCCAGCTCACAGTTGTAGGTGAACTCCTCGCCGGTGGGCACCATGTTGGTGCGGCCGGTCTCGGGGTCACGCTCGGGCTTGAGGTAGGAGATGACGGCAGCGGTCAGGCTGCCTGCATCGTCCTTGAGAAATTCTTTGACTGTGGTCTGGTAGACACGGGGGTCCTTGCCGAACTTGGCCATGCACTCGGTCTGGCCGTAGTCCACCTTGAGCACCCGGGGCCACTCGGGCCATGGGTTGCTGGCGGCACGCTCCTTGGGGGGCTGCGGCATCATTTCCAGAGCCACCAGATCAGTGCAGCCCTGCCGCAGGGCCGTGCCCTGGCAGTCGTTGCCGGTGTCGCCGCCGCCGATGACCAGAACGTTCTTGCCCTTGGCATCAATGGCCCTGCCGTCGGCAAATTTGCTGTCCAGCAGGCTCTTTGTCACGCTGGTGAGGTAATCCACGGCAAAGTGCACGCCATTGGCATCCCGGCCCGGAACGTTCAGGTCGCGGGCCTTTTTGGCACCACAGCAGAGCACCACGGCATCGTAGCTGTTCAGGATGCTCTCGGCATCCACGGCACCGCCCACATCCATGCTGGTGCGGAACTCCACGCCCTCGGCCTGCATGATCCTGATGCGGCGCTCGATAACGGCTTTGTCCAGCTTCATGTTGGGGATGCCGTACATCAGCAGGCCGCCCACGCGGTCGGCGCGCTCAAACACGGTGACGGCGTGGCCCCGGATGTTCAGGTACTCGGCCACCGAAAGACCGGCCGGGCCGCTGCCGATGACGGCCACGCTCTTGCCGGTGCGGGCCGGGGGAGGGGCGGCGTGGAGCCAGCCTTTGGCGTAGCCCGTTTCCACGATGGCGTGCTCGTTCTCGCGCACGGTCACGCTGCTGCCGGTCACATCACCGCAGGTGCAGGCGGCCTCGCACAGGGCGGGACAGACCCGGCTGGTGAACTCCGGGAAGCGGTTGGTGGCGCGCAGGCGGTGGAGTGCCAGCTCCCACTTGCCCTGATAGACCAGGTCGTTCCACTCGGGGATCAGGTTGTTCAGAGGGCAGCCCGATGCCATGCCGCCGATCATCATGCCGGCCTGGCAGAAGGGCACGCCGCAGTCCATGCAGCGGGCGGCCTGGGTCTGCTGCTCCTCGCGGGAGAGCCAGACGTGAAACTCGTTGAAATTTTCAATGCGCTCCAGCGGCGGGACATCCGTGCTGGTCTTGCGCGTGTAATCCATAAATCCAGTGATCTTGCCCATGATCCAGCCCTCCTTACTTCTTCTTCTGCACAGCGTAGAATGCTTCGATCTGTGCCTGTTCGCCGTCCAGGCCGCGCTCCTCCATGGAAGCGATGACCCGGAGCATCCGGTCGTAATCGTAGGGGAGGACTTTCTTGAACTTGGGCAGGTACTCGCTGAAGTTGTCCAGGATCTCCTTGCCGCGGGGGGAGCCGGTGGCTTCCACATGCTCACGGATGAGCTCTTTCAGGGCGGCAACATCGTACTTGTGCTCCACAGGCTCCAGGCTCACGGTCTCCTTGTTGACCCGCTGGTAGAAATCCCAGTTCTCGTCCAGAACGTAGGCCACGCCGCCGGTCATGCCGGCCGCGAAGTTCTTGCCGGTCTGGCCCAGGACCACGACAGTGCCGCCGGTCATGTACTCACAGCCGTGGTCACCCACGCCCTCGACAACGGCGGTCGCGCCGCTGTTGCGGACGCAGAAGCGCTCACCGGCCACGCCGGAGACGAAGGCCTTGCCGCTGGTGGCACCGTAAAGGGCCACATTGCCGGTGATGATGTTCTCCTCGGGCTTGTAGCCGATACCCTCGGGCGGGCGGACGATGATCTTGCCGCCGGACAGGCCCTTGCCCATGTAGTCGTTGCAGTCGCCGGTCAGGCTGAGGGTCAGGCCCTTGGGGATGAACGCGCCAAAGCTCTGGCCGCCTGCGCCGGTGCACGCGGCGGTGTAGACATCGTCGGGCAGGGAGCTGCCGTACTTGCGGGTGATCTCGCTGCCAAAGATGGCACCCAGGGCGCGGTCGGTGTTGGAGACCTCCAGCCGGACGCTCTGGGGTGCCTTGCTGCCCAGCTTGAACTTCTTCATCAGCACCTTCATGTCGAGGGTGTTCTCAAGGTGGAAGTCATAGGTATCGGCAGGCACAAAGTGGACGTTGCTGTTTGCAATGGCCGGGTTGTGCAGGATGCAGTCCAGATTCATCTTGGCGGCACGGCTGCCGGCAGCACTGGGCTTGACATGGAGCAGGTCGGTGCGGCCCACCAGCTCGTCGATGGTACGCACGCCCAGCTTGGCCATGTACTCCCGCAGCTCCTGAGCAACAAAGGTCAGGTAGTTGATGATATACTCGGGCTTGCCCTTGAACCGCTTGCGCAGCTCGGGGTTCTGGGTGCAGATGCCCATGGGGCAGGTGTCCAGGTTGCAGACACGCATCATCACGCAGCCTTCGCACATCAGCAGGGAGGTGCCGAAGCCGAACTCCTCAGCGCCCAGCATACAGCTGATGGCAACATCGCGGCCGGAGAGCAGCTTGGAGTCGCTCTCGATGCGCACGCGGGTGCGCAGGCCGTTCAGGATCAGGGTCTGATGGGTCTCGGCGATGCCCAGCTCCCACGGCAGGCCAGCGTGCTTG
>ERZ791819.748-NODE-748-length-12477-cov-6.055547_pt1 | contig 12477 bp, 15 predicted proteins | sample MGYA00510301_ERZ791819 | MGnify/ENA primary metagenome ERZ791819 (study PRJEB30046, sample SAMN00791999) | human gut metagenome | study: EMG produced TPA metagenomics assembly of the A metagenome-wide association study of gut microbiota in type 2...
AAAGTAACCATACCCGAAACACTTGTTCGACCTCCCCAAACGGCATAACGTTAAATTATGTATTGACAATACATACAAAACGTTGTACTATATGGGCGAACAATTAATTTTAAAAGGGAGGTACAAATCTATGACATTAAATGATGTTGTAGCACTTGCTCATGCTGGTTTTAGCAGAGAGCAGATTATGACTTTAGCACAGCAGGCAACACCGCAGGTAGCGCAGGTAGCACCGCAGGTAGCACCGCAGGTAGCACCGCAGGTAGCACCGCAGGTAGCGCAGGTATCACCGCAGGTAGCGCAGGTAGCGCCGCAGGTAGCACCGCAGGTAGCGCAGGTATCACCGCAGGTAGCACCGCAGGTAGCACCGCAAACAGGATTGACAGAGAGCCAGTTTGCACAGTTATTGCAGAGTGTAAATACTGCGAATGCAACAATCGACATTCCGCCGACAGTTTCGATAGACGATAAGTTAGCAGAGCACTTTACTTCTATGCTGGTAGGAGAAAATTTAAAAGGGGGTAGTAAATAATGGCAAACACACTAACACCTGTAGACGTATACGCGCTGTTTAACGAAATGGTATCACAGGCAACAGGGCGCTCTGATTTAAAAGCAGTAGATTCTACATCTTTTCAGTCGGTCGGAGAAATTGTTCTTCGCACAGGCACAGAAAATATACTTAATTCCGTGTCTACTGTATTAGCGCGCACTATTTTCTCTGTCCGTCCATACCAGTCAAAATTGTCTACATTGCTTGTATCTCCGGAACGCTGGGGTGGACAGGTACGTAAGATTATTACCTTGTATGAAGAAGCAGAGAAGACAGAAGACTGGAATACAGACAGTAATCCTGCACAGTTAGACGACGGAGAAGCTGTCGATATGTACAAAATTCGTAAGCCTAAAGTGTTACAGCTTAATTTTTACGGCACAAAACTCTTGCAGAAGCATATTACGCGTTTTCGCGACCAGCTCGCGCTAGCTTTTTCGGACGAGCGTGAGTTTTTGGCATTTATTGATTCTGTAATGATTGAGTTTTTTAACGAAGTTGAATTACTTAATGAAACAAAATCTAGGTTGGCGCTTATTTCGCATATTGCTGGTATGGTAAATATGGGTACTGGTGTTGTAGATTTAGTTGCCGAATATAATACAAAATACGGCACGACATATACAAGAGGAGAGCTGTTATCGAGCCAGCTCACATCTTTTATGAAGTTTACTGCGGCGACAATTAAGATATATTCTAAACGACTTACAGATATGTCGACCAATTATCACGCAAACCTCGACAGCCATCCTAAGATTATGCGGCATACACCAAAAGAGCGGCAGAAAATGATTATGTATGACCCAGTTTACATCGAGGCGGAATCCGAGGTTTATTCTAGTCTTTTTAACCCGCAGTACTTAGAAATAGGAGACTTTGAGGGTGTGAATTACTGGCAGTCACAGGCAGAACCAACGCAGATTAAGGTAAAGCCGAATATCCTCGACACCGCTACTGGTGCAAGCAAGGACGGTGTAGAAACAACTATTCCTTATTGTTTAGGCATTCTTTTTGACGAGGAAGCACTCGGTGTTCTGCCGCAGTTTGATTATGCCAGCTCTACACCATTTAATAGTGCAGGCGGTTACTGGAATATGTATATGCACTGGCGATTTAACGTTTACAGCGACTACACAGAGAACGCTGTAGTATTTGTACTGGGCGACGGCGGTGAACAGAAGTAGGAGGTAAATATATGGACGTAAACGGAGTATTAACGGCGGTTAGTTCAGTAGGCTTTCCTATTGTTGCGTGTATTTATATGGCTTACGTAAACAAGAATCAGACGGACGCACATAAGGAAGAAATGAACAAAGTAACCGAAGCATTAGCAGACTTAAAAATTGTTATCACAGAGTTAAAAGACAAGTTGACACAGTAGGAGGTATTTATATGAAACATATATCTGACAGAGGTTTAGAGCTTATTAAAACGTTTGAGGGTTGTAGTCTTACAGCATTTTGGGACGTGAACGGTTATGCGATAGGTTATGGTCATCACGGAAATGTAGAAGCATGGGATACTATTACACAAGAACAGGCTGACGAGCTTTTAAAAGACGATTTAGCAGGAAACTATGAGCCTAGTGTAAATAAGTACGACGATGATTATAATTTTAATCAAAATGAGTTTGACGCGCTCGTGAGCTTCTGCTACAACTGCGGTGCGGCTAATTTATGCACGTTATTAAAAAACGGACAGGCAACCCGCGAGCAGATTAGCGCAGATTTACCAAAATATAATAAAGCAGGTGGCGCAGTTTTAAACGGTCTTGTGAATCGCCGAAACGCAGAGTTAGCGTTATTTAACGAACCAATTTTGACAGACGATGAATACTACCCGCGATATGAAGGTGAAACGCAGGGGTTAGACGAGATTTTAGAAGAAATCGGTGCGCCTTTTGGCAATTGGAAATTACGTACACCTCTCGCGAACGCGAATGGAATAAGCGATTATGCGGGTACGTATGATCAGAATATGTATCTTATTAACAAGGCAAAGGACGGAACACTGATGAGGGTGTATTCGACAGACGATGAATACTACCCGCGATATGAAGGTGAAGCAGAGGGATTAGATGAGATTTTAGAAGAAATCGGAGCACCATTTGGTAATTGGAAATTACGAACACCTCTCGCAAATGCGAATGGAATAAGCGATTATGCAGGTACGTATGAACAGAATATGTATCTTTTAAACATGGCAAAGGTGGGTAAACTGCGGAGGGTCTAATATGAACGCAATTTTTTATAATTTTGCAAAGCGGAAAAATTCTACGGAACTTCCGAATACAGATGGAACACCTATCGACATATTGCTAAAGGATTCGACCTCTATCTTAGCTCCAGTTATAGAGCTTAGAGTAGAGGGGAATCCCTCTTACTCTTATTGCTACATTCCCGAATTTACACGATACTATTTTATCGACGATTGGAATTACAATGAAGGTCTATGGAGTTGCAAACTAGCCGTCGATGTACTCTCTACGTATCGAGGTACTATAGAGGGCTATACGTGTTTTGTAGAACGTAGCGCGTCCTTTTATGACTCTGATATTAACGATGAATTATTGAGTGCAAAGCAGAAACTTGTAAAAGTAGACGCTCGAAACGAAATCGCTGGATTTGATACAGACGGATGTTATATAATAAGATTGGCTAGTACAGCTTCTATTCTAGCTCCAACAGGTGTAGAAATGTTTGCAATATCTGCGAGTACATTAGGACATCTATTGTCTTATCTATACGATAGTTCAAATTTCTCGGACGTTTTAGCGGAAACTTTCGTAAAGGCTATATTTAATCCGATTGACTACATTATTTCAATCAAATGGTTTCCGTTCAGCGCCGATTCTCTTAACGGCATAGAGACCGATATATGGGTAGGCTGGTGGAATACGGGAATTAAAGGTTACATGCTTACAAAGTACGGAGCATCAATTATTTTAAAGGTAGCGCCTATGGAACGTTATTACAACGATTGGCGCGATTGTAACCCCAATTTTACGACATTCTCTTTATACATACCATCTTACGGTATTGTTGCAATACCACCCGAACACATGTATTTCGATGGCGGTCTTGATATTTCATGCAGTATCGACTACTCGACAGGACAGTTTGTAACATTTGTAAACACAGGCGCTTCTGGAGAACTCGATAAAGGTTGCAATCTTACAACAGCTGTCGGAATGGTTGGATACGACGTGCAGATTGGGCAGACCGTTTCTAACACTGGCGGTATAATACAATCTGCTGTATCGTTAGGAGGGTCTGTTGCAACTGGTAACGTAATGGGTGGCATTGCAAGTGGAGTAAATGCAATTAAAAACGCAATAACACCAGTCGTAAAAACTCTAGGTTCTACAGGGGCAATACAAGGTTTACGCAATCGTCCGTGGTTTACAATAAGTAGAACTGTATACGGTTCTGCCGAATATCCTACTGCTGTTGCAGGTAGACCGCTTATGCAAAATGTACAGTTAGGAACTTTAAGCGGATTTGTAAAATGCGGCGGGGCTAGCATTTCGATAGATGGGTTAGCGAGCGAGCGCGATACTCTAAATATGCTATTAAACAGCGGATTTTATATGGAATAGGAGGAATGTATGTATAATTTTAATGCTCCATTAGATTATAGCGCACAGTCGTTTATGGATTTTTTTAATCAACAGCCGTCGCAAGTTAAGGGTGTTTGGAATGCTGAGACGGACTATAATAAACGGTATTTATGGACACAGATTTACTCCGTTTTTAAATTTACTCTACCGAAGAATTGGGAACTTAATTGGTTTCGATACTGGCTATTTCATTACGGGTCGATAGCAGTATTGTATACGCGCGAGATGGGGTGGATTGCATATCCTTACGGAATCCAAAAATTAAATCTGTACTATCAGCCGAAGGATATTATTGTCACGTCGCCTTTTCTTAGTGGAGACAAAATCGGTCGTATTGGTGTAAACGCGGAGATTGTTAAACTACTGGATGACTACTACGGATTGGATGACCTTGTAACTAGATTTGCAACTAAATTATCTAATATTGACAAGGCAATTGATATTGCTTTAATGAATACAAATGTTGCATTTTTGTTCGAAGCCGAGAGCAAAAAAGATGCTGACACTATTAAAGAAGCTTACGCAACGGCGACACAGGGAAATCCGCTTGTAACTGTAAATAAGCATGTTGTCGGCGATAGCGGTTTAAAACCTTTTTTTCCATCGGTAAAAAGTAACTTTATCGTAGACGTGTTATTACAGGCAAAGAGAACCGTAACAAACGAGTTTCTAACAAAAATAGGAATCCGCAACGCTAATTATGATAAAAAAGAACGTCTAAATTCGCAGGAGGTTAGTGAAAACAACGACGAGACACGCTCTATTATCTCGGTAATCTATGCAAATATCTCTGAATCGTTTGAAAATTTGAATAGGTTATCCTCAGGCGAGTTAGGTTTGCGTGTTGAGTGTGCATACAAATATACGGAGGACGGTGAAGATAATGCCTAGGATAACGCTATATGGAATGCTACTATATGATAAAACGCTTTTTGATGGTGTTGTACTGCCCGATGGGTTAAATAGGGATATTCTTATAAACGAGATAATATCTCGGTCGGGAGATTTATTCCCCTATTATCAGACACCGCCGATGTTAAAAATTAACATATCTTACTGGTTTTTACGGCGACGTTATGATTTCGAACAGATGTTTAAAGCTCTTACTGCAACATACAACCCGATAGAGAACTATGACCGCTACGAAACATCGTCTAGGAATTACACTAATTCGGGTAGAGACGTAACGGAGCGCAAATATACCGATGAAAATAAACGTGAAGACACAACAACACTAGGTACGCAGACAACAACCATAAGCGCTGGGGAAAGCACCGAAGCTGTAAGTGCATACAACACAAATGAATACACAAACCGTAATAAAACAGGCAATAGCCGTAATGACACTACTAGCAACAGCGGCGCGGACAAATACGTAAATTCTACAAATACTAGCGCCGATGACAATTCTACAGTAAATTATGGTGCTGTACGAGACGAGACAGAGGTCTTACGAGCGCATGGTAACATTGGTGTTACAACCAACCAAGAAATGATTTCGGCAGAGGAAGACATGCGAGTAAAATATGACCTTTATGCGATGATTGCCGAAATGTTTGAACACGAGTTTATTGTACAGATTTATTAGGAGGTATAAATGGCATACAATAATGAATATCCATATGTAGACCCCAACCGCCATAATTCCGACTGGTTACTTCACGAAATGACGCAAACGAAAGAGACAGTAGAGGAGTTAAAGCGGCAATTAAAAAATAATTTTAACGCACTTGTGCTAGAATTTTTTAACGAGATAATGCCTAGTGTTATATACGACGAAGCAAACGAGCGTATTACGCTGTCGTTTAAAAATGAAAACATTGTAGGCAACGCGACACACGCGTATGATTCAGAAACAGACACATTGGTTATTAAAAAAAGGGAGGATTAGAAATGGCAGACACTATAAAAAATATAAAACTCGGAGACGTAACATATCCAATTGAGGACGTAACAGCAAGAGCGACCGCGAGCGAAGCAAAGAGTGCCGCAGACAGCGCGGAGAATACGGCAAACAGTGCATTAACTGCCGTAAGCAGTAAAGTGGGCGCAAAATACGAGAGCGATACCAACACTCTTGTTTTAGAGTAGGAGGGTGTATGTCAAATATAAACAAGGTGCGCGTGGGAGGAGCAATCTACAATGTAGAAGACTCTACAGCACGTACTAATGCTAGTAATGCTCAGAGTGCCGCGAATAGCGCACAGAGTGCCGCGAATAGCGCACAGAGTGCCGCGAGCAGTGCACAAAGTACCGCAAACAGTGCTTTGGCTGTTGCCAATGGTAAAGCCAGTATAACCAACGTCGTGAGCCCACCATGGCTAAAATCGGAAATTTCGAACGGAGACCAATATTTAGCTATTGTTTCGGGGAGCGTTAGACAGACCAATTGCTCGATATCGACCGCATATGGTAGCGGCATGTTTTGGACGGACGTTGCGTTAACGATTCCTGTTGCGTGCCAGCCGCCGAACGCTTTTTATTCCGTTACGGTTACAGCAGATATGCTCACTGGTGTTGGTGCAGTAACTTGTGTTGTAAGACAACAGTCTAAGACACAGATTATAGTAAGACTGTTAAATCCAATTAGTGGAACATTCACTTTCGATTTAATGGTACAGGCATATGGCTTTTAATAGGAGGAACGATATGAAATATGTTTCAGAATTTGATTTAAACGGAGAGTTAGTCGCTGTTAAAGACAGGGACGTGAGGGACGCGATTAATAGAATAGAAAAAACAGAAATAGTCGTTATAGGCGACAGTTTTACTCAGGGTGTAACTACGGGTGGTATCGTGCCAACAGAGCAACAATTGCCTACTCTTCTTGCAAAATACTTAGGATTGCGGTTACACAACTATGGTGTATCGGGTAGCGGTTATACTATCGCTGGCAATTTATTTATGTCGCAGGCAGAGCGTGCGAACGATGATGTTACATACAGCCATAATAAAGTAAAATACGTGGTTATAATCGGCGGCATAAATGACGTAAATTTTAACTCATCTGCGGATGTAGCAGGGAGTGCCAACTCATTGCGCAGTTATTTACAGCGGTCGTTTCCTGCCGCAAAAATAGTGCAGTTTCCTTGCTGGGGCTCCGTGTCGTTTACAACATTCGATAGCTGGAAAGTCTTCGGAGCTTTAGGATACGGAGACGACCCAAACACACCAGTGTATTACTACCCCGAATGCACTACAGCGTTGGTAGGTTATCCGCAGTATGTAAGCTCGGACAACATACACCCAACAATTTTCGGTTATGATATTCTTGCAAAGTGTATGGTAGCATTGCTAAATGGCACGTATTACGAGCGCAGAACCAGCTCTTACATTACTGCACCAACCGCACACGATGGTTGGGATACTAGCAATCTTGCAATATACATGGATAAGGATTGCATTACATTTGCAGGAACTATAAAAGCAACTAAAACTATTGGTGCGGACGATGTTGACGTTTGCGACATTCCAGCACCATTTACATTCCCTACACCATTGTCATGTTCCATTCCGAGACGAGATTTATCGGGTATTACAAGTGTTATGTGTGATTTCGCGCCGCCTGTTACATTATCAAGCGCATACACAGTGGGAGGTATGCGTATATTTGCAGACGGGGGTGTTACAATCACTGCAGGTACTACGTTCTCAATAAATATGACGATACGTCGCAGACCGTTCTAAAATCAAAGAAGCCCAGTAGATTATCTACTGGGCTTCTAGCAGGCTTATGGCGGACAAGACCATGCGCCGCTGATTCCGTCAGCTAGTCCTAGCGCTCCTGCCAGCTTCTATTATAACACTTATAATATCATTTGTAAAATCTTTTCTTTAAGTTCATAAGATTCAAATATCAAGTGCCCTTTTACAAAATACGGTTGTATAGTAACACCGTATTCTCTTCTAAAACGAATAACGTCCTGTGCAATCTTACTGCTAAATATAGGCACTTTAGCAGGCGAATAAGAAACGTATAACTCAGAATCGCCTTTTTTCTTATATATATACGCATTATCAAGCGCACAAAGCGGAATATACCCCTGTATTTTTCGATATGCTATCAGAGAAAAATCATTGTACGCGAAAGTGTTATCAAGCGCCATGTCATGAAACTCTGTACCATTCGTAAGTTTATAGAGGGCTGTCTTTGCCTTTTTCTCGCGGAACTCTCGCGACGGCGGCAAAATATGTATCGCTAAACCTCTATCGGGAATGTATGTATGCTTTTTATTGCTGGACACCATTTTTTCCGCAATAGAAACAATTCCAAGTCCTACAAATATTGGATTGTAAATATCGTTCGAGTTTGCTAATAGCCAAAGGTGTATAGGTTGCCCTCCTGTAAACTCTCTGTTACGGTTTATTGTCTCATACGCATTTAGAAGCGCGTCACACTCACCCTTCATTTTCTTTACGTGTTTTTCGGGTATAAATTCATCATATACCCAGTCCGAGCAGTCACTAAAGTTTATACCTCGTATCGAGGATACAGTACTTAACGCTATGCCATAGCCTACTGGTGTTCCGCTGTATATATACTTTCCGTTTTCGCCGACCTCTCTAGCATATACTCCAGCGAGAGAATCGTTTATTGCTTTAAAACCGTAATTAGTACCATAATCGTTGTTTATTGTTTTTAAATCTCCAATTCCTTCTCCCTTTTCAGTATCCTCCATGAGTTCTAATTCCTTTTGGGTTCTCCTCATCCATAAAAATTTTTTCGGAACTACAGCTGTTTCTTGTAGACCTAAGCAACCAGTATACCCGCTATATGTTTTACCGAAACCTCGACCACCAATAAAAATTTGAAAAGGGTATCGGTCGTCTTTATAATCGAAAATGTTTAAAAACATTTTATTTTGCATGTAATACCTCCATAACAAATAAGGGAGGGAAACCCCTCCCATTATTCATATTTATTCATTTAATATTCTCTCTACTTCCTGCAAGATTGCTGTGGTATCTTCCTTATCCAGTTTCGCCCGTACAATCGGGTAGTACTTTCCGTCTTTCCCTTTTCTTTGTGGAAACGAAATGAAATCACCATATTCCGCCGATTCTACTACGAAGCAACCGTATATATTTATTCCATTTAATTTCATATCAAACGAAACTGAGCCACTATCTAAAGTTCGTACTCCCGTTACTCTAAAACTAGACACCTCCAGTGTTTTTTTTGAATTAGACTTATTCATTATGCTACCTCCTGTTTTAAATAATATATTAATTGTTCTCTTATAGTATACACAAATGTATATACGTTGTCAAGTGATATCTTTGTCAATATCACAATAAATATTGCAGTCAATCAGAGTTGCATACTCCGCTGTTATACCCACGGTATAAGTGGAATCTAACATTGCAATATTACTAGCCGTTTCCATCATGCAACCGTCTATCGTTATGTTATGTATGCCTACGTTATCGTTATAAACCAATTCGTTACCTCCCGCACGTGAAAATGTAAATCCTGGTGCAAAATTCTTAATACATCGCATTTCCTCTACAGCAATATATTCTCCTGTGTCATAGCTTTTTGCTTTACTAACACCGGCTATAGTGATATGAAACCCATCTTTGTCGTGATACACATATTTCTTAGCCCCAAGAGTTTTAAATCTCGCTATTGGTTCATCGTTCTCGTGTTCAGCTATGCCCATATAGAATCGTGTTCCATTACAGTCGTAATAAGCCCCCCTCTCTTCTGCGAGGGCAATTATTTTTTCGTTAAATTTATCAACACTAGAAATATCCACTCCGACCGCCTTAGAAGAATCCGTGTCGCAATATATAGTCCTGTCCTGTCCCGTGATGTCAATCAAATCTTCTAAATGCAAGCGTGCCCAACAAGTAACCCATACTCCCCATGGATAGTATAGAAACGAGTTGCGCGACTTATGGAACTTATCTAATTCCGTTTTTATATCGGGTTCTTTAGTCTCCCATTCTCCCAATTCGTTTATAGTAATTTGTTGGTGTACTGGGTCTGTGTAGCACATACCGAATATACCATTTAGACGGTTTTTTGACTTCGCATACAAATAAGTAAGGTTTTCTAGTTTCTCGCGGTCGGGAGTTTCTCTGCGCTTTTCCTCCTGTATCGCGAATTTTAAATCTGTTTTTGCTTTAAAATATTCCATAACACAATCGCGGATTGGTCTCGGTAGATAGTCATAGTTTGCAATACACATATCCTGTATTGCTATACTATCCCAATTATATTGTCGTTTTAAAATCGTGTAGTCTACATCTGTTATTGTCATAGACAGCGCGGGGGCAGATAATACTCTACCGTTATCAAGCCGCAACTCAATATTGCTGTCTTCTGCTTTTCTTATGTACTGTGTGCATTTAGATATCGGTATATACGGCATTGCTATATTGTCTCTAACCTTCACATTTACAAGAGTAACACGGAATAGACACGCATATTCTCTCAGTAAGTCGTCAAATTCTGCCATATTCTCGATATCCCCGTATGGTACAAATTTACTCATCGGATATTTGCGCAACAGCATTTGCGCGGGATAGTCCGAAACAAAATCAAAAGAATCGACATTGCTCCATATACGACCGGACATAAACCTATTTGCGTGTGTGTTTCCTCCTCTTCCAGCTTCTTTTAGAAGACCGTACACATAAGGTGTCATTATTAATTTCGTAAACATCCTGTGATAGTCATGGTCTTTTCGACATGCCTTACGACAATCTCTACGTACATAGCCTGTAGATGTCATAGGGATTGTCTCTAAATTATCCGTCTCATTTATCAATCGCCTGTCAATCAGCTCATATAAAGAAACTACATCGCTCACACAATACCCGAATTCAGTGTCATTTAAAGGTGTTTCCGCAGTTCTAATAATTTTATAGTCAAGGTCTCCTACCGCTTTAATATGGATTACTCCTAGTTCATTTAACGTTGCTTTGTTTAATGACATATTTGTAAGTTTGTAAGAACAACGAAACTCAAAACCGTTATGCGTATTTACTCGTATAGGCGCTCTGTTTTTTGTCGCAAACACATTATAACCGCCGAAATTTTCTTCTAAATAATCACGAATGTACTGAAATTCATATCCTAGATTGTGTACGTATATCACTAATCGCCTGTTGTCATTTATTCTGTATATTTCTGCTAACTTCTCCATAAAATACACCCATTCATTCCAACGTCTGCCAGTTATTACATAGCCCGCAACGTCCATTTGCCAGTGATACATATAACCAAACGGTTTCCCTGTATTTACAATAGTCGTAGTCTCAATGTCGAATGTTGCGTAATCGTAAATATATTCTTTGGGATGTTGACCACGGCATGTAAGACACTTTTTATTTAAAAGTGTAAACGGGAAATCATCAATATTAAATGTATCAATATAATCATATGTCAGGTCGCGTTTAACTATTCTTGCTTTCCTCATTTCATCGCCTACTTAATAACTTAACCCCCAGTGTCTGCTCTAGGTTTTTAATGGTCACTTTTTTCTCGCCTTTTCTAAACTCTTCAAGAGCCTTTGTCATTTTCTCAACAACCTTATAATCGTCTTCTTTTTCACGCGCCATGTCATATGTTTCTACAATCTGTTCAGATGTGTAGCCACTTGCTACTAAGCCTAAAAATGTCTGCGAGTTTAAAAACTCATAAAATTCTCTAGTATTCGCAAATTTTATCCCTTTATTCGAAAATACCCGCAGTCGCTTATTTTCTATTTCTCGTATGCCTTTAACCGTTGACGACTTCCTTCCGAGAAATCCCTGTAATACTGTTATCTCGCGCCTAAGTTCATTACTCTGCTTTATAGCTGTCTTTGATTCCGAAAATCGTCTACGTCCTTTATTTTCTAAGTAATCGTAAACATCAATAACAGCACCGAATGTGTTGTAACTCTCACCAGTTACGCGGCTTTTTGCTCTCTCTAGGCGCAATATCCGCTGATTTGCCTGCTTTGCTAATACCCGTCGTATATCCTGTAATTCTCCTAAAGTGTATCCTCCTGCGTATACGTCTATCGTTCTGTACTCGGGTTTCTTTACTGTTTTCAGCTGTGTTATAGCTGGGGTTATGTATTTCTTCCTACCTCTTGCCATCATCAAGCACCTCCTCCATATGGTCTTTTAAATAGGCTATCGCCTTTAATAATACTTCGGTTCGGGTAGTCTGCATAAGTTCGGCGAGAGAATCAATCTCCATCCGCTGTTCTTCTGTCAGCCTTATGTTTATTACTCTAGTTTTTTTCATTACACCACCTCCTCTCTGCATGAAATAATTTAGTTGTATCGGTATATACAAGTATAGCAC
>ERZ791819.752-NODE-752-length-12455-cov-6.802984_pt1 | contig 12455 bp, 6 predicted proteins | sample MGYA00510301_ERZ791819 | MGnify/ENA primary metagenome ERZ791819 (study PRJEB30046, sample SAMN00791999) | human gut metagenome | study: EMG produced TPA metagenomics assembly of the A metagenome-wide association study of gut microbiota in type 2...
CTTTTTTGCATACAAAACGAGGGGCCGCACAGCTGTGCGGCCCCTCGTTTGCGTTTATATCTTTTACAGCATCCCGTGCCGACGCTGTTCGGCTTCCAGCTCCTGGTTCAGGGCCGCCTTGCGGTGGTCGAGCAGGAGGTCTTTGTTGTACTGGAAATACCGCTCACAGCCGTTTTCGGCGATGAAGGCATGGGCGGCGGGCGAGAGGGTCAGTTCGGTGACGAAGACCACCATCTCCTGACTCTCGGCGAATGCCTGCTCCATGAAGTCGAAGGCCGCTTCCAGCGCGGCGCTGGCCGTCTGCTGGGCGGTGTCCCGGGCATCCGACAGGGTGCCGAACTGGGTGCGCAGCACCTTGAAAGCGGCGTCCGCGTCCGGCGCAGCGGCGCGCAGAAGCTCTTTCTCCCAGCCGCGCAGGGTCTTGGCGGTCTGCAAGCGGGCTTCCAGCGTGGGCTTATCCAGCAGACCGGCGGTGCGCTTTTTCTGGGTCTCGGCCTCGTAGTCGGCGGTCATCTGGTCAAAGAGCTGCGCCCAACAGTTCGGCTCCTGTGCCAGCTCCGCGGGCATCTCGGCAAAGGCTTTCTTCGTCTCCCGCAGGAAGGCATAGCAGCTGTCGGCCGCAGCGTCTGCCCGCCGGGAGGCAGAGAAGCGCGTCTCGAGGCCGGACAGGATCAGGCTCACGAGGCTCAGCTTCTCGTCGAAGGGGGCCTGCAGCAGCCGCGCAAAAGCGGCAGGCTTGGCCTGACCGGCCAGAATGTCCTCCACGCCGTAGTCGTCACGGTACTTATAGTAGAGGTCGAGGTAGGCCGAGAAGTCCTCGGCGATCTTCTGGTGCTGGATATACTGGCGGATGAGCTCTTCATCGGCCTGCAGGCCCAGCGACTCATAGGTATTGAGCAGGTTGGAGAGGTCTTCCCAGCCGCGGGCGGTGACGAACTGGGTGCCGTCCACGTCAGCGTTTATCTGGTAGAAGTTCTGGGGGTGCAGTTCGAGATAGCTCAGGATCGCGCTGTGGATATGGGCTGCACGGGCGTAGTCCTTCCAGACCGGCAGATCCGGCTCAATGTCCATCCGGCGGACGCGGTCGAGGGTGACAATATCGAAATCGCGGACGGATTTATTGTACTCCGGCGGGTTGCCTGCCGCCACGATGACCCAGCCCGCAGGCACGGCCTGATTGCCGAAGGTCTTGCACTGCAAAAACTGCAGCATGGTGGGGGCCAGCGTCTCGGAGACGCAGTTGATCTCGTCGATGAAGAGGATGCCCTCTTTCAGGCCGGTGGCCTCCATCTTGGCGTAGACGCTGGCGATGATCTCACTCATGGTGTACTCCGTCACAGAGACGTCCCGGCCGCCGTAGTTGCGCTGACGGATGAAGGGCAGGCCCACGGCGCTCTGGCGGGTGTGATGGGTGATGGTATAGGCCACCAGCGCCACGCCGCACTCCCGCGCCGCCTGCTCCATGACCTGGGTCTTGCCGATGCCCGGAGGCCCCATCAGCAGGATGGGGCGCTGGCGGATGGCCGGGATGGCGTATTCGCCCAGAGCATCTTTGGCGAGGTACGCTTTGACGGTATGCTCGATCTCTTCTTTGGCTCGTTTGATGTTCATATTCTTTCCCTCGTTATCACGAATTGTTGAGGTCACGGTAGAGGTCGTCTTCCTCCGCCAGCGCTTCGGACAGGGCCGAGGCGCTGCGGGCGGCCTCACCAGTAAATTCTTCTTCGTCCAGCACCACTTTCATCGCCCAGGGCGGCACATTGGCGTCGTCGAAGCGGTCGCCCAGAAACAGAAATGCCGTGTCGTAAGCCGGGCGTCGGGCCGGGTAAGTCCCCATACCGTCGGTAAAATAGAGCAGACCCCGGAGGTTCGAGAACTTCTTCTCGGCGCAGAGCCGGCTGACGTACTCGAAGGCGGGCCGGAAATCGGTGCCGCCGCCGCCCCGCAGCTCGAAGTGGTTCATGGCACGGATGAGGTCGTCTTCGTTTTTGACGGGAATATCCTGCCGCACCGCGTTGTCGGCCTGGATCAGGTGGAGATTCATCCGATGGAAGAAATTCTCCCTGCCCTTCAGCAGGGTGTACGTCTCGGCCAGAAAGGCCCGCACCAGCTCACCCGAGGTGGAGTAGCTGGTGTCGATGACGAGGGCCAGCTCTTCTATCTTCTTGCTCTCCCGGGTCTCCAGCGGCTCGATGAGGGGCAGGTTGCCGTAGACCGACAGGCCGTAGGTGTAAAAGTTCAGATCGAACTCGTCCGGGTCGAGGTGGACTTCCTCCCGGGTGACGCAGAACCGGCGCAGGAAGTCGCCGTAGCTGCGGCGGCTGCGGTTTGCGGCTTTGATCTGCTCCCGCATGGCATCCGCGCCCTCACCGGCCTCTTTGTCCCGCAGTTCCAGCTCGGTCTGCATCCGCTCGCCGATCTTCTGCCACGTCTTCTGGGGCAGCGGCGCAGGCATCTGCTGAGGCTGTTCGGGGGCATCTTTGGGCCAGAGGCGGTGGTCGTCGGTGTAGAATTCTTTTTCCAGCTGGCGGAGAACGCCGGGCGTCTGCCGCACCAGCCAGCGGTAGATGGGGGCTGCAGCAGCCACTTTTTCCTGTGCGATGATCTCCTCATAGGCGTGTTGGCGCACCCACGTCAGGGGGCGCTGGACGCTCTTGCGGCCAAGACCGTCGATGACGTTCTCCACCGCAATGTCACACGCAAGGTCCCACAGGCGTTTGTCCCGCTTGCCGCGCAGCCAGAGATGGCGGAAGATGCAGTGGAACACCGTGTGGAGATAGAGCCGGTTGAGATATTTGGGGTTCTTCTGGTAGAGCCGAAGCAGGGCGCTGGGCTGGTAGCAGAGGATGGTCCCATCCGTCGCCAGCACACCGCACCGCTCGTCGGCGGTGGGCGTCAGGGCCGAGAGGGCCTGGTCTAAAAAGCGGAAGTCCAGATACAGCCCGCTGCGCACCACGGCCAGCACCTCGCCGCCCATCCGGGCCTGCCACTCTTCGTGAGTCTCGGGCCGGGCCGACTGGAAGGGCTTGCGGGGGTCAAAAAACGTTTCCTTCTCAGAAATCAAAATCATACCTCTTCTTTTGGGGCGCAGCGGCACGCTTTTTGTGCTCTGCGTCGGCCAGCAGGGCGGCCGCTTCGGCATTGTCGGCCTTGGCTGCGAGGGCTGCACCCTCGGCAAAGGCATCCGTATCCATCACATCCAGCGCCAGCAGGGCTTTGACGCCCTCGGTGTCCTGCGCCTTGAGCAGACGGGTCAGCACCCGCCCGGTGTTGGTCTTGAGGAAGTCCCGGTAGGCATCCCGGGCGGCATCGCTCAGCTGCCACGGCCAGCGCAGGCGGTCGAAGCAGAGCATCGCCATCACGGAAGCGTCGTCGGCGTCGTGGCCCTGCGGGAAGATGGCGTCGTACTCCGCCGGGAGAAGCTTATTTTCGAGGAAGCACTGCCGGTAGTGGTAGCCCTGCCCCGAAAAGGTGTGGAGCAGGATGTGGGCGGGCGTCTCCTCGATGTCCTCCCAGTAGGCGGGATACCACAGCCCCGCCCGGGGTGCGGCCTCCCCCACCGGCCAGAACAGCGCCCGCACGGCCTCGGTGATGCTGCCCACGAGGGCGAACAGGCCGGTGGCCTGCTCAGGCGTGGCGCGGACGACGAGGTCTTCCAGCGCAAAGCAGTTGAGGAAGACATCGCTGCCCATGGTCAGCTCTCCTGTCCCGGCAGTCAGGCGGCGCAGCCTGCGGCAGTTGTAGAATGTGCAGCTGCCGATGACCCGCAGACTCTCCGGCAGGGTGACTTCTTCCAGGAAGTTCCCGCAGATGGGGTGGAGCTCGTCGTCCTGCGCCGGGGCGGCGGGGGCGTCGAAGTCGAAGCTGTACCGCTCTTTGCCGCTCACATCCCGGCCAAAAGCACGGGTCAGACAGAGCTTGCCGTCCTCGGCCCGCTCATAGCGGCAGATCCTTTCCGGCCCGGGCAGACCCCGGGGCTTTTCGGAAAAACAGTAATCTCCCAGTTCGGTGATGGGCCACTGGCCCTCCCCTTCCGGCGCAGGAACCGCCCCGGGCAGCTTTACGCAGGGCTCGCCGCCGTACACCCGCACAAGGCGGGCCGTGCCGCCCGCCAGCGGCAGAATATCCAGTATCATAACGACTCCTATCCTCAAAAGCAAGGCCCGCCCTTTTGCGCCATATCGGGCCTCAGGCGTCCAGTAGGAAGTGGCCCGGCCTGCCAAAGGCTCGCCCCCTTGGGGGAGCTGGCATCGCGTAAGCGATGACTGAGAGGGCTGCAAAAAAGCTGCCGCACAGACACGCCGTGCAGCAGCTCCGTTCAAAACTTCATCACTGTGCGGCCTGTGCAAGGCAATCGTTCATTGCCGCAAATACCGCGTCGCTGGTCATGGTGCTGCCGGAGACAGCATCCACTCCGACGGTCGAGCCAGCCGCCAGCAGGGAGGCCGACAGCGTCTCTGCCGCCTTGCCGCCCAGCTCCGGCGTCTCGCCGGAAGCGTCGATCACAACATTGGTCACCTTGCCGCCGGTGATGGTCACGGTGACGCCCACCTCGCTCAGACAGCCCTGCGCACTGGCGGTGTAGGTGCCGTCGGTGTAGGTGTCGGCGTTATCGGCAGCAGGCACGGTGCCGGTGTTGGCGATATAGAGGGCCAGCACGATGCCGAGGACGACGTCCAGCACCAGCATGAGGATCATGTTGCGGGTCATGTGTTTTTTCATGGTCTGTGAAGTGCTCCTTTTGCGATGTTTGGGGGTCCGCTCGTTACTTTGCGGGCTTGAAGCTGTCGCGCAGGGTCACGACACGATTGTACACGCCGGGGTTCTTCGAGTCGGGAGTGAAGAAACCGGTGCGCACGAACTGGAACTTATCGCCGGGCTTTGCGTCGGCCAGAGCCTCTTCCAGCTTGCAGCCCTTGCGGACGACAACGCTGTCGGGGTTCAGATAATCCTTGTAGTCGCTGCCCTCGGGGATGGCATTCATGTTCGCCTCGGTGAAGAGCTTGTCGTACAGGCGCACCTCGGCATCCACGGCGTGGGCGGCGCTCACCCAGTGGATGGTACCCTTGACCTTGCGGCCATCGGCAGGATTGCCGTTGCCGGTCTCGAGGTCGGCAGTGCAGTGGATGACAGCAATGCTGCCGTCGGGGTTCTTCTCGACGCTCTCGCACTTGACGATATAGCCGCCCATCAGGCGGACTTCGCCGCCGACGGTCAGGCGCTTGAACTTCGGAGGCGGCACCTCGGCGAAGTCCTCGTTCTCGATCCACAGCTCCCTGGTGAAGGCGACCTTGCGGGTAGTGGTGTCGTTGGCTTCCCGGTTGGGGTTGTTGGCGATGTCGAAATACTCGGTCTTGTCGGCGGGGTAGTTGTCCACCACCAGCTTGACGGGGTCCAGCACGGCGATGCGGCGCTGTGCAGTCAGGTCCAACTCGCTGCGGATGCAGGCTTCCAGCTGGCGCATATCAATGAGGTTGTCAGACTTGGAGATGCCGGCCTCACGCACGAAGGTGAAGATAGAAGAAGCGGTATAGCCGCGGCGGCGCAGGCCGCACAGGGTGGGCATACGGGGGTCATCCCAGCCGTCCACGATGCCCATCTCCACCAGCTCACGCAGATAGCGCTTGCTCATGACGGTGTTGGTCATGTTCAGGCGGGCGAACTCGCGCTGCTTGGGGAACTCGGTGCCAAAAATGTTCTCGATGACCCAGTTGTACAGCGGGCGGTGGTTCTCGAACTCGAGGCTGCACATGCTGTGGGTGATGCCCTCGATGGCGTCCTGGATGGGGTGGGCGAAGTCGTACATCGGGTAGATGCACCACTTATTGCCCTGACGGTGATGCTCGGCGTACTTGATGCGGTAGATAGCCGGGTCCCGCAGATTCATGTTGGGGCTGGCCAGGTCGATCTTGGCGCGGAGGGTCTTTTCGCCCTCCTTGAACTCGCCTGCACGCATCCGGCGGAAGAGGTCGAGGTTCTCTTCCGGGGTGCGGTCCCGCCACGGAGAGGGACGGGAGGGCTTGCCTGCGTCACTGCCGCGGTACTCGCGCATCTCGTCGCGGGTCAGGTCATCGACGTATGCCTTGCCCTCGAGGATGAGCTTCTCGGCGTACTCATAGCACTTGTCGAAGTAGTCGCTGCCGTAGAAGATGCCGCCGTTGGGGTCGGCACCCAGCCAGTGCAGGTCCTCGATGATGCTGTTGACATACTCCTCCCCTTCGCGGGCGGGGTTGGTGTCGTCGAGGCGGAGGTTGAACTTGCCGCCGTACTGGTTTGCGATGGACCAGTTGATATAGATGGCCTTGGCGCTGCCGATGTGCAGGTAGCCGTTGGGCTCCGGCGGGAAGCGGGTGTGGATCTCGCGGTTCTGTCCTTCGGCGAGGTCGGCGTCAATGATCTCGGTCAAAAAGTTTTTATCTGCCATAGTGGCGTTCCCCCTGTCAGGGCATAGCAAGCCCGGAATTACACGTTTGATACCCCTTATAATACACTATTTCCCGCTTTCCTTCAAGGTGGAAAGCCGAAGTTCCACCTGTTTTCGGCGTCGTTTTGCGAAAAAGCTTTCCCTGTCTCCCGCTTTTTGCAAAAAAAGCGAAATTCATGCTTGACATTCCGCACAGAATCTTATATAATAATCAAGCATTCAGCGAATGCGGAATATCTGTAGGGGTATAGCTCAGTTGGTAGAGCAGCGGTCTCCAAAACCGCGTGCCGTGAGTTCGAGACTTACTACCCCTGCCACAAGCGCACAGAGAGTACTCTGTGCGTTTTGTTTTTGTATTTTTCCCGGAATGTCGGACTTTCCAAAACTTTTTTGACATTTTCTGAAATTCCTGCTTGACAACAGCGCATTTCTCAGGTATAATAACACACGTTCCGGCGGTCAACCGCCAGAAACGATGCACTTGAGCGATCATGGCCCGGTAGCTCAGTTGGTTAGAGCACCAGCCTGTCACGCTGGGGGTCGTCGGTTCGAGCCCGATCCGGGTCGCCATTTGCTGCTATAGCTCAGTTGGTAGAGCGCATCCTTGGTAAGGATGAGGTCTCCAGTTCGAATCTGGATAGCAGCTCCATCGAGAAAAAACCACTTGAATCCTTGCGGTTCAGGTGGTTTTTTTATATTTCCGGTCATTTTTACCCCTCGGTTTTCTTTTTGCTGCGCAAAAAGGCCCCCCGGCACCATGCGGACGTGCCGGGGGGCTTTGCAATATGGAGGAAGCAGGGCGATGCGGTACGCCCCGCCGGGGTAAGTCAGTGGATCAGCTCGTTATGAACTGCGCCGTTGATGGTGAGCTGGGCCTCGCTGCCGTTGTGGGTAAGCACAAAGGGGGTAGCATCGGGGCCCATGGCCAGCATCTCGTCGATGACAAGGCTGGACTCCCGGCTCCGGGTGCGGAACACCACCACATCGGCACCCTGTGCCTTGATGGCCCGCAGGTCGCCCAGCACAGCGTTGAGAGCGGCATCCTCAGAGGGTACCGCAATGATGTACCGGCCATCCACCACAGAGGTCTCGTAGGTCTCTGCACCGGTCACGGTGTAGTTGGGGGTCGCAGAGCCGTTCTCCTGAGGCTCCGGTGCGCCGCAGCGGATGCAGACGCCGTTCTTGTACTCGTGGCCCAGAGGGGCAACGAGATTGGTGCGCTCACCGGTCTCCTCGTGGCAGACGCTGCACTTCTGTACCGTGTAGCCGCTTTCCGTGCAGGTGGGGGCAACGACGGTCTCGACGAACTGATGGCCCGGAGCTTTAACGATGAAATCATGCCTGCCGTCTTTCGGCTTGCCGCAGCGGCTGCACGTGTATACCGAGTAGCCGTCCTTGGTGCAGGTGGCCGGGAATTTTACCCACACGTAACTATGGTAGCTAGGGTTTACAGGAAGCTCGACCGTATCGACGACCTCACCGCAGGAGCTGCACCGGTAGGTCTGAGAGCCAGTATGCGTACAATTCGGCCAGACTTTCTCTGCCTCGTATTTGCCCTTCGAAGGATTCGAATGATCGCACCCTTCCGGGGGCTGCTCCTCATCCCCCTCGGTCACCCAATCGCCGTTCTGGCGTGTTTTGGTCACCGTGTTCGAGCTGTTATGGCCTATATTGGTCATTTCTACTTTTGCACCGTCCTGGATGCTGCCCTTGTCAGTGCTAAATTGATTCTCGCCCTTCTGGACGGTACCTGTGCTGCCATCAAAGGTCGTTCCGCCATCGCCAATGGCAGCGCCCGCGCCATAGCGACCATATTTTTCGTAGTGCTCGGCACTGCCGGTGGCCTTGACCTGCGCTTTGCCGCCAATGATCACTTCGCCGGTGCCATTTGCGCCGCCGCCGATGCCGGCGCCGCCGCCGTATGCGCTATTTTCTGCCGTTACCTTAGCATCGCCCTCAATGGTGACCTTGGCGTAGCTCTTTTTGCCGTTTCTGCTGCCTGCGCCGCCACCGATCACCGCACCGGTACCTTGAGAGCCATATATATATTTTCTAACCTCGGCTTTCGCCTTCACTACTGCATTGCCGGAGATGGTGATCTCGGCTGTGTCGCCAAGACCGCCGCCGATCACTGCAAGGTCAGCACTGCTGCCCCCATATCCATAACTTCCGGTATCCACCTTATCCGTAGCGGTCACCTTAGCATTGCCTGAGATGGTAATGCTGGTTCGCCCATCTTTATCGTCTTCACCAAAACCAGTGCCTCCGCCGATGCCGCCATTGGCGTTGACCACAGCATTACCTTTGATCACGATATCTTCAGCCGAACCGCCACCATATCCGCTGCCGATCCGGCCCTGGGTATTCACCGTACCGCCATTGATCTCAATATGTTTGGTACTACGCCCGTTAGATCCGCCAATGGCAGCGCCATCCAAATCTGAGCTCACGTTAAGGGTCTGGCTTGTGTCACTTGCCGTAATCGTGAGCTTGCCGGTGCTGACGTCATCGTTTTTCTGGATGCCGGCATCGTGTCCATATCCTTTCAGGGTGTTCTTGCCCTCTACTTTGATCTCCACATCGCCGCTGCCCTGAATATCAATGGCTGCCATGCCACGAACATTCGTATTAGCGGCATTCGGCTGGTCGATGGTGGCATCCTTCAGCTTCAGCTTGACCAGCGTGTTGGCGAAGATCTGGATGATGCCTCTGCGCTCTCCCTCGCCGCTGCTGCGGGCCGGAGCCTTGCGGGAGCCATTGGAGGCGTCGTCAGAGGCGCTGGCAGTAGCCTCGGCAGAAGCCTTGGCCTCTGGCTTGGGCTGTCCCTCGTCCTCTGCTTTGGGCTCCTGCCCCTCGCCAGCGGAAGCATTCAGCTCCCCGTTTGCAGGGGCATTCTGCTCCTTCTTTTCCTCGTCAGCAGGGTCGCTGTTGTTATCCTTATTTTCGGTCTCGGTCTTCTGCTCAGGGTCAGCCGGAGCTTCGGTATCCTTCTGCTCCTGCTTTTTCTCAGCAGCGGGGGTGTCCTCTGCCTCCGGGGTCTCCTTCGAGGTCTCCTCCTTAGCCGGAGCCTTGGCCGGAGTCACAGGCTGGTTTTCTTCCTGCTGGTTCTCCTCCGCAGTCGTCATAGCTCCATTAGCGGAGCTATAGGTGCCGGTAATCACGATCTCATCATTGTCGTCGATCTTAGACGCCGCTCCGTTGCCCTGCGTCACGGTGATGCCGCTTTCATCCGCCTTGATCACAAGGCCGCCGTTGGCAAGATCAAACTCGGCCGCAAATGCCGGGGCGGAAAGGGATACCGCCATGCTCAGGGCCACGGCCGCCGCCGCGACTTGCCGGAGCAATTTTTTTCTTCGCATGATTTTTACCTCCCGTTTTGTATTTTGTGGCTTTTCTGCCAAATTTATTATCCCCCCCCCCTACTATCTGTGCAATATAACAGTTGGACAATCTTGCTCCACTTTTTTTAGCAAAAATGACAAAAAACGCCGTTGGCCCGCACCTTTTGTGCAGGCCGCCAGCGTTATCGTCCATGTATCCCGGCTAAAATATCACGCTCGTGCGTTTGCCCCCACTGCCCGCCCCCACTGCCCCGCCGGGCCGGGGCAAACAAAAAAAAAAAACACCCCGAAGCCTTGATGGCTTCAGGGTGTTCTGAGCTGGAGCTGCTATCCAGATTCGAACTGGAGACCTCATCCTTACCAAGGATGCGCTCTACCAACTGAGCTATAGCAGCACACTCACAGCTCAATTATAATACCATAAACTCTGCCGCATTGCAAGCGTTTTTTGCAAAAAAATCTGGCATTTTGCGTTTTTCTGCCCGGATGCAGAAAAACGGCTGCCGTTTTTCCACGGCAGCCGTCTGCATTGTTGAAACTATCACTCGATGAGGCCGTTCAGCAGGGCCAGGCACTTGCGGCTGTGCAGCTTGCGGATAGCCTTTGCCTCGATCTGGCGGACGCGCTCACGGGTGACGCCGAAGTCGCGGCCCACCTCTTCCAGCGTGCGGGGACGGCCATCGTCCAGACCAAAGCGGAGACGGATGACCTTCTCTTCACGGGGGGTCAGGCTCTTGAGGGCCTGATTGATCTGCTGGGCCACCATGGCGCGGTCAGCAGCCTTGCCGGGAGCCTCGGCATTCTCGTCGGCGACAAAATCGCCCAGAGAGGAATCCTCTTCCTCGCCCACGGGGCTTTCCAGGCTGGCGGGCTCCTGTGCCATCCGCTGGATCTCACGCACACGCTCCACGCTCATGTCCATGGCCTTTGCCAGCTCTTCCGGGGTGGGCTCGTGGCCGTTCTGGTAGACCAGCTGGTTGGTGGCCTGACGCATCCGGTTGATGGTCTCGACCATGTGCACCGGGATGCGGATGGTGCGGGCCTGGTCGGCGATGGCGCGGGTGATGGCCTGACGGATCCACCAGGTGGCGTAGGTGGAGAAGCGGAAGCCGCGGTCGCAGTCGAACTTCTCAGCCGCCTTGATGAGGCCGATGTTGCCCTCCTGGATAAGGTCGAGGAAGGCCAGATTGTGGCCCACGTGCTTCTTGGCGATGGAGACCACCAGACGGAGGTTCGCTTCGCTCAGGCTGCGGCGGGCGTTCAGGCCGTCGCGGCGGGTCTTCAGCAGCTCCTGACGGCGCTCCTCGGTCAGGGGGCCGTTCTCCACAGCCTCCATGGCCTCTTCCTCCGCAGCCTTTTCCTCGGCGTCCACGCTGGGCTTCTCGCTGCCCTCTTCGTCGATGTCCTCGGTGTAGCTGCGGCTGTTCTCGTCTTCCTCGAACGAGAAGCGGGCGCTGTTCTTCTTGATGTACTCGGGCGCACCGTACTTCTGGCGGTCGGCCTGCAGGATATGGGCAGCCTCGGCACCGGCGTGGATGCGCTTGCTCAGGTCAACTTCCTGCTCCGCGCTCAGCAGAGGGATCTGGCCGATCTGCTTGAGGTAGTTCTTGACGGGGTCGTCCAGCAGCTCATCCATCGCAGCCTTCAGGTCGGCGGGGTTCTCCTCGGCGGCTTCTTCCTCGTCGTCGCCGCCCAGACCCAGCTCGTCGCTGTTGTTCTCGGCGTTTTCCACCTCGGCGATGATGCTGTCCACGTCCAGATTCACATCGGCGTCGGCCTCATCCTCGATGATCTTGATGCCGCGCTCTTCAAGGAGCGTATAGAGCGTTTCCACATCCATCCTGCACTGTGCAGCCAAAGTTTTGGCCTCCTGTGCCGACAGGGTGCCTTCGCCTTTCGTCAACAGTTCCTTCAAAGTCATGCCCATTTCGCTCTCTCCTTCTCACTGCGGGGGAAGCGCCCCGCAAGTGAACTTGTCTCATAGTTTCGGCCTTGCCGCATCAAATGACAAGACCTCCGTTGACGCCGAACACCTGGCCGGTGATGTAGCCGGCGTCTTCTCCGGCGAGGTACAGCAGAAGCTTTGCCACCTCTTCGGCGGTGCCGAGACGGCCCACAGGGGTCTCTTCGGCCAGCGCCGCTTTGTCCTCAGCAGTGAACGAAGCCATCATATCGGTGTCGATGACGCCGGGGGCCACACAGTTCACGGTGATGCCGCTGGGACCTTCTTCTTTTGCCAGCGCCTTGGTCAGGCCGATGAGGCCCGCCTTGGCGGCGGAATAGTGTACCTCGCAGCTGCCGCCGGTCTGGCCCCACATGCTGCTCACGGTGAGGATACGGCCCGCTTTGCGGCGTATCATCCCGGGCAGGGCCAGCTGGCAGAGGTTGAACGCACCGGTCAGGTTGACGTCCAGCATCCGCTGCCACTCTTCCGGCGTGATGTCGGTGAACAGCTTCTGCTGGGCGATGCCCGCGTTGCTCACCAGCACATCCACCCGGCCCAGCGCCTGCTCGGCGGCGCGGAAGGCCAGCTCACAGCTGGCCCGGCTGGCCACGTCACACTGGATGGCCAGTACGCCCGGCAGCTCTTTTTGCAGGGCTGCGGCGGCCTCGGCGTTGGTGTGGTAGAACACTGCCACCCGGTAGCCCGCCGCATAGAATGCGCGGGCTGCTGCTGCGCCGATGCCCCG
>ERZ791819.760-NODE-760-length-12371-cov-6.310003_pt1 | contig 12371 bp, 9 predicted proteins | sample MGYA00510301_ERZ791819 | MGnify/ENA primary metagenome ERZ791819 (study PRJEB30046, sample SAMN00791999) | human gut metagenome | study: EMG produced TPA metagenomics assembly of the A metagenome-wide association study of gut microbiota in type 2...
CCGATCTGTACCGCGCCCGCTGCTTTGTGCCTGGACACTGGGTCACTGTGTGCACCGGCACCGAGACCTACGCCGCAAAGGCCCTTGCCATCGACGAGGAAGGGCGGCTGGTGGTCCAGCGGGAGAACGGCCGCCCGCAGGCATTACGCTGCGGCGAGGTGACCACCCGCCCGACCCGGACCGAATAAGATGCAAAAAAGCAGCCTTCCCGGATCTTCTCCGGAAAGGCTGCTTTTGCCTTTTGTTTATACTTCGTCCAGTGCCTGGGCTTCCAGCACCGGGATGCCCTCGGCTTCCAGCACACGGCGCAGGATGCCGGGCAGGCCGGCCTTCGGCACTTTGTTCTCGATGCACAGGGTGATGATGCCGTTCAGGGTGGAGGCTTCCACGCACAGGGAGCCGCCCTCCGGCGGCACCCACACGCCAAAGTCAGTGATGTACTGCGCCAGCTCCGGCGTGTTCGGCATGAGGGGATTGCCCAGATAGCTGAACCAGAAATCCGCCGGGATGCCGCTGATGTACTCGCCCATCTGGAACACCCGCTGCTTGATCCGCAGGGGGGCCTTCTGCTGGTCCACCTTGTAGACCCAGCCCATCTGGTCGGCCATCTTGCGGCGCTTGCGCTCCGGGGTCAGGCTGACCTTGACGGCAGCGTCCATCTCCTGCACGAACTGCTCCAGCCGTACCCCCTGGGGCAGGTCCACCCCACCCTGGAAGGAACACACGCAGTTGTACCGTGCGTTGGGGGCACCCATGGCGTCCCGCGTGTCGGCAGAGTAAGAATACTGGATGGTGTCCTTGCCCAGATACTCTCCCAGCGCGATGCACAGCAGGCCCATGAGGGCGCAGAAGGGCTTGACGCCGTTCTGCACGCCTTTGGCCACCAGATCCTTTTTGGCGAACCGGATTCGGATGCGGTGCATGGGCTCCTCGCAGGTCTCCACCACCTCCCGCTGCATCGTAGTCTCGTCCATAACCTGCAGCGGGTACTGCTCCACCAGCTTTGCGATGTCGTAGGCCGGGCTGCAGGGGATGGGCGGGTTTGCAAAGGCGGTACCGTAGCGCAGGTTACAGTACAGCTCCAGGATGCGGGTGAGGAAGGGCGATACCCCGTGGCCGTCCGCGATGAAGTGGAACCAGTCAAAGTACACGACGTTCTGTGCGCAGTGCAGGGCAAAGAAGTAGCCGTTCGTCTGCTCCGGCATCTCCCGCATCACGCTGTCCGGGTACACCAGACAGGGCTCCGAGTTCGGTTCCAGAAAGGCTTTGCGCTTTTCCCACACCAGACGCACCCGGTAATAGGGGGCAGCTTCCAGCGCGGCGTCCAGCGCCTGCTGCAGCAGGGCCGGGTCCACCGGGTCCTTCAGGGTGAACTGATACCGGGGGCACACTTTTTCCCGGCGGAAATAGTACATGATGCCCTGAAAGACATACTCCGCCGAACGCTGTGCTGCTTCCATCGGCTCACCCAGCATTGGCTACCAGATAATCGGCCAGGTCACTGATGGTGACAAAGTTGCGCAGCTCCTTTTCCGGGATGCGCAGGCCAAAGGTCTCTTCCAGGTCGGCCACGATGGTCAGGATCTCCATCGACGAAAGATCCAGGTCGTCCATCAGGACGCTGTTCTCGTTGACATCCTCCGGCGCGATCTCTGCCACATCCTCCAGGATGGCCAGGATCTGGGACATGATTTCTGCTCGTTCCATAGAAATGTTCTTCCTTTCCGTGACGGATTTTGGGTGTGCCGATCAGGATCAGCACGGCTCTGCCCTCAGTATAGCACAACCCCTATGGGTTTGCCCAGTTTTTTTGCAGAGTATGCGGCACAAACCGCAAAATCAGGGCTGCAGGCCTCAGCGCATCAGCTTGCCCATAGCGTTGCGGGGCAAGGGCTGGGCGGAGAATTCCACGGCGCTCATACGCTTGTACAGGGGCAGGGTGCGGTTGGTTTCGGTGATGAAGTCCCGTACCGCCTGCTGGTCGGCTTCCTCGCAGCAGACCACAGCGCAGATCTTTTTGCCCTTTTCCTTTACCAGGCACTCCTTTACGGCCGGGCACTTTGCCAGCAGGCCCTCCAGCTCTTCGGGGCTGACGTTCTCGCCGCTGTCCAGAATGATCACGTTCTTCTTGCGGCCGGTGAGGAAGTAATAGCCGTCCTCGTCCACCCGGGCCAGGTCGCCGGTGTGGAACCAGCCCTCGGCGTCCACCACCTCAGCGGTGCCCTCCGGGTCCTTATAGTAGCCCAGCATCACATCGCCGCCCCGCATACACAGCTCGCCGTTGTCCAGCTTGATCTCGCAGTGGCCGTCGTCCTTGCCGATGGAGCCGATGTGCTTGGCATCCTCCGCAAAGTTGATGAGGCCGCCGCCGGTGGTCTCGGTGCTGCCGTAGAGCTGGGAGATCACCATGCCGTGGTCGTGGAGGTCCATCAGGGTCAGGGGGTCAAACATTGCGGACATACAGTTCAGAGCCCACAGATCCCCCAGCTTGTCCTGCTTGCCGGTCATCAGGTCGTGGTGGATGGACTGCACCAGCACCGGCACGGCGGCCATGGCCTGGCTGGGCATCCGCTTCAGGTCCTTATAGAAGGACCGCAGGCTGCCCAGGTTCTGGGCCCAGCCCATCCAGGCCCAGGTGAACAGGCAGCCAAAGGCACCCAGGTGGAACATGGGCAGCAGGGTCATGTGGCTGACCAGCAGGTCCGGGTCATTTTTCAGCTGGCAGAACCGCTGCCCCACCCGTACATGGTGGGGCATCACCGCAAAGAAGTTCCGCTCGCAGAGCATGACGCCCTTGCTGCGGCCCGTGGTGCCGGAGGTGAACATCAGCACCATCAGCTCCTCGGGCTGGATGCGGTTCACAAGCTCTGCAGGCTCGTAAGCCTTGTAGGCATCCATGGGGCGCAGCAGGCTGCCGTAAGCCGCCTGCATCTCCTCGTTGCAGCCGTAGTCATCGCCGTCGGTCAGGATGGCGGAAGGCTCCACCAGCTCCAGCTCCCGGTGCAGCTCATCCCAGCTCTTGCGCTGGTTCATGGGCACGATGACGCCGCCCGCCATCATGACACCGTAGCAGTTCACGGCGTAGTGGTAGCTGTTGTTGCTCCACACGCACACCCGCTTGCCCTGAATGTCCGGGATGGTGCTCAGGTAGTAGTTCACCGCGCGGCGGATGTCCTGCGCATACTCCCCGAAGTGCTTTTCCACCACCACATCCTGGTCGGCGTCGTACCAGCGGAAGGCCACCCGGTTCGCAAATCGCTGCTCCATGTTCAGCGTTAGCAGCTCATACAGATTTTTCGGTTCATGCAGTTCCATTATCGTTTCCCTCTCTATTCTTTAAAAAGCCAGTCTCACGACCATAACGCCTTGTGGGAACTTTTCCCACCATGAGACCGGCTTCTTCCGCTAAGATTTAGGACCGCAGCAGCTTGCCGGCAGCGTTGCGAGGCAGGGGCTGGGCCGAGAACTCCACCACCATGTGCTTGTACAGGGGCAGGGTGCGGTTCACCTTGGTAACAAAGTCCCGCACAGCGTCCTGCTGGTCCGCCTCGCAGCAGACCACGGCGCAGATGCGCTGGTTCCGCTCGCAGACCCTGCACTCCCGGATGGCAGCACAGGGAGCCAGCAGCTTTTCCAGCTCCTCGGGGCTCACGTTCTCGCCGCTGCCCAGGATGATCACGTTCTTTTTGCGGCCGGTCAGGTACATATAGCCGTCAGGCTCCACCCGGGCAATGTCGCCGGTGTGGAACCAGCCCTCGGCGTCCAGCACCTCGGCGGTGGCCTCCGGGTCCTTGTAGTAGCCCAGCATCACCGGGTCACCACGCATGCACAGTTCCCCGTCCTCCAGCTTGTACTGGCAGCTGTCGTCCACATGGCCCACGCTGGTCAGGTACTTCCCCTCCTGGGAGGAGTTCCAGGCACCGTCACCGCAGGTCTCGGTAAGGCCGTACATCTGGGCGATGAAGAAGCCCCGGTCCATCAGGTCCTGGAGCACGGCAGGGTCGAACATGGCTGCGCCGCAGGTCAGCACACGCAGGCCGTTCAGACGCTCCCGTTTGCCCTTCATCACATCATTATAAATGCTCTTCAGCAGCACCGGCACCACAGCCATCACGTCGCTCCGCATGGCTCCCAGGTCCCGGTAGAAATATTTCAGATTGTTGCACAGGTTCACGCAGTGGCCGGTGACGCTCCAGGACACCAGGCTGGTCATGGCCGAAATGTGGAACATGGGCAGGCAGGACAGAGAGCTGAACTCGTCGGTGTTCCAGCCGGTCTGGCTCCGCACGTCCTCAAAGGGGGTCAGGAAGGCAGGCATGGCGGTGAACAGGTTCTTCTGGGACAGCATAACGCCCTTGCTGCGGCCAGTGGTGCCGGAGGTGAACATGATAAAGGCCATTGCGCTGAGGTCCGGCACCTCGGTGATCTCCATCGCAGGCTCAAAGGCGGTAAAGGCATCCATGGGCACCAGACGGTCCCCGTACTCCTGGCCCAGGGCCGGCTCCCGGCTCAGGTATTCGCCGTCATGGAGCACGCACACCGGCTCCACCAGATCCAGCTCATAGCGGATCTCGTCCCAGTTCTTGCCGGTGTTCAGCGGCACTGCCACAGCTCCGGCCAGCACTGCGCCGTACATACACATCACATAGTGGTAGCTGTTGCGGGCCAGGATGGCCACACGCTGTCCCAGGGGGGTTGGGGTGCGGCTGCGCAAAAATGCCACGAATCGGCGCAGGTCTGCAGCGTACTGCCGGAAGGGCACTTCCACCACACCACCCTTGGCCTCATCATAATAACGGATGCCGATCCGGTCTGCGTAGATCGTTTCCAGATTGTTCAGGGACTGATACAACGAATGAACCATGTTAGCCTCCACGTCATTGTTTTTTACATTCCTGCAGCCAGGTCCACCCGGGCCAGGCCGCTTTTTCAATTGTGTTCAGTATACAATACCGCCGCTGGCAATGCAAGGCTTTTGCAACATTTAATTTCCATTTTTGGCAATTAAAACTTGCATATCTTATTTTTTCCATCCGGCAGCCTGTGCCGTCTGCCCAGAAATTCGGCCCTTCTACCAGGCTTTTTTATCGGTAAAGACAACAATTGCCACCCGACGGTGGGCAATTCAAAATTGACAGTGTGCACAAAAAGCATTATACTAGCCTTATATCCTTATAAATGGATCATTTTTTACTGTATGCGCCTGTTGGTCACCTGTTTCCGGACGGCGCAAGGAAGGACCCTTTTCATGGAAGGCACCAGACCCAGCACCGTCAACTCCATCGGCATGTTCGACATGCTCAAGGGCATGGGCATGATCACCATCGTGCTGGCCCACACCGCCGAACTCTACCCCATGCAGATCTCCGGCGGGCTGTCGCTCACGGCGTTTTTCCCGTTTATCTATCGTGAGGCCCTGATGGCGGCCTTTTTCATTGCCAGCGGCTACGGTTTCCGCAAGCGCTCCATCGGCAAGTGCATCCAGCAGCAGCTCAGAGCGCTGCTCAAGCCCTACTGCATCACGGCGGTGTGCACTTCGCTCTTGCATCTGCTGTGCCACTACATGGCGTTCCATTACTTCCCCAGCAGCGTCACCGAGACCCTCAAGGTGGCCGGCGGCTTTCTGCTGGGGCTGCCCCACACCACTACTTATGCCGGGCAGCAGTTCTTTTCCACCGGCCCCATGTGGTATCTGCTCTCGCTGCTGATCGGCTGGGTGCTACTGGACGCCATCCTGAATATCTTCCCGGAGAAATACACACACTGGGCTGTGCTCGGCATCATGCTGCTGGGCTGGGGCACCACACTGGTGTGGGAGCTGCCCTTCAGCCTTTCGCAGGGGGCCGTGATCGTGCCCTACCTTTACATCGGCTATCTGGCCAAGAAGAACCGCTGGCTGGACAAGCCCCTGCCCCGCCGCACCCTGTACATCCTGCTGGGCGGCACAGCTCTGACCGCTGTGGGAGCTCTGCTTGCCCAGAGCACCGACTGCATTTCCATGGGCGAGTGGAGCCTCGGCCCGCTGAGCATCCTGCTGGATGCTGCCACCGGCTTTTTGTTCATCCGCCTGTTCATGCGGCTCAACCGCTTCACCGGCCCTATCGCACAGGGCCTGCAGGCCATCGGCCGCAACTCGCTGAACATCTTCTGCATCCACACGGTGGAGCTCATCGCCATCCCGTGGTATCTGTTCGCGGCTCACTTTACAGACCACCCGCTGCGGGGTATGCTGCTGCAGAACGTGATCGCGTTTACCTCCATCGGGCTGGTGTGCGCCCTGCTGAACCTGCGGCGCAGCTGGATCGTCAAAGCCTCGGCCGCACGGCGGCAGGCCCAGCGGCGCACCCCCGCGCTTTCACAGCATTGATTTCCCCGGCTGCTGCGGTGCAGCCGTATCCTATAAAACAAGAGGAGAATCCGGTTATGAACAACGATGCCCCCCAGACCCTGGACGCGGCAGGCAGCCGCGTGGCCGAACTGGAACAGCAGCTCCGGCTGTCGGACGAAGGCGTTTCCCGGCTGGCACAGCGGTGCCTGGAGCTGGAGCAGCAGGTGCTGAAATATGAGGCCGTGCTGGCCTCGCAGGGTGCCGACACCGAACAGGGTGCTCTGCTTCTGCCCCAGCTGTTCTACGACTCCGGCTCCGGTTTTTCGCCCCATGAGTGCCTGACCGTTGCCCCTGACTCCTACGACGAGCTGACCCACGAAGTGTCGGCTGTGTTCGAGTTGCCCGTGGAGGCCAGGGCCCTGCGGCTGGACCCCGGTGAATTTGCCTGCTGCATCACCGATTTTTCCCTCTCAGACGAGCGGCTCAGCTACCACATCATCAACGGCAACGCCCTGCAGGAGGGCACCATGCTGTTTTTGAACATCGACCCCAACCTGACAGTGGAAAGTGCCGTAGGCTTCCCCGCCGGGCTGCGGTTTGCGGTGAAATATCGCTACTATCCCCTGGGCCGCTACCTGCATGAGCAGCCCGGCAAGGCCCTGCTGCGGGCGCTGACCGTGCTCAAGGAAGAGACCGAGGCCGTGTCCCGTCAGGGCACCGAACAGCTGCTGGAGGCAAACGCTGAGATCCAGCAGCTGCGCAAGCAGCTGGCAGAACAGCAGCAGCATCTGGCCGACCTGCAGAACAGCCGGGCCGCCTACGAAGCCTCGCTGGAAAACGTGCTGGGCAGCAGCAGCTGGAAGCTCACGGCACCGCTGCGCAAGCTGCTGGGCCTGTTCCACCGACATTGAAGGGGGTTCGTACATGTACAGCAGTTACAGCCCCCTGCAGCGCCGCCAGCTGCGGGAACAGACCTATACCGACACCCAGAGCACCTATCTGCTGGTGTACGCCCCGGGCCGCCGCAATGCCCTGACCCTTTCTCTGGCCGAGCAGCTGCACCGCAAGTTCCGGCTGGTGGACCGACTGGAAGGTGAGCTGACCCCCTCCGTGAACGGTGTGCTGCTGGTGAGCGAGGATGTGGAGTGCACCTCCACCGCCCTCACCTATTTTGCAGCCGCCTTGCAGCAGGGGGCCGACCTTGTGGTGTGCGACGCCGTGTTCGGCTACGACGGCGGCAGTGCCCTGTACCAGACCGACCAGCACCTGCCCGGCCAGCGCTGTGCCCTGCTCTCCCGCGCCCTGCTGGACCGCTGCCGCGCGGCGGCCCGCGGCAAAGACGATGTGCTGGAACTGCTGCGGCTGGCAAACCAGCTGGCGCAGAACTGCCGCTGCGTCCCGCAGGCACTGCTGCACTTCCGCCGGGAGCTGTGCGCCGAGGACGTATTCTCGGCCACCGGCAAACGCGCCGTGGTGCTGAGCCATGAACTCACCATGACCGGTGCGCCCATCGTGCTGGTGAGCGCCATCCCGGTGCTGCGCAGTCTTGGCTATGAAGTGGTGGTGCTGGGCCCCTCGGACGAGGGCTCTCTGCCGCTCTTTCTGGAGGCCGGAGCTGCCGTGGTCACCCGCCGCGACTGCGTGACCTCTTCCACCCTGTGGGAGCTGGCTTCCAGCGCAGACTTTGTGCTGGCCAACACAGTGGTGGAAGCCCCCGCCGTGCGCACCCTGAACGGCGGCTTTGTGCCGGTGCTGTGGTGGCTGCACGACGCCTTTGCAGGCTATCCCTTCATCACCCACAAGATCCCCAAGGAGCTGGCCGACAACGTGCACATTGCCGCTGTGGGCTCCCACGCCACCGCCGCCATGCACTCGGTGCGGCCCAAATTCAAGGTGGAGCAGCTGATCTACGGCCTGCCCGACTACGCCCGCGAGAGCTTCCCTCGCTACGACCTGAGCTATGCCGGCGGGCGGCCCCTGTTTGTCACGGTGGGCTCCATGGAGATGCGCAAGGGGCAGGACATCTACTGCGAAGCCATCCGCCTGCTGCCACCGGAGGTGCGGGAAAAGGCCTCCTTCCTCTTTGTGGGCAAGGCTTCCGACCGGGACGTCTCCGCCCATGTGCACGCCCTGACCGAGCAGTTCCCTCATAATGTGTTCTACCGCAAGCGGCTGGAACGCCCGGAGATCAAGTCGCTGATGGAGCAGTGCACCTGCATTGTGTGCGCTTCCCGCGATGACCCTATGCCCACCTTTGTGACCGAGGGCCTGATCTTCGGCAAGCCTTCCATCGTGTCGGAGCACACCGGCACCGCTGGGCTCATCACGGAAGGGGTGGACGGCTTTGTGTACCGCAACGATGACCCCGTCCAGCTTTCCAAAGTGCTGGCCCATGCCATCGAGCACCCTGACCAGCTGGCCGCTATGAAGGCCGACTGCCGCAAGCTCTACGAGCGCTACTATACCAATGAAGCCTATGTCTCCACCCTGGTCCGTCTGATCCGGGAGCTGACCGAGTCCCGCTAAGCCTTTTGTTTTATTCTTGTTAAATTCAACGCCCCGGAAAATCCGTGTGATCTTCCGGGGCGTTTTTGCACGCAGTGTGTCAAAACAAACTGTAATATTTGTCAGTTTCTTTCCGTTTCGGACATCTTTTTTATCATCCGGGCCGGATTGCACAAGAAAATTCGGCTTCCGTTCACAAAGACGGCCGGCGGCTGTGCTATACTTTTAAAAAGTTTCATCCTGTCTGAAAGGAGTTCTGCCCCCATGAACCAATCTGCCGCCTCTCAGCCTTCCCGCAAAAAGACCGTGTTTTCCCTGTTGATCCTGCTGGCGCTCACCTGCGTGATCGTGCTCATCTTCCGGGATCACTGGGCCGAGATCACCGCCGCCCTCACCCAGCTGAACCTGTGGCAGGTGCTGGTGGTACTGGCGCTGGGCATCAGCTACCCGCTGCTGGAGGGCTGCGTCTCCTATGTCATCGTGCGGGGGCGGCTGCCCGGCTTCACCCTGCGGCAGGGCATCGACAACGCCTGGTGCGGCACCTTTGGCAACGTAGTCACCCTGGGCGCGGGTGCCGTGCCGGTGCAGACCTGGTATCTGCATCAGGCAGGGCTGCCCATCGGCCCCGGCGTGGGCCTGATGACCCTGCAATATGTGTTCCACAAGGCCACGGTGCTGCTGTACGCCACCGTGATGCTGCTGCTCCAGCACAAATGGCTGGCCGCCAACACCACCGGCGTGCTGAAATATCTGCCCATGGCATATGCTGTGGTAGCGCTGGTGATCGTGGCGCTGGTGCTGGTGTGCGTGTCGCCGCTGGTGCAGAATCTGGCCCGCTGGGCACTGGGCTTTCTGCCAAAGACCGAAAAATGGCAGCAGCGCCGGGCCGACTGGCTGGAGCAGCTGGATGTACTGGGCACCGAGAGCCGCCTGCTGCTGGCCGACAAGGCCCGCTGTGTGCAGATCTTTGCCCTGCAGGCGCTCAAGCTGTTTTTGCTGTTCTGCCTGCCGTGGCTGTGCATCCGGTTCATGCAGCTGTCCCCGCTGAGTTTTGCGCGGGTGCAGCTGCTCACCAGCCTGATGTTGTTCGTCTCCAACGCCCTGCCCAACGTGGCAGGCATGGGCTCCATCGAGACCGCCTTTCTGCTGCTGTACAGCAGCTTTTTGCCTTCCGGCGAGGGGATGAGCGTGCTCATGCTCTACCGCATCGCCAGCTATTATTTCGTGTTTGCCGCCAGCGCCATGGGCTTTTTCCTCGCCCAGCGGCGTCTGACCCGGACACCGCCAAAGGAGGCGTGACTTTTTATGAAGAACAAGAGCATCCTGTACCGGTTCGGCATTGTCATTTTAGTGCTGCTTGCACTGGTGCTGATCTTTCCTTCCGCAAAGATCGACCTTGCATCCAGCATCGAGGCCAGCACACAGGCCGGTGTCCAGGTGGAGCACATTCAGAACTTTGCCCGCTCCGCAGAGATGGATTTTCAGCTGCTTTCTGCCGACGACCCTGCCTATCAGCAGATCGCAAACGTGCTTTCCGGCCTTACCTGTGTCAAGCGGTTCAACCAGCAGTATTCCTCCTACAGCCACGAATACCCGGTGGATTCCGTCACTGTGAGCTATTACGATGACGCAGAGAATCATCAGCTGCTGCTTACCGTCTATTCCGACGGGGTGTGCATCGTGAACAGCGCCTTTGTCAATGTCAAATATTCCGACGGCGGTGCCGCAGAGCTGTATCAGGCGCTTGCGGAGATCGTGGAATAAATCGTTCCTTTTCTATAGAAAACAAAAATCGGGGCGTGCAGGTGGTCAAGCTGCACGTCCCGTTTTTGTTTTCTTTACACGCGATGCGGTACCAATCACACCGAATGCCGCGCCGGAGGCCGCAGAGCAAACCATGCTGCAGCTTCCTTTTGAAAAAGAGAATGGAATGGAGGAATTGGCGTTTGCGCAGCAATGAAAGCCCCAGTGAGGCTTTTAAGCCACAAGGTGGTCTTGCGCAAGCAAGATGGAGTGGCCTCGCCACGACAAACCTGACGTCCGATATAGCTTAACCGCTATAGCAGACTTGAGTTTTGCGCAGAAGCATTGCAGGTACCTCTGCTGTTCTGGTGCAACGCGTTTCAAGCGGTTAGGTTCATCTAACCTCGTTGCGAGAACAGAATACCATACGCAGTTAGTCTTGTCAACCCTTATTTGAAAATTTTCCGGAACTTTTTTGCAGTAAAGTTTTTTCTGCCCGATTCGTGCACCCTGTACAGACACAGCTGGCTAAGGCTGTGCAAAATCCACCGATTTCCTCTTGCTTTTGACCGATATCTTTGTTATTATAGTTCCTGCAGCACTGCAACTCCACATCTCGCCGCTGCTTTTTGGCAGCAGGGCGGTTCTCAAGGGTGCAGTGTGTCCAAGGAGGCGCTTTGACAAATTTTTGTTCAGAGCTGCTCCGATCAGTCCGCCCCCAGAAAGCCGCCAACAAGGAGCGGCTTTTCAAAGGCTCAATAGTTAGGCTATGCTAACCAACGCATAGAATGGAGCAAGGAGGTTCCAATGATCAATTTTGAACAGTGGGAAGGCTTTGAGGGCCGCATCTGGAAAGAGGAAGTCAATGTGCGCGACTTCATCCAGAAGAATTACACTCCCTACGACGGCGACGAGAGCTTTCTGGCCGGCCCCACCGAGGCGACCGACAAGCTGTGGGGTGCCCTGCAGAAGCTGCAGAAGGCCGAGCGCGCCAAGGGCGGCGTGCTGGACATGGAGACCGAGGTCGTCAGCGGCCTGACCGCCTACGGCCCCGGCTACATTGACGAAACCCTGAAGGACCTGGAGCAGATCGTGGGCCTGCAGACCGACAAGCCCCTCAAGCGTGCTTTCATGCCCTACGGCGGCATCAAGATGGCCGAGCAGGCCTGCACCACCTACGGCTACCAGCCCAGCGAGGAGCTGCACAAGATCTTTACCGACTACACCCGCACCCACAACCAGGCCGTGTTCGACGCCTACACACCCGAGATGAAGGCCGCCCGCCACACCCACATCATCACCGGCCTGCCCGACACCTACGGCCGCGGCCGCATCGTAGGCGACTACCGCCGCGTGGCTCTGTACGGCATCGACGCCCTGATCCAGTTCAAGCAGGAGGATCTGGCTAACTGCGGCGACGGCACCATGACCGATGACGTCATCCGCCTGCGGGAGGAGATTGCCCGGCAGATCAACGCCCTGAAGGGCATGAAGAAGATGGCCGAGGCCTACGGCTGCGACATCTCCCAGCCTGCCAAGAACGCCAAGGAAGCCTGCCAGTGGCTGTACTTCGGGTATCTTGCCGCCATCAAGACCCAGAACGGCGCCGCCATGAGCGTGGGCCGCATCTCCACCTTCCTGGACATCTACATCCAGCGCGATCTGGACAACGGCACCCTGACCGAGAGCCAGGCACAGGAGCTCATCGACCACATGGTCATGAAGTTCCGCATGGTCAAATTTGCCCGCATCCCCAGCTACAACCAGCTGTTCTCCGGCGACCCCGTGTGGGCAA
>ERZ791819.766-NODE-766-length-12307-cov-2.102514_pt1 | contig 12307 bp, 8 predicted proteins | sample MGYA00510301_ERZ791819 | MGnify/ENA primary metagenome ERZ791819 (study PRJEB30046, sample SAMN00791999) | human gut metagenome | study: EMG produced TPA metagenomics assembly of the A metagenome-wide association study of gut microbiota in type 2...
TGGAATGCCTCTTCCCTGCTAAGGACGCCTCCTGCCCAGGGCATTGACCGCTTGAGAAAACTCTCTGAAAAAAGCTGATCCGGCAGGCTTCCATTTACAGAGCATAAGTAATATTAGACAAAAGCACCATGCTTTGCTATGATTGGAAAAGATGATTCCATGTAATGAATAAAAGGAGTTGGTAAGGCTATGCCCTATGACGAGCGGACCATCGAAGAACTAAGTGAATCGGCAGAAATTACCCCTATGGGGATACAGCTTGAGGTGAATGCAGAAATATTCCAGACTATTCACAACCTGCTCTGCACTCTGAAAGGTGAGAAGGCCATACAGCCGGCAGATGAAGCGCGCCTTTATAAGCTCTGGCGTATGACCATCCATGAAATGTCTCTGATCGAACTCCGCAAGGGACATGGTCTTGCTATGTCTGCGCAAGTCGGCATGCTCAGGGAAGCTTATGCCATCGAAACGAAATACGTGCAGGATCAGATATTCCGTCCTGTGACAAGCGCCAAGCTGACGCGCCAGGTGATTGAAAAGGAAAGCAGGTTCGATCCTGCTGAAATGGATGATTTTTTTGAAAAGACGGTCTGGCCTTCTGTCACTGAAGGAAAGACGGGCCACAAAAAACATCCCACTGCCTTTATCATCGCAGGCCAGCCCGGATCAGGAAAAACCCGCATGTCATCCATGGTCATTGAAGACTATGACGGCGATATCATCCAGTCCATGAGCGACAACTTCCGCGGTTTCCATCCGCGCTACAAACAGCTTCTGAAGAAATACGGACAGTACGCTGCCTGCTTCTCCATGGCGCAGAGCCAGTACCTGTCTGACCTTACGATGAAGAAAGCGGGAGAAGAAGGCTACATCATCCTTCAGGAAGGATCGCTGGAAAATGTAGCCCACACGATGAATTACATCAGCTACCTGAAGGAAAAGGGGTACACCATCTGCGTTCTTCTAAGGGCCTGCCCCAAGAAGGAAAGCTGGAAGGCCATCCATCAGCTCTTCCTCCAGCAGAGACTCAAAGCGCCTGGACTCTCCCGCCTGATCACCAAGGAATTCCATGATAAAGCATGCCTCTCCTTCCTTTCTGCAACGAATGATCTTGTTGCCCAGAATCTGATGGACAGGCTCATCATAAAAAGTCCGAAAGGGCTCCTTTACGACAGTGACGACATGCCGACGGAAAAAGTCAGCGAACTTCTTTCCAAGCGCATGGTTAAATAAACACAGAGGCTGTGACAAAATGTGCAATCATTTATTCACAGCCTTCTTTTTATTGAATGACACGAGGAAGGGAACGACCCCGCATTGCTGAAGGCCTGAAAAAAAGGCAGGCAGCATGACTGTATTCCGTCCCTTTTTCATGAGGTTATGAATGAATGCGAAAGAACTTTTAGTCAAAACGGCTGCGTCCTTGCAACTCGATGCCTGCGGCGCAGCATCAGTGAATTTTTCTGAAAAACTTTCAGAAAGGCTTACTGAAGCAGGAACCATTCCCTTTGCGCCCGCTGACATAAAGGAACGGATAGATACGGAAGCCCTCCTTCCGGGGAGCCGCTCCTTTTTTGTCGTCCTTTTCCCCTACCGCCCATCCCACAAGGAGGAAGGAAATATTGCGCTGTATGCAAGAGGGCTTGATTATCACAAAATGATCCAGTCCTACCTTGACCGCATTATCGGCGTGATGAGAAATGCATATCCGGAAGCAAGATTCAGGGGCCTTGCCGATACGTCCCCCATGGTCGACCGCTGGCTTGCCTATGCTGCAGGGCTTGGATTTTTCGGGAAGAATCACTGCATCATCAATCCAAAGTACGGCTCCTTCTTCACCATCGGATCCATACTGACGACCCTTGAGCTTTCGCCTGATTCCCCGCTCGATCTTTCCTGCGGCGAATGCAGGGAGTGCTTCTACCACTGCCCGGGCCACGTCATCCGCGAGGATTCCTTCGATGTATGGCACTGCAAATCCTACCTGACGCAGAAAAAGGAAGTGCTGACTGAAGAAGAGGAAAAAATCATCGCAAGGACGCCTCTTATTTTCGGCTGTGATGAATGCCAGCTCTGCTGCCCGTTCAACAAGAACGCCGCCGTCTTTACTCTTCCCGAAATCAGGGAAAACAGGCTTCCCTTCCTTACCCGTGAGAAACTGGAATCCTATTCCAACCGTTCCTTTGACAAGGAAATGAGGGAATATGCTTTTGCATGGAGAGGAAGAAAAGTGCTTCTTAGAAATCTGGATCTTACAGAAAAAGATTCCGTAAAATAATTCAACAGAAAGGGGCTTTAGCAAAATGACTGTTCATTTTGCTAAAGCCCCTTTTATGTACTCTGTTTTGTATCCTGTTTTAGAAAGAGAACAGGCTGATCTGTTCCTCATCAGGCATATTTTTCAGAATGCCCATGGAATCCATGGTGTCGATGATACTCTGGCTGACCTTGCCGCGTTTCTTCAGATCTTCCTTCGATGTGAAAAGATGCTCGTCCCTGGCACGTACAATTTCCTTTGCCACAGCATCCCCTAAGGCAGGAATACAGTTGAAAGGAGGAAGGAGCTTTCCGTCCACCATCTTGAATTCGGATGCATCCGAGCGGTCAAGATCGATGGGAAGGAATTCCATGCCGCGAAGGTACATTTCCGCGGCGACTTCAATGACAGTGGCATTGCCCTTCTCGACGGCTGTCGAATGTTCAAGCGCTGCAATGCGGGCGAGTTCCGCCTTCTGCGATTCAAGCCCCTTCAGGATGACCGGTGCATTGAAAGACCCTTCTGCGCGGATGGTAAAGTACGCCGCATAATAAGCAAGCGGCTGGTACACCTTGAACCATGCGATGCGGAATGCCATCATAACGTAAGCGACAGCATGGGCTCTCGGAAAGAGGTATCCGATCTTCAGGCAGGAATCGATAAACCACTGCGGTACATGGGCAGCATCAAGTTCTGCCTTGTTATTGGAACCGCCCTTTTCAAGCCCCTTGCCCTTACGGACATTTTCCATAACCTTGAATGCAGTCAGGGGTCTTACGCCATGTTCAATCAAATAGTTCATGACGTCGTCTCGGGTGGAAATGGCTTCTTCCAGTTTGACTGTGCCGCTTCGAATCAGATCCTGCGCATTGTTCAGCCATACGTCGGTCCCGTGGGAGAATCCGGAAATTCGTACCAGTTCGGAGAAGTTCTTCGGCCTGGTATCTTCCAGCATGCCGCGGACGAAAGGCGTCCCGTATTCAGGAAGCCCGAGGGCTCCTACGGTAATCCCCTTGTTCCCGATCACGGCTCCAAGCTGCTGCGGCGTAAGGCCCAGTGCTTCAGTGGAGCTGAAGAGAGACAATGTCTTCTTGTCATCAAATGGAATCTTAAGCGGATCGATGCCCGTAATATCCTGGAGCATGCGGATAACCTTAGGATCATCGTGGCCCAGGATATCCAGCTTGAGCATACGGCCCGAGATGGAATGGTAATCGAAATGGGTGGTAATGGTTCCGGGGATGCGGTTTCCTTCTTCATCCTTCAGGTACTTCTTGTTGGCCGCATACTGCAGAGGCGTGAAGTTATGGATGTCCATATCCCTCGGGCAGACCATGATGCCTGCCGGATGCTGGCCCGTCGTCCTCTTGACGCCTGCCACGCCGGCAGAGAGCTTTTCAATGAAGATATCGTTGAAGGTGAGTCCTCTGTTTTCCGCATACTTCTTGACGAAACCGTAGGCTGTCTTGTCCTGGATGCCTGCAATGGTCCCTGCGCGGAAAACATTGTCACGGCCGAAGAGTTCTTCCGTGTACTTATGGGCAACGCCCTGATCATCCCCTGAGGAGAAGTTAAGATCGATATCAGGGACCTTATCACCGTCGAACCCGAGGAAAACGGCAAACGGAATATTATGGCCGTTCTTGTTGAGCGGATGGCCGCATTCCGGGCATGCCTTGTCAGGAAGGTCGAAACCGCCGCCGACGGAGCCGTCGGTATAGAAATGCGTCCAGTGGCAGTTCGGGCAGACATAGTGCGGCGGAAGCGGATTGACTTCCGTAATGCCGGACATGGTAGCAACGAAGGATGAACCGACGGATCCTCGTGAACCTACCAGGTATCCTCTGTCATTGGAATGTTTTACAAGCTTGTGCGCAATGTAGTAGAGGACGCCGTAGCCGTGCTTGATAATAGGCGTTAGTTCCAGTGTCAGGCGCTCCTGCACTTCTTTGGGAAGCGGGTCTCCGTAAATGGCCTTGGCATTGGAATAGCACATTTCCACCAGTTTTTCATCGGCGCCGGAAATTTTCGGGTTGTAAGACTTCCATTCCTCGGCAAGAGGATGGAGGACTTCGCATTCGTCTGCAATCCTTCTCGTATTTTCCACGACGATTTCAAGCGCTTTTTCCTTGGGGAGATAGCTGAATTCATCCAGCATTTCCTGTGTCGTCCTGATGTAGACCGGCGGATGGGATTCAATCTTCCCCGGTTTTTCCCAGTTGGAAAGAAGGATGTCGCGGTTTCTCTGATCCTCGGCAAACATATAATGCGCATCAGACGTAGCGCAGACAGGCCGTCCAGCCTTTTCGCCGATTTCAATGACCTTCCGGTTCAGATCCTGCAGATCCTTTTCCGAATTGACTTCGGCAAACTTGTCGTCATTGATCAGGAATTCATTATTTCCAAGAGGCTGCACTTCCAGATAGTCATAGAACTTCGCCATCTCGATCAGTTCTTCATCACTCTTTCCTGCAAGAACTGCGCGGAAGAATTCGCCCATGACGCAGGCCGAACCGTAAATCAGCCCTTCGTGGAGTTCCTTTAAGATTGGTTTTGGTATCAGAGGACGCTTCCTGTAGAACTTCAGATGGGAAAGCGTGACCATGCGGTAGAGATTTCTAAGGTCCGTGACGTTCTTGGCCAGGATGATGATATGGTTGTACTGCTGCCTGTCCGTATCGGGATCGGCAGGGATATCTTCAATCATGTACCCTTCCATGCCGTAGATGACCTTCTGCTTGTACTTGTCCGCCAGATCCTGGATCTTTGGGAAAGCCTGTATGACGCCGTGGTCTGTAATTGCAACGGCCGGATGATGCCACTTGGCAGCCGTCTTGATGATTTCCTCATTATCGATCAGTCCGTCCAGGCTCATCTTCGTATGGAGATGGAGCTCGACGCGGGGCGTCGGATAATCGTCTTCATGATCGATCTTGATGATTTCTCCTTTTTCCACCTGCTGCAGTTCAAGGACAAGGCCGCCGGAATACTTGTCAAAGCGTACGTTGCCGCGCACCTTGACTGCCATCCCTGCCTTCAGTTCTTCCAGTCCGCCTGCTTCTTCCGGGCGGTCGAAGAATTTCTTGCAGGAAATGCCGTTCGTTTCATCGGCAAGGCTCATCAAAAAGAGCTTCTTCTTGCTCCTAAGTTCCCTCATTTCACAATTAATGACAGTGCCCACAAAAACGACCCCGTCTGCCTCATCAGTGATTGTGCGGATTTCAACGGGATTTCCGGTAATATGCTTCTTGCCAAGGTACATGCCATTGACAGCCCCTGAAGCATTCTTCTTTGGAGAGGAAACAAATGCAGTCTTCGGAAGAACGCTTGCAAGGTCGGGAAGAATATCAGGCATTGCAAATTCAGAAGGCCTCTCATCTGCGATAGATGCCTCCTCCCTGCCGCTTTGTGAAGCAGCTGCCTCTATTTCCTCTGCCGAAGGGAGAGGCGAAAGAGGAGCCGCGCCCGCTTCCTCATATCCGTATTCATCCGGAGGCGGCACATCATCCGGCATCATTTCTTCAGGCGGCATGTATGAGCCCTGCGGCGCAAAATCATCCGTCTCGCTCTCAGGCATGAATTCTTCGGGATATGAAGTCTTTCTGGCAGCTGAAAAAGCGCTTAATATATCTTCGGTCATATCATCCCCGTTGACGTAGATGGACTCCAGGCAGCGGATCGATTCACCCATGGATATCAGCGTTTTGACAGCAGCATCTTTATCATCAGCTTTGACATACCAGGCTCTGCATTCCGTATCCACTTCAAGAAGCGTGATGACGGAACCTTCCTTTCTTGATTTCAGCTGGTACTTGCCCATTAACCCTGCTCCTCCTTCAATAGAAAATCGCCTATCATTATACCGCATTTCATGCGGAAGGGTTTATTCCGTTTTGTCATTACCTTCAGACTTTGCTTTATCCTCATCAGCTTTTCGGTCAGATTCGCTCTTGTAGGTGATGACTGTATCTACGGGATCATAATCGGAGTAGAACGTATCGTGATACGTCCTTCCGTCAGCCCATTTGACATTCTGTGTGACGACGACATGGCGTCCGTCATGTCCCTCGTCTGTCTTTTTGTTTTCCTTCTGTGACGGATCTATTTTCGTTTTCGTCTTATTCGGAATCACATCGTTCTTGTCTGTGGAAATATCCACATAAGACGGCTTGTCCTCCCTGTTTCCAAGGATATAAATCGTGACGCTTCCGGGCGTATAGTCTGAATAGAGATAAACACCGTGCTTCAGATCATTGTGGAAGGCAAAATCAATGATGCCTTCAGCGACTGTCGCATCCCTGCCGATTGGTGCATAGTGGATGGGCGAATAATGGTTGGCTCTCTGCGTAATTTCAAGGCCTGAAAGAAGCGCCGCATTGAAGAGCGTCGTACTTACCTGGCAGACGCCTCCGCCTATGCCGGGTTCAAGCTTGCCATTGATGATGACCGGCGCTTCCTGATAGCCGTTTTCCTTCGACCTTGCGCCTGTCGCCTGATTATAGGAGAATGACTCCCCTGGCTTCACGTAGATGCCTTTAATGCTCTTGGCCGCAATTTCAATGTTCTTGTCGCGGCTTCCGTCGATCCCGAATTCCGTGGTGTACCTTCCAAGGACAACATTGACCTCCTTGGCTTCCTTTTCCGTCAGATCCGGTTTCTTCTCATCAAGGACGGAAACATCTGCTTCTCCGCTTGTTCCGTTTGACAGAATCCTTCCTGCATCTGCCAGGAGCGCCTTTTCGTCAAACTTGAGATAAGGGCGGCCTCCGGAGAAGGTGACGGACCCGTCTCCATGGAAAGAAGGCTCTGCATTGACAGGAGGCTTTCCGTATTCAGAAGCCAGTGCTTTGACCTTATTCCCGAGCGCCCCATCATCATACGATGCCATCCAGTGCACAGCATCTCCCATGACAAGGGCATGCCAGCGGTCATACCAGATTTTTGCTATATTCCCATCACGGCCTGCTTTGAGTGCCTTATCGATTTCATCGCCTTTATAATGAACAGAAAAATCAGAAAACTTCCATGCTTCGTCAATGACGCCGTCTGCGCTTTTCACAGCCAGCACGTCCGTCTTCAGTTCCTCATTTTTCTCATGCATGAGAGTTTCCAGTTCTTCCCTGCTCATTCCCCCTGCCGGAGTTCCATTGATCCTTACGCCCGGAATGACTCTGTCCGTTCCGGCCCAAAGGAAAGGCGCTGCTCCTGCTGTGAGGATTATGACAGCGCAAACAGCCCCCGCTATTCTTTTTATTCTAAGCCGGCTCACTATTCTACCTTCGTTCCATACAATATTTCAGAAAAAGATCTTTGAGACTCATGTCTCTGTCCCCCATTCTCTTTTTCAGTTGGTAATTAAAAATTCCAAGAAGCATCCATTCTGCATCCTTCTCGGTGACTTTATCCGCATCCCGTTTCAGATAACGGTATGCATAAGGAGAGCGCATGCCGAGCGCTTCCCTGATTTTCGATTCAGGCATCCTTGCTCTTTCCATTTCCTTCAGGATCTTTATATTCCTGAATTTGGAAGAAATAAGGCCCAGCCCGCTGATTTCTGTCGAAGTGTCTTTGAACACCTTGTCCGTGCTTTCCAGGATCTGCTTGACCTTCTTGGAAAGGAGTGCGTCTGCAAAGGCAAAGACGCCCTGATTCACGTATCCCGGAAGTGAAAACTCCAGAACACGCTTGGGCACCGTCACCCGTTTTCCCGTCATCAGGTCGATTTTTTCAACCTCGACCTCAAGAAGAGGCCGGGAAACATTTTCCCATGTGGACAGGACTTCTTCCAGATATTCCCTTGCTTCCGGTTCAAAGCGCTTTCCCCGTTCCCCCAGGATCTGCGCCATGATGCCGGCTGCCTGATCCGGCTTGATGAAGCCCATCTCTTCTGCCACGCAGAATTTTTTCAACTCTTTGACAACCTTCGTCCTTGCGTCCGGCTTTCCTTCAGAAAGGATGATAAGAAGCGTCTCTTCAGGGATTTCTCTTGCTGTTTCCAGAAATTCCTTCTGCTGCTCTTCTTCCTTTTCTGATTTTACAGCCTTTTTCAGGAAGAATGGATTCTGGATCAGGACTGCCGTATCTGATGAAAAAAGGGACTGCCCGCAAAGGGCATTCCTGTATTCCTCAAAGATTCCCTTACCCTCAAAGTAAGCGGGTTCCGGCGGGTTTCCCTTAAAGTATGTATTTAATATGTCTGACTTTCTCTCATTAAGAAGAACCGGGTCGTCCCCGTATAGGAAGTAGCAGTTCTTCTTCACTTCATTCAGCGCCATAGACCTTTACCTTTTAATTCCCATTTTTCCCTGAAAACCGCCGTCTGCATTCCATCTTCATAGACATTGGCTGCAGGGATTCCCATATATTCAAAAATTTCCGCATCCTCATAGGATTTGGTCAACCTGCTTCCTGCATAGACGGCTGCCTCTGGATGAATCGCGGAAACCTCTTCCTCAGTCAGAGAATCTGCCTGTTTTCTGCTCCCTGCCATCCAGAAGAGGCCAGGCGGATACTTTGTATCCGTAAGCAGTTTATTTCCTGAAAAAAGGACGCCGGCCTCATCAAAGGAAACAAGCCAGCTGCTTCCGTTTGTCCTGAAAATCATATCATCCACTTTTGCGCTGCCGCCCTGGATCATGCGGACGTGAGCCTGCTGACCAGCTAAAAGCTCGCGGCAGATTTTTTCCGGATCGCCTCCCGTCACCCAGATTTCCTTGATCGGGATCGTCATGGACAGCGGAATAGGGTTTTTGGCGTCTTCCAGATTCAGCAGAAGGATGTCGGCTGCAAAAATACCCTCATACCCGAGAAGGGAGTTCCATTCCCAGACGGAAGTCCTTGAAGCAAGGCTGCCGCTCTTATAGTATAGTATTTTTCTGCCGTCTTTTACAAGAACAGCCCCCTGATCCGGACCGAGCTCGGGGACAAGCACGTATGTGGACGGCGCAGAAATCCAGAGAATAATTACGATTGCAGTACTTAAGGGAAGAATCAGCATAAAAATTCTTCTCCATATTTTAGATGCAAGGATTTTCTCCCTGAAATAAAGAAAGGCGACTGTGATATAATAGCAGGCCGTCTCTGCAGCATTGAGTCCTCCGATGCCGATCGACGCCTTCGGCCAGCCTGACATCCACTGGTTCATCCGGATGCCTGCCCATAAGAGGTAATCCGAAACGTAGAGAATCCCGGCCGCAAGGGGCGTAAAGATCAATGCGATGACGGATGCCATGAGCCCTGCAATGATAACCCATTCAAGGAACGGCGTCACAATGAGATTGGCAGGAATGAAAAACAGCGGAAATACATGAAAGTCATAGAGCACGATGGGCATCGTAAATACCTGCGCCGCCGTGGAAAGCGCCGTTCCTTCCCGCACCTGCACGGGAAGGCGGGGAAATCTTTTGAAGAAGTAAAGAAGCGGCTTGTAAAATATCAGGATACCGGCAGATGCGCCGACGGAAAGCTGGAAGCTCACATCAAAGAGGAAAAACGGATCCCACAAAAGCATCCCTGTAACAGCAGCGCCTAAAATATTGACGGCTGTTTTCTCCCTGTCAAAGAAAAGTCCGGCCACAGAAAGGATCCCCATGATGGCGGCTCTCAGGACAGGAGGGACAAATCCGGCAAGCCCTGAATAGAAAAGGACCAGAATGATGGCTCCGCCAATAACAAGCTTCTTTGGAAGGTGCATCCATTTTCCCAGGAAGTAAAGGAAGCCGAAGAGAAGCGCCACATGCGATCCCGAAACGGAAAGGATATGGACGATCCCTGTCGCGGAAAAAGAGCTCATGACTGATTCCGGGATTTCATTATAGCTGCCTCCAAAAAGGAGCGTCATCATGATGTGGAGCCTGACGGGATCCATGTAGGGAGCAAAGGTATCCATGACCTTTCCCTTGATGAGTTCGGCTGCCTTTTCGGCCCGGTATTCTCCGGAATCGCCCAGAGATCTGACTGACTTTGCACCCTCGGTATAGATGCGCCCTATGATGCGGCGGCTTCTGTACCTGCTTTCCAGATCGATTTTCCCGGGGTTGTCATAAATCCTGATCGGCGTCATTTCCCCTTTGACGGAGAGTTTCACGCCCGGCCCGTAAATCTCCTTAGGATTTGTCTCATAAACATAGGCGAACCCCTTAAGCGGCTTTTCTGTGCCGTCTTTGTAACGGATATCTCTTAATTCAGCAGTATACCTGGCATACCCTTCCCCTTCCCGGTTGACGACAGGAGGCTCTGTCACGACAGCCGTATACGTCCCTTCGGCATGAAGCGCCCAGGAGGACTGCGCCTTCCATACTTCGTCAGCAAGATGCATGCGGCCCATTCCGCAAAGAGAAATAAAAAAAGCGCCGCACAAAATAAGGACGGCTTCTTTTTTATGTGTTATTTTTATGGCTGCTAAGGCAGGCAGCACAAAAAAGGCGGCAGCAGCTGCGATTCCCTCATAAAGAGGAAGACTGCCGTAGAGGAATATGCCGAATGAAAGACAGAGAGCACTCCAGAACAGGCCGTACTTCATACTCATAGAGTAATTTTATCCGCCAGTTTCGCATATCTTCCATCGCTGATGGATGGAACCTTCTTCAGATCCTGCTTCTCGGTGAAGTACCCGTTTTCCTGCCTGTACTTCACAATCTTTTCAGCCGTCACTGCGCCGACTCCGGGGAGTGCTTCCAGTTCCTTCGCTCCGGCCGTATTGATATTGATGAGACCTCTTGCTGCGGGATCGCTGCGGTCAGGGTTGAGCGGGATGTAAATCTTCATGCTGTTTTCTATGGGCGCTGCCATATTGACAGCTTCCACTTCTGCATAGGGAAGGACATCGCCTGCTGCCTTGACGGCATCATAGTAATGGCTTCCCTTCGGGAGTTCATAGACGCCTGGTTCCTTTACAGCGCCTACGACATACACGAGAAGCTTGTCATCCTTTTCATTGTTCCCTGCCTCGGCAGTCACGACGACCGGCTTCTCCTCTTCACGCAATGAAAAAGGATCGAATACAAAAAGCGCCGTCCCTAAAAGAATAAGCCCTATGCATAGGCAGAGTATAGTCATCCTTCTGCTTTCTTCATGATCCTGTTCCATGGGATTGCTCCTTGTTTCAATCCTTCAGGCATTGCCTGCATCCATACCAAAGAAGAGTCCCAGGAGCGCCTGGAACTCTTTTGCTGCTCCTTCGTAATTTCTTACTTTTTATTTCCGTTGTCTTCAGCCCGTTCCTGCTGCTGGCGTGCAGCTGCAGAGTTAGAATCAATCAGGCTCTGACGGTTCTTCTTCAGGCTGTCCAGTACGTTTTCCATGTTAGTTTCCACGTACTTCAGCACATCGGTTGCATAAGTAACAGAGCTGGTGCGCAGTTCTTCTGCAGACTTATTGGCAGAGGAAATCACTTCATTGGCTCTTTCCTGTGCCTGCTTGACCAGTTCGCTTTCTTCTGTAATGCTTCCCAAAGGTGTATCCATCTTTTGTATATTCCAAGTATCATTTTCCTGTGAGCCTACTTTCCATGCTTGGGAACTAGTGATACCTAAACTTTCTAATGATGTCTGAGAATTTTTCACTTCGATAACTTTCGTTGTTTTGTAGAGAGATGCTATGTTTGGCAGGGACTGGTTGATGGCATCAATCAGTCTTTCAATTTCGTCCTTGTCCACCATTTTCTTATTGGTGAACGGCACTTCATTTGCACTGTTAATTACATTTTCAAGTTCTTCCAGAAGTTTTCTCGTATCCATAACAAGCAGCCTCTCATTTCTTAATAGAATTCATTTTCCTGTGTATCATTTCCTGTACGTATGGCGGCACCATTTTGCTCTCATCCCCGTTAAAATGGGCCAGCTCGCGGACACCGGTTGAGGAAAGGAAGGAATAGCGGCCGTCCGTCATAAAGAAGGCAGTTTCCAGAGTCGGTGCAATCTGCTTGATCATCAGCGCGCGCTGGAATTCATATTCGAAATCGCTGAACGCTCTGAGGCCTCTGATCAGAAGATGGCAGTCTCTCTTTGCTGCGTATTCATTAAGAAGACCGTCGAAGGCATCCACTTCCAC
>ERZ791819.776-NODE-776-length-12144-cov-3.238895_pt1 | contig 12144 bp, 8 predicted proteins | sample MGYA00510301_ERZ791819 | MGnify/ENA primary metagenome ERZ791819 (study PRJEB30046, sample SAMN00791999) | human gut metagenome | study: EMG produced TPA metagenomics assembly of the A metagenome-wide association study of gut microbiota in type 2...
TTACAAACTTTTAAATCAAGAATCAGAAGATGTTTTCAACTGCTGATTCGCATTATTAAATATGTTTAGAATGAAAATGTTGTTTTTGAGTAGTCTGCTATTGGCAGGGCTATTTATCACTTCTTGTTCGTCAAGTGAAGATCCGCAATCTTCAGGGGAAAGTTTAGTATCATTAAAAGTACAGACAGATGCGGGTTTTCAATCACGAATTGTAGATGAGTCTGGTTATAGTGACTTGAACAATTATACGGTTCAGTTGCTGAAAGATGGCGAAGTTCTGGCTGATTGGGTATGGAAGTATACAGACATTCCATCTTCAATTAAAGTTTCAGCGGGAAATTATCAATTGAAGGCTTTTTGTGGGGAGGATTCTCCGGCTTCTACTAAATCTATGTATGTGGAAGGTGTAAGTGAAACTTTAAATGTTACAGGTGCAGAAGAAGGTATTCAGACTCTTTCGGTTGTATGTAAACCTGTTTGTGCAAAATTAATTGTGACTTTTGCAGAAGATATGGGTACTTACTTTAGTGATTATTCTGTTACCATTAAAACTCAGGCTTTAGGAGAAGAAACTTTTGTTTGGGGAAAAAATGATACTGATCCGGTTTATCTGAAGGTAAATGATAAAGAATCAGTTTCAATGAAAATTAATTTAGTAAAGCTTGCAGATGGAACTTCATCTGAAATTGATAAGGTTTATGAATTAAGTCCCAAACAGGCAATGACATTGAAACTTGCTCCAGTTGTCACACAAGATGAGGGGCAATTGGGTATTACTATTAATATAGATGAGACAACCAATGACCATGAAATGGACATAACGGTGCCTGGTGAATGGAAATAAATTAGATTAAAAAAAAGAAAAATGAAAAAAATAGCAATCATAGCAAGTTTGTTCTGTTTGGCAGTATTGTCCTCATGTGAATTGAAGGATGAACTGACTGGAACTAAGGGAGGAAAACAGGAAATGGGAGCATTGGAATTATCTGTTTCTGTACCTCAGGAAATTACAGAATCTAGAGCAAATACAGAGGCTCCTGGTAATTATCCTGTAGTAGTCATGAATAAAGAAACAGAAGAAGAGGCTTATAATGGGACCTATGAAGCCATGGAAAAACCTTTGCGTTTACCGGTAGGAACTTATATTGTTTCTTCACATACTCCTGGGGATATAGAAACTACTATGTTATCACCTTATTATGGAGGAGAAAAGGAAATGACCATAAGTAAGGAGATCACGTCTGTTTTGGATGTAGTATGTAAGATGCTGAATACTAAAATTACCTTGAATTTAGGAGATAATTTTAAGTCTGCTTTTACTGAATGGACAATAACTTTAAATGATAGGAATAGCCATGTGCTGACGTTTACGCAGGCAAATGAGAATAGTACTATATATTGGTATTTAGGAGCTGATTCTCATGTTGCAACTTTAACAATGGATATTACAGCTACTACAACAGATGGTGTGAAGGTACGTGATCAAAAGCAATTTACTAAGGCGGATGCTAGTGAGAACTATGAGAATGATAATCCGAATTTTACAGGTGGAGATGCTTTAAATATTAATATTGGAGCAATTGAAGAGCCAGATCCAGAACCGGGACAACAACCGCAGATAGGTTTTGATATTAGTGTGGATATTACTTTTGATGGACGAGATGAAACGGTAGAGATACCAGTGGAAGATGTACCGACAACAGATCCGGAACCAGGTGAAGGAGAATTGCCAACCATCGAAAAGCAGGATGTAACTTATTCAATTTCGGCAGGAGATGCTCCAGCTGATGCAATGATTAAAATTAATACACCTGCAGGTCTGAAATCCATGAATGTCAAGATTGTTGCGGGAAATAAGGATTTTGGTAGTATTATTGGTGATTTGTCGGGCTTGGATTTTGTGACCTCTGGAGTGGAAATGGTTGGGAATGAAATTATAACTTCAATTCTTCAAGCTTATGGTGGAGAAGATTTGACTGCTCCCCAAAGTGGAGTTACTTCTTATGATTTTCCTATATATGCGTTTTTTGTCTTAATGGATGGTTTTGGCGCAACGGCACCTGATGCACATGTATTCCAAGTCGTAGTGGAAGATATGAATGGGAATAAGGTTTCTGATGAAGTAAGGGTAACCATAAATGAATAAAGAAAATGAAAAAGACAAATTTAATAATTACAGTTCTTTTGTTCTTTGGCCTGATGGTTTCTTGCCAGCAGGAACAGAATTTTTCAAATGAAAATATAGGTTACCTCCGTTTGGATTTAGGAGTAAATACTTCAGCTATTTCACGTGCGGAAGAAGCTCCTTATAATCCGAAACAGCTTGCCGTACAGATTGTGGCAGCAGATGGAGAGATTGTAAAGCAGACCAATGACTGGACTGAATGGGAAGGTCAGCAGATTGCTTTACCGGTAGGAACTTATACGCTGAAGGCGTCGTCTGCCGGTTTCGACGGAATGACTTCCGGCTTTGATAAACCGTATTATGCAGGAAGCGCGGAAATCAATATCGAGAAAGATAAAGAAGTCAATGAAACGGTTACTTGTACGCTTGCCAATGTAAAGGTAACAGTGATATTCGATCCGTCTTTCGCGGATGCATTTAAGGAAGCAAAGGTGACTGTCGATGATAATGCCGATGATGAAGGTATTGATGCACTCGATTTTGTGATGGGGCTGGAAAACAAGTCGGCTTATTTTCCTGTAACCGATCTGAAAGCGACAGTCAGTGTGGTTAACCAGCAGGATGTCAGCAATTCACAGACTGATGTGATTGAAGGCGTACAGCCTCGCGACCATTATATCTTGACTTATAAAGTAGGTGAGATAACCGGAGGGGATGTAAGTATCTCTATCGATGAGACTACACGGACCTATACCTATAATTTCACCATCTCTACCCAGCCGAAAACTACATTGACAGCTACTGCCAATGCATGGAGTAAATTTGCCTATTTGGAAGGAACGGCAGTGACAACGGAAACCCTGGAACCGGCTAAAATGGTGATGCAGTACCGTCAGAAAAATACCGAAGAATGGACTCCGCTGGCTACTGCTTTGGAAGGCGAAACGTATAAGGCAAAAGCTGAAGGACTGACACCGGCTACCGAGTATGAATGCCGGATGGTATATGGTGAAGAGGAATATGTAAGTGCTGTGGCTGAATTTACTACAGAAGTTGCAACAGCCTTGTATAATGGTAACTTTGATAATTGGTATAAGAGTGGGAAAACTTGGGATGCCGTAGCTGAAGCAGATTTTAGCAGTGGCTCATTCTGGGATTCAAGTAATCCGGGTACAACAACAGGAATGGGAGCTATTGTTAATAAGAATCCGACTCAAGGTAACTCTACTATAGTACATACTTTGGGGGGACAATCAGCTGAATTAAAATCGCAATACGCATCAGCTATTGGTATAGGAAAATTTGCTGCTGCAAGTTTATATAGCGGTTCTTTTAAAAGTCTGGTCGGTACAAAGGGGGCTAAAATAGATTTTGGACAACCGTTTGTATCTCGTCCGATTGCTTTGCATGGCTGGTTTCGATACACTCCTGTTGCCATTAATTATGTAGGGGAGAACCAGCCTGCTGGTACTGTGACAGAAGGAAATATGGATATTTGCTCTATTTATATGGCTGTTTCTAAGAAGCAATATACGGTTGATAATACCAATACCGGAACTTTTATCCAGTTTTTGACCGATGATAATATTATCGCTTATGGCGAATTGCCTATCGAGGAGTGTGTCTCAACAAATGGAGAATGGAAAGAGTTTAATATAAAATTGAACTATAAGACATTGGAACGTCCTTCGGATATGTATATTATTTTGGTCGCAAGTTCTAGTAAATATGGTGATTATTTTACTGGCGGTGATGGTAGCGTAATGTATATTGACGACTTTGAATTGGTTTACGATGGTGAGCCATCTTTACAAGAATAAAATAGAAATATAATATTATAACTTTAACCGGAAATGGGGGAAGAAATAGATTCTTCTCCGTTTTCGGTTATCCTTATGAATAATGAAAAATAAAGTATTTGTTGTGTTTGTGCTGCTGTTTGCAGGAATACTTTCTGTTTCAGCCAAGCGTCCCCGTATGACTCGTATAGACCGGGAAATTCAGAAGCGAGTTTTCATTCCTAAAGGTCAGTGGATGGCCGGAGGTACGGTATCTTACTCTGAACATGATGAGGAAAATCTGAACTTTCTAGTTTTGAAAAATGTGGAAGGATTGGGATATGACTTTAAAGTTAGTCCTTATGTAGGGTATTTCTTCCGTGATAATATGGCGGCTGGTGTGCGTATGGCCTATAATCGTACCTATCTGGATATGGGTAACTTTGAATTGAACTTAGGTGAAGATTTTAATATCAGTTTGGATGATGTTTATTATCTGGAACACAAATATGAAGTTGCTGGCTTTCTGCGTACTTATATACCTGTAGGAAATAGTAAGATTTTTGGTTTGTTTAATGAGTGTCGTTTAACTTATGGATATTCCCGTGGAAAGAACTCTACTGGTTCTGGAGAAAAATATGATGGAACGTTTGAGACGGTGCATAATTTAGAAATTGGTTTTGCTCCAGGACTAGCAGCTTTTATTACAGACTGGTCAGCTGTGGAAGTTTCTGTTGGTGTAATGGGGTTTGATTTTAAGTGGACAGATCAAAAGACCAATCAGGTTGAGGAGGGGAAACGTCGGGTTTCTTCAGGTAATTTTAAAATAAACCTATTTTCTATCAATATAGGTATGACCTTTTATTTGTAATTGTTCATGCACAGATCGCTTATGGTGAAAAGAATAATTTATGCAGTAGCTGTTATAATGGCTTTATATGCATGTAAAATAGAAAATGATATTCCTTATCCTATCGTTAAAGGAAATATTGAAGCATTTGAAGTAGAAGGCCAGTGTGCTCCATCAGAGGGAGGAGATGCCAATGCGGTGATAAATACAACTGATCGTACTGTCACTTTATATGTCGATGATACGGTTGATCTGACTCAGTTACGTGTTACCAGATTTACCGTTTCATCGGAAGCTACTATTTTATTGAAAGATTCTTCTTTAGAGGTTTCTAATTTCCCCAATAAAGGATTTGAACAACCTGCTAATGATACGGATACACGTTTGGATTTTACTTCTCCTATAACTTTTATTTTACAAACCTATCAAGATTATGCTTGGAAAGTTTCTGTAACTCAGCTCATAGAACGTTCGATTGATGTTGTGGGACAGGTGAGTTCTGTTATTGATACTGAGAATAGGGTTGCTATAATTTATGTATCTCCAGAACAATCTTTGGATAATATTCAGGTAAATACATTAAATTTGGGTGGAAAGTCAGGAACGGTTACTCCTGATCCGACCACTATTCATGATTTTACTCAACCTCAGAAATTTTATGTATCTCATGGTTGGGAAGAAACGTTCCATGAGTGGACTGTTTATGTTTATCAGAAAGAGGAAAACGCTTCAGGTGCAACAGCCTTTCCGATGACAAGTAAAGCAATGTTATCAGGTAATATTCAAAGTGGTAAGACTCCAGTCTTGGAGTATAAAGAAGAGTCTGCTACAACTTGGACTACTTTATCGGAATCAGCTGTAACAGTGAACGGGACGAAGTATACAGCGGTTATTTCTGGATTAAAAGGAGGAACTTCCTATCAATATCGTGTATCAATAGATGGTGTTGTCGGTGAAGAACAATCATTTACAACTGCTCCGGCAACTCCATTGACAAATGGTACTTTGGAGGACTGGAATAGTGAAAAGAAAGCGAACGGAACATTATGGAATCCGTGGGCAGCAGGAGGTACGGCTTTTTGGGATACCGGTAATGCGGGTTCTACTACAATTGGTGATAGTAATACAACTCCAACCAGCGAAACTTGTAATGGTTCAGGAAAAGCTGCCTTATTGGCTTCCAAGTCTGTTGTATTAAAAGGGTTGGCAGCTGGAAATTTGTTTACGGGTGATTTTGAATTGGATGGTACACATGGCATTTTGACGTTGGGAAGAGATTTTTCTGCATTTCCTTCAGCTTTGCGAATTCATTGTAAATATACTACTTCTCCAATAACTAAAGTAGATGAAACTTTACCTGAAATGGCGGCTTTACAAGGAAAGAATGATATTTGCCATGTGTATATTGCGTTGACTTCAGAAAAAATGCAAATAAAGACTCGTCAAAAAGATGAATTTGATCCTAAAGCATCTCCGGTTATTGCCTATGGAGAGTTTGAATCGGATGTGAATGTGAGTGGTAATGAGCAGAACGGATATAAACAGGTTGATATACCGTTAGAATATTATCGGAATGAAACACCGAAGTACATTATTATTGTATGTAGTTCAAGCAAGTATGGTAACTTGTTTACTGGTGGGGTTAGCAGTCAGTTATGGTTAGATGAAATGGAATTGATTTATGAATAAGCAGATACTAAAAATCAAGCAAAATTTTGTGTTATGTCTAGTGATGCTATCACTTTTGACTTTGTCTTGTAATCGTGCTGATATGGAAGAAGGTCATATTGGTAAGAGTGGTTTTTTAGTAACTTTGACAGATGATGTCCGTGTAGAATCTCGTTCTACTCCGGCTGAACTGAAAGATCCTTTAAATACTGATTTTGATTTGAAAATAATTCGTACCTCTACAGGAGAAACGGTGTATGACGGTAAATTTAAAGAAGATTTGATTCAGGCTTCTGCTGGTTTTTACCAGGTAACTGCATCATTTGGAACAAATCCTGTTTTGGAAGTAGATGCTCCTTATTATGAGGGTACTGTTACGGAAGTAGAAGTAAGAAAGGATACACCGGCTCAGGTGCTTGTTCCCTGCAAAGTAGCTAATGCTTTACTTTCTGTAGTTTATGGAGAAAGTATAGCTAAGGTATATGATTCTTATTATGTAACTGTTGCGGTGGGCGAGGAGTCACGGGAGATTAGAGATAATGAAAGTGCTTATTTTCGTGCAGGTTCTGTAGTCAATGTTTGGTTTCATGGAACTCCAAAAGGGGAAAGTGAAGAACGGACATTTGAATTGCTGCATGAAGGTCTGACTGTTCCATTAGAGGCTGGAGAACATGCTATATTGAATTTGTCAATAGAGGCTGGTGTGAGTGTTTCTGTTGAGAAGGTGGAAGTGAAAACAACTACTGTTTCAGAAACCATACCGGTGGAGTACATGCCGAAACCGAAATTGGAAGCAGAAGGCTTCTCAAATAATGAACTGACCTTTGCTGAGACGGAAAAGAAAGCAGCTTCCGTTCACTTGAAACTTGCTTCTCCTTTACAGGAATTGAAGATGCGATTCCACTTTGAAGATGCTCAGTTTGCATCGTTGAATGATCAGGACTATTTGTTATCAAAAGACAAAGCTGCTCTTGAGAATGCTTTAGGTATCACTCTTCCTGATGTTAATGCAACAGATGCAACTATAGATTTCAGTAACCTGATTGCTAAAATGCAGACGAATGCCGGTGCGACGACTCGCAATGTGATTGAACTGGATGCACAGGCAAACAATCGTTGGAGTAGTGATAAGGAAACAGATGCTTCGTCACGTAAATTGACACTTAACTGCAATAAGCCAGTTTTTAGTGTGGTGGTAAGTTCTGGGAATATTTGGACGAAGGAATTTAAGATTGATGGCTGTAATGTACAGATTGGAGATTTTGAAACGATTTCCTCGCGAGTGCAATATCAGTATCGTAAGAAAGGGGATGTAGATTGGATAAACTGTGATCCCAGTCGTTTAGTGAAGTTTGATATGTGTCCTGCTGATAAGGAGTATGAAGTTCGTGCAGTTTATCGTGAAGGCATTGAAGCAGAGCCGTTAACTATACAATTGGAAACTCCGCAGCAGTTGCCTAATTCGGGGATGGAAGAGTGGCATGCTGAAAGCTTGGGAACTTTTGCTGGTATTCCTAACTTTTGGAATAAATACGAGTTTTATGATTTCTTACCTTATAATACAGGAGAAATGGATATATGGTGGACTACGAATAATGAGCGTTCAAGGGATTATTCTGTTTCGCGTGTACATGTAACTTCTAGCCCTTGTGTTAGTTATTCGGAGAGTGTAAAACATGGAGGAAATCGTGCTGCTTTGATTTATACGTCTGGACATGGAGGTAAATATGCTTCTACAAGTAATACTCTTTATGAGGAAGGAGCTTTTGCCGGCTGCTTGTTTGTGGGAACTTATTCGTGGAGTTCGGGGACAGAAAACATGAATCTGGGGCACACGTTTGAGGCTCGCCCTACGTCTGTAAGGTTTTGGTATAATTACATACCTAAAAACTCAGATTCTTTCAAAGTATATGTGGAGTTGAAGAATGGTGAGGAAATAATCGGCACAGGCACGTTTATACCGAGTGCCTTGTCTGCTGAGAGTGGATGGCAAGAGGGTATTGTTGAGGTTGAATATGTAGATTCTCCTAAATCTGCTACTTCTATTTGTGTACAATTCCTTTCTACAGATAAAACTTCATTTAGTGAGAGTGATTTCGATAAAAACAAGTCGATAACTTTCCCTGTGATGGAAAGTTGGAATGCTCATATAGGCAGTATGCTTTATATTGACGACATCTCCCTAGTTTACGACAAATAAAAATGATAAATATGAAGAAAGCATTATATTTCCTGACAGGAATTCTTCTGCTGGCTAGTTGCCAGCAGGAGGAAATTCCTTCTGGTGAAGGATTTCTGTCTTTGACAGGAATCGAAGTGCAGACACAAGAGATCACAAATGTGGCTTCGCGTGCTGTGGATGAAGATTTGACCGTTGACCTGTATAAAGGAGAACAATTTGTGCGTACTCTTACTGCAGAAGAGATGCAGAGCAAAATAAAGTTGGAGCCGGCGACAGATTATAAGCTGAAGGTGTATAGTGCAAATTACGGACAGGATGTCAACTGGACAAATAAGATGTCAGGAGAACCTGTTTATTATAAAGAGGAACCTTTTCAAGTGAAGGAGGGAGAAACGACGGCTTTGAAGGTACAGGTTCCCATGTGTAATTATGCCGTTAGTCTGGCATTGCCGGAGGGCTTTGAAAAATGGATGACTTATACATTTGAAGTGACATCCGGTGCACGGACGGTTACTTTGCAAGATGGTGATACGGTTTATTTTCCTGTTTCTGCACTCGGTTCTCCTTTTAGTTACAAACTGAAGCTTACAAATACAGATTCAGAATCGTTTGATCTGACTGGTACATGGGGAGATACGGAAGGTGAAACTGTAGAGATGAATACAGTTTACGTCATCACTTACAGCATGAAATACAATGCTTTGAAAGTAAGTCTTTAACCCACCCCCAGGTAATCACTGAACTACCCCGCAGTAGTTGTCGCGTTACCCCGTAGTAACGGACGGACTACTGCGGGGTAGTTTTTTAGGCAGGGAATGATGATTCTTTCCCGGTAAAAGCGTATTTTTATCCCGACTTTTACTTAATGAATGACACAAAAATTGCCTATGAGAAGATTAGACCGATGGAAAAAGACTTTGCTGCTGGCCTTGGCCGTGGCTTCGTGTGAGTGGATGGGAGCGCAAACTGCTACTATTTTACCTGCTCCGGTAGAGATGACAATGCAGGAAGGATACTTCCGGCTTATGGACGGAATGACCATCTGTGCGGAAAAAGATGAACTTCATCCGGTGGCAGATTATTTTGCAGAAGCCATGAAGGAAATGAGCGGCGTAACGCTGAAACAGGTTGATACGGATGGAAAGAAGGCAGATATCCGTCTGAAGATCAGTAAAGATCTGTCACCGGAGGCTTATCGGCTGACGGTGGATGCTGACGGTGTGAGTGTAGAGGCCGGAGGACCGGCAGGTGCATTCTATGCTCTTCAGTCGGTGCGACTGGCCATTCAGCCGCAGGACAAGACGGGAATTCCGCGGATGTACGTGGCCGACCAGCCGCGGTTCGGATATCGCGGACTGATGGTCGACGTTTCAAGATATTTTGTCGGGAAGGAGGAACTGATGAAGATCATCGACTGTATGTCGGTGCTTAAATTGAACAAGTTGCATCTGCATCTGACGGATGATAACGGATGGCGGCTGGAAATCAAGAAATATCCGCGACTCACTTCCGTGGGAGCGTGGAGAGTGAACCAGACAGACCGTCCGTTCCCGGACCGCAGAAATCCGGAACCGGGCGAGCCGACACCTATAGGAGGCTATTATACTCAGGAGGATATGAAGGAAATTATCCGTTATGCTGCCGGCCGTTGCATTGAGATTATTCCGGAAATTGATATGCCGGGACATTCGAATGCGGCACTGGCTGCTTATCCGGAGCTGGCTTGCCCTTCGGTAGACAAGCACATTTGTGTAGTTCCGGGTATGGGACAGGGATCGGGTAATATCATTTTCTGTGCCGGAAATGAGGAAACGTTCCGTTTTCTGGAAGGGGTGATTGACGAGGTTGCGGAACTGTTTCCTTCGCATTACATTCATTTGGGAGGTGATGAGGCCTGGAAAGAATACTGGAAGAAATGCCCCCGGTGTGCGGACCGCATGAAGCAGGAAGGCATTACGCATATCGAGGAACTGCAGAGTTATTTCATGCGCCGCATGAGCAAGTATGTGCAGAGCAAAGGCAAACAGGTGATGGGATGGGACGAACTGACCAACAGCACCTTGCCCGACGAGGCAATCATCTTTGGCTGGCAGGGCATGGGTAATGCGGCCTTGAAGGCAGCAGTCCAGGGACACCGCTTCGTGATGACACCTGCCCGGCTGATGTATCTGATCCGTTATCAGGGACCCCAGTGGTTTGAGCCGCTGACGTATTTCGGAAATAATACGCTGAAGGATGTCTATTCGTATGAACCGGTCGGTGCGGACTGGAAGGAAAATTATGAATCGTTGCTGATGGGCTTGCAGGCTTCTATGTGGACGGAGTTCTGTAATTCTGCCGAAGATGTCACTTATCAGGTGTTCCCGCGACTGGCTGCGCTGGCAGAAGTGGCATGGTCGCCCAAGGGACACAAGGACTGGTACCGCTTTGTCAAGAGTCTGGACAATTATCTCTACTTGCTTCGTTCAAAAGGAATCCGCTATTCTGAAGCGATGTTCAACATTCAGCATAAGGCGGTTGCAGAGAATGGAAAGGTGAAGGTGACGCTGGAATGCGAACGTCCGGATGTGGCGATCCGTTATACGACAGACGGGATGGAGCCGGATATATCGTCACCTGTCTATACGGCTCCACTGATTGTTGATCACGGGGGAGAGATCCGCTGTGCCACATTTGACGGAACCGGGAAGATGGGCAAGACACTGACGCTGGATATGGGCTGGAACCTGGCTACGGGTAAGGAAGTGATCTCGCCCAATGTGTCGGATAAATTGCTGACCAACGGAGTGCGGGGAAGCCTGAAGCAGTCTGACTTTGAATGGACGGAATGGTACACGCCGAAGGATGCTTCGTTTACGGTGGATCTGGGAAAAGCTTCGCCTGTCAGCAGGGTGGTTTTGGGCTGTCTTACGCATTATGCGATGGGAGTTCACAAGCCGGCTGGCATTACGGTGGAGGTTTCGGCCGACGGGCAGCATTTCACGAAGGCGGCTTCGCGGACATTTACAAAGCAGGAAATCTTTAAGGAAGGCAATTTCATTGAAGATTTGTCGTTCCAGATTACCGGAGGTAAGTCTGTGCGTTATGTGAAAGTGACGACTACGGACGCGGGTATGTGTCCGGAAGATCACCTGAAACCCGGCCAGCAGTCCCGTTACCGTTTCGACGAGATCCAGGTGTTTTGATTGAACCGGCAGCCTGCTACCTTCGCAGGTTGCGGATGATAAGAGAGTTTTATGCTGACAAAACTTCTGTTTCGACAGGGTGAAACTTTTGTTTTCTCTATCTGAAACTTTTGTTTCCACTAGGTGGAACAAAAAGTTTCACTCAGTGGAACAATTATTTCCACTCGTCAGAACACTTGTTTCGTTTCGTTGAAACCAATGTTTTGTTTCGTCGAAGCCGGATCTTTCCTTAGTCGGCTAAGTTGAAATATACGGTCGGTTGAGGCAGATCAATATTTCCACCATGGATTGTGATACGTGGAATTTTAAGTAGGGATATTCAGTTAAAGGCTTGATTTTTTAATGGGAAAATGCCT
>ERZ791819.788-NODE-788-length-11983-cov-3.204142_pt1 | contig 11983 bp, 5 predicted proteins | sample MGYA00510301_ERZ791819 | MGnify/ENA primary metagenome ERZ791819 (study PRJEB30046, sample SAMN00791999) | human gut metagenome | study: EMG produced TPA metagenomics assembly of the A metagenome-wide association study of gut microbiota in type 2...
ACACCCCGTTCTTCAACAACTATCGTCCTCAGTTCTACTTCCGTACCACCGACGTTACCGGCATCATCACCCTGCCCGAAGGCACTGAGATGTGCATGCCCGGCGACAACGTTGATATGCACGTTGAGCTGATCACCCCGGTTGCCATGGAAGAAGGCATGCGTTTCGCTATCCGCGAAGGCGGCCACACTGTTGGTTCCGGCGTTGTTTCCAAGATCGAGAAGTAATTTTCGGCTTGTGATATAGCTTTCAAGGCCCCTGCTGTTAAGGCAGGGGTCTTTTTGTTATGTACGACTTATGGGACGGGGAGGGGGCAAAGGCCGGGTGTGGAAGACCAAGGAAGGCATCATGAAAACATCAGGAATTGTAGATAGGGGAGAGGACACCATTCGGAACGTTGAAAAAGTGGAGCAGGAGGGGGCACTCACACCGCCCTACCTTGGGAAGGTGTATTTCAGGTCGCGGTTAAGGGGCAAGGGTTGATCTATTCCTAAGTTTTCGGAACGGTCAGGAACGCTCTCTACAGTACAATTTATAATGGGCAATTCTCAACCTCCAATTTTCCCTTCAAGTTTCCTCCAATCTCTGCCAAATCTCTCAACAACAAGCCAAACCGAAATGGCAAAAAATGCGCGATTACAATACCGGGTGATTGGATTAAGAGATTGCAAAGAACATTATCGGGGTAAATGTTCAATCATTTGATAAAAGCAGGAATAAACCATTCAAAAATGTTAATAAATACCGCCAAAGAGTCACCGCACCGCAACGCAAATAATGTGCGAAAAACAGGTTTCAGTTGATTCAAGGACAAAAATTCACATAGAAACCGCGCTAATTAACTATGCAAATTCTGGCAACTGTGATATAATGTATATACTTAGATGTGTCGGAAAGGTTATCATTTGCGGGATCAAGGCATGCAGCCGGTACAACGTTTTGTCAGCCGCTGTGCCGGGGCCAAAAGCCCCAAAAGCAGGCCGCAGCCCGGCAGGGGATCGCCAGACCGAGGGGGGCACAACCAGGCGTTTTGCAATCAACACCTGCAAAGTGCCGCACATCTGCCGTACCACTTTTCACATAAAATGGGAAAGTAGTAACACTTAAGGGAGGATAAAACTATGAAGAAAAACCTTCAGCGTTTTGGTGCATCCGTGCTGGCAGCAGCCATGGTTGCCCAAAGCGTGGCGCTTCCCGCAGCAGCCGAAACTACCAAGATTGATTCTTCGGTAGCGCAGTCTGTTGCAGCTAGCGCAGCAAGCGCGGCCAGCGCTGTGCAGTCCCTGCCCAAGTTCACCAGCACCGCAGACCTGATCAAGCAGACAGCCCAAACGCTGGCTGCCCAGGGCGAAGTGCATGAACTGGAGCAGGACGATGCCAAGCTGGAAGCGACTGCACAGAGCAAGGCGGGCATGAGCCTTGCAGCGTTGGAAAATGCACTGGCCGATGCCATGTACGCCAACGCCGCAGCCGGCAAGATCAACACCGAAGCCTATGGCCTGAACAAGGACGAGATGGCATCGGTGATGGCTGCCACCATCAAAACGTATCATCTGTCCAGCGCCGTTACCGACCTGGGCTATGAGACGAACGCCGCCGGCGTTGTGACCGCCGTTACCTTTACCGGCAGCTCCGGCATGACCTCTGCGATGGAGTCCATGACCAACAGCGATGATGAAGTGATTGCGCAGCAGGCTGACAGCTACGCACAGGCTTACGTTGCTGAAAACTCCGATACCTTTGCTGCCAGCGCTGCTGCAGACGGCCATACCTATGGCGAGCCGAAATGGTACTGGAATGACACCAACCCGGCGGATGGCCACACCCATACCTGGAAGGAAACCCCCGATGGTTACTGGACCAAGACCGATGACGGCTGGGCTTACACCGCTGTGTATACCTGTGAAAAGGGCGATGCCTACCAGAAGGTAGAAGGCACCGTAACCAAGGATACCACCGAGGCAAAGCCCGGCGTTGCCGGCAAGACCGTTTACTCTGCCAGCGTGCCCGCTGACAAGAGCCCGGTTAAGAAGGAATACAAGGAACCCACCACCCGCACCGACGACATTGCCGCCCTGCCCTGCCAGAGCCATGCCGTGCCCAAGGATGCAGATGGCAACTTTGTTGCTACCTTCAACTGGAAGATGACGAAGACACAGCAGGGCGAATTTTCCAAAGATAATGCCCAGCTGTTCTATGACAGTGAAACCGGCAAAATTTCTGCCGGCGCTCCCGTTACCATTGACTGGGAATGCGAAAGCATCACCTTCAAGTGCGCTGTCTGCGGCGAAGAAATCAAAACCAAGCCGATGCAGACCATGCCGGTCAGCGTTGTGGTAGACCAGAATGACAATTCCGTCTACATCAACGTGGGCGGTACCCCGACCCTGGATACCACCTCCGGCGGCACCGGCGTTACCCTGGTGTCCGCAATGGACGGCGGCAACTGGTACGATATGCAGAACAACCCGGTTGACGCAAGCAAGGTGAACTTCACCTATCAGAGCGGCGACAACAAGGGCAAGAACAGCCTGCTGCTGTACGACAGCCAGAAGACTGCCGTGTATGTGGACGACCAGGGCAACCAGGTCACCAATACTTACGATGTCTCGACTGCGCAGATGAACTACTACTACTTCCAGCTGTCGCAGTTCAACCAGGACGAAGCAGAGTACTTCGGCGTGGTTGCTCCGTTCTGGACCTCCAAGGGCGTTCAGAAGCAGGGCGAGGATGGCAGCATCACCGGCACCATGGGCGCAATCAAGGTATTGTGCAGCATTGATCCGAACGATGATGTCCCGCCGACAACCATGGCATTCATGCTGAACATGCTGCCGCAGGCGTTCATGTCTTATGTCATGAACTATGGCGAAGCTCTGAAAGCCATCCGTGATGCAGGCCTGGCACGGGTTGCCGAGCTGGGTAACAGCGCTGACTATGTCACCAAGCTGCTGATCCTGCACGACTGGATCTCCCAGGTTGCAGAATTCGATATGGGCTCCATGGGCGATATCACCGGCGGCGGCAACAACGACCCCATCCAGATGACTGCTTTCGGCGCCCTGCTGGGCGGCGGGATCGGCGCTAAGGGCGTTGAGTATGGCTGCATCTGCCTGGGCTATGCATCTGCATTTAACTACATGGTCCAGAATTTGCCTGACAACAAGGAAATCTATAAAAAGACCGTTGACGGCAAAGAAGTTTGGAAGACCCCCGATGAAGTAGGCGATAACGCTGTTGTTGACTTTGCCCAGATCCTGTATTACTGCGATACTTCTGATACCAGTGTTGCCGGTAATGCGTTCGGCGGCGGCATGTTCAACAACGTCCACTACTTCAACGCAGTCAAGGTCAACAAGCTGGAGGGCAACAGCAAGTCTGCTACGATGACCACCGGCGAACCCAACAAGAACTGGTACTATGTTGACGTCTGCTATGACGACGTGAACACCGAGTGCATGGCCCAGACCCGCGTTGAGAACGCAGGCGACCTGCGCCATGTCAACTTCCTGGTTTCTCCCTCCGGTCTGGAAGGCCGTTACAGCAAGTACTATGATTACATTGACTCGCTGTACGATGGCTACACCTACACCAAAAACAAGGAACCCGATAAGAATGATGATGGCAGCTATGTGATGAACAACGGCAAGCCGCATTACTCTTACACCAAGGAAGATAACAAGAACGAGACCCGTTACACCGATACCTGCTACGAGGATACCTGGTTCACCTCTATCTGCAGCCCCATCTACTTCGACGATAATTACTTCTATTACGTTGATACCACGACCAACCAGAACCTGTATAACGACATGCGCCGCAAGCAGGCCGAGAACGGCGACAGCGGCAGCTCTGGTTCCGGCAGCTCTGGTAACAACTCCCAGATGCAGCAGTTCATGAAGAAGATGCAGAACCAGGGCCCCGATACTCTGGAAGCACGTCCGCGTAATGCGAACTACTATATCCGCAAAGCGGATTCCAGCAGCAGCAGGCCCGGCGGCTTCAGCATGAGCAGCTTTACCAAGACGGATGACCCGTTTGATATCATCCTGATGTACTACAACGATCTGAAGGAAACCAGCAGCAACTTTAATGATGACGACAGCAATGCCAAGGTTCTGGCCGAAGCTGGCACCATCTATAAGATCGATACCAGTGCAACAGATAAGCATACCAAGGTTGAAAACAACCTGAACACCGAGTGCCTGGCAGACGCTGCTGCAAAGCGGATCTACCCCGCACTGGTACACTCTACCGCACTGTATGATGGCAAGCTGTACTTCAACGTCAACAACGCCATCTACCGTATGGACCCGACCACCGGCGCAGTGGAAGAAGTGAAGGAATACAACACCGTCTATGGCGGCATTAAGCTGACCAAGGATAAGGACGGCAACATGGTTCCCGATACCCACTTTCCCGGCATGAGCATGGTTATCATGGATAGCGACCAGGATACCAGCAGTGTGAAGTATCTGGGCACCTTCAAGAACCATCCTCTGGCGGGCCTGACCCTGCGCGACAGTTACAGCTTTGCTACCACCCCCCAGCAGGGCCAGACTGTGATCACCGGCATCAACACCACCAAGGATCAGCTGGTCGTTTCTGTCGGCACCAACCTGTCCAACACCTATAAGGAGCTGGATTCCGATGGCAAGCCGGTTGTTAAGACCGATGCCGCCGGCACTTCTTATGCAAACCGTAAGAGCTACAAGACCGAGTCCTGGAACTACAACCCGACTTACAACCAGAACATGAGCAGCTCTGACGAGAAGAACAAGAACGAAGAGTTCATGTGGTGCGCTAACCTGGTTGAAACCATGCCGATGTCCGACATGGTCAGCGACCTGAGCAGCGGCGCAACCACCGATGTTTCCGTTGAAGCATGGTGCAATACCCCTGCTTATACCCAGGCCCGCACCACCAAGTACGGCCTGACCAAGGGTGAAAAGAAGTACGCTGACGGCGCACTGCCCAAGGGCCATACCTGGGCTCTGGACGAGCTGGAAACCAAGTCCGTTGGCAACAATGTGTACCTGTGCTCTGATTGCCATACCGCAACCGAAAGCACCCCCCACACCGTTACCCTGCCCGATGCAGTTGAAGGCGTTAAGCTGACCCTGGGCACCATCAACAACACCTACATCAAGGACGATACCGTTACCCTGACCGTAGAAAAGGAAGGCACCGATATCGTTACCGTTACCGCAAAGAACGGCGATACCGATGTTGCTCTGACTGAAGTTCAGGAAGCAGCGCAGGATGAAGCCGCAGCCCAGGCTACCACCGAAAAGGCTAAGACGGTTTACACCTTCACTATGCCGGACGGCGATGTGGACATCAGTGTTACCAAAAACGCCAAGACCTACGCGGTCAATGTTGCTCCCCTGACCAATGGTGAGATCACTGCTTCCGCTAAAGAAGCAGCTGAGAAGGAAACCGTAACCCTGACTGCTAAGCCCGCAACCGGCTATGCCCTGAAGGCTGGCAGCGTGAAGGTTACCTACAAAGACGCTGACAACACCGATAAGACCGTTGAAGTGAAGGCTGATACCGAAAAAGCCAACACCTACACCTTTGCAATGCCTGCTTACCCCGTCAACGTCAGCGCAGAGTTTGTTAAGGAATACAAGGTTACTGTGGCAGACACTGCGAACAAGAACGGCGAAACCAAGGTGAGTGCAACCGCAGCTGTTGAAGGCACCGAAGTTACCGTTACCGTTAAGGCAGCTGATAACTACCAGCTCAAGGCTGACAGCCTGACCTACAGCTATCAGATCGGCGAAGATAAAAAGACCGAAAAGCTGACCCTGACCGATGGCAAGGCAACCTTCAAGATGCCTGCCGCTGATGTTACCGTTAGCGCTGAGTTTGAGGCCGTTAAGGTTGAAACCTACAGCGTTACGACCAACAGCACCGAATACGGCAAGGTGACGGCTGACAAGACCACTGGCGTGAAAGCTGGCGAAACTGTTACTCTGACTGTTGAGCCGGTGGATAACGATTCTATGCTGACCAAGCTGGCTGAAAACGGTCTGGCGATTAAAGACAGCAAGGATACTGTTATTTCGTATAAGGCCGGCGAGAAAGCCAACACCTATACTTTCACAATGCCTGCTGACAATGTAACTGTCACCCCACAGTTTACGATCGTTGAGTATGGCATTACCACTGAAGTTGTGGAAGGCAATGGTACGATTACCGTTAAGGATGCAGACGGCAACGTTAAGACGCGCGCACCGGAAGATAAAAATGCAAAACTTTATGCTACCTTTACTCCGGCGGATGGCTATGAGCTAAGCGGAGCTGAGTATTGGGAGGGGGCTACTGGCGGTCCTATTGCGGATGCACAGCTTGAAAATAACGTGTATGAATTCTATATGCATGCCAACAGTGTGACAATCAAAGCAACCTTTACCAAGATTGAAACTGACCAGGGCGGCAACACTGAAGACAACACCAACAACGGCGGCGAGGAACCCCAGTCCCTCGAAGTCGAGGAGCGCACCGTTCATGGTGCCGCTGAAAAGACCACCGTTACCGCAATGGCTGTCTTTACCTGCACCGATAAGAACTGCGCAAGTGCACAGTTTGTGGATGCTACTGTAAAGCAGACCAGCGGCGTTACCACTGCTACCGTCAACTTCAACGGCAAGGACTACACCGCCAAGTACGGCGAGAAGAACGGCTGGGTTGAAGAAAACGGCAAGAAGTACTGGTACGAAAACGGCGTGAAGCAGGGTACCACCGGCCGCGGCAAAGAGATCTATGATCCCGATTCCGACGCCTGGTACTGGCTGGATGCTGTCCAGGGCGGCGCAATGACCGTCAGCAAGGACGTTTATCAGGAATCCGCCGCCGGCCAGTGGGCTGATAAGCCCGATGGCACCGGCAAATGGGTCCGTTACGATGAGAACGGCCACATGGTCAAGGGCTGGCAGACGACCGATAAGGGCACCTACTACTTTGACCTGATCACCGGCGCTATGGCTAAGGGCGCAGGCGATATTGACGGTGTACCTTGCGCATTTGACGAGTACACCGGTATCGCTCTGGACGGCCAGTGGCTGACCATCAAAGGCGCTGACTTCTGGTACGAAAAGGGCGTCCGCCAGGGCCTGGATGGCCGCGGCAAGGAAATCTATGACCCGGCTTCCGACGCTTGGTACTGGCTGGATGCCGTTGACCAGGGCAAGAAAGCCACCAGCAAGGATGTCTATCAGGAATCCAAAGCTGGCCAGTGGGCTGACCGCGCCGATGGCACCGGCAAGTGGGTCCGTTACGATGCACAGGGCCACATGATCAAGGGCTGGAGCGCTGACAAGCGTTACTACTTCGACCCGATCTATGGCACCATGGCTAAGGGTGATGCAGTCATCGACGGCCGTACTTATCACTTTGATAAGAACACCGGCGTTCTGCAGTAATCCCACAGCCGAACAATGAGCTGTAACCAGCCCATTAACCCCTAAATAAAAATGCCGCAGCAGATGTAACAGTCTGCTGCGGCATTTTTGTATTTGTGGGCATAGGTTCGGTGAAATATTTGCCAGGCCAGTAGGGCGGGGGACCCCACCCTGCCGAAAGCTAGAAATAGTACACGATTAAAAAATCGCAATTTACCTTACCCGCATAATAAAGGCAACACACAAAAACATGGCGAACACATCAGGCCGGTGCAAGGGCAAAACCTACTAAAAAGCTGCGGCTAAATTTGGCAAATATGGCGCGCGAAGTATAATTTTTGGAGGATATCACAAGCAGAACAAACAAACTTTGTCAGTTCAAACAACAAAAAAGCAACAAACTGGCATGAATGCCAAAGAATGCGGCCGCGAATTGTGAAAGATTTTAATATATTTTCTTCATTTTTTCCTTACCTGTTATCATTTGAATTTGCAATCGAAATATGGAACTTGTATAATAGAATAAAAGAAAAGTGCAAACTAAATGGGTGAAGAGGATTTGGTGCAATGGATGATAAAAATAGATTCAGCATTCTGCTGGAGCATTTGCTGGAAGTTGCGGAGGTCAAGAACTATACCCTGGCCAAGCGCCTGCAATACGATGTTTCCTATATCAGCAAATGGGTCAGCGGCCGCATGCTGCCTGCCAAAAAGACTGAAAAGCGCGTGATGGAGGGCATCAGTGCCTGCGTGGTGGATGAAGCCACCGATGATGGCCGTAACCTGCTGCTGCGGGAATACAGCGTTAGCATCCCCAGTGACCTGAAAGCCGCCATTTATGATAACCTGATTGCTGAATATGATTATTTGCAAGAGGAACTGGACAGCGGCGAGGCGCGCATTGGCCCCTATACGGACTTTTGGGCCGAGCTGAACATGCTGCAATATCTGACCAAAATGGTCCACCCTGTGCTGCGCCGCGTCAGCCAGCTGGACATTGTGGCTGTGATGGACCTGATGGAAATGGCGCGCGAATACCGCCTGAAAGTTGCCAACCTGCAAAACGGCCAGCTGGTGGACCAACGTAGCTATGATAACGTCTATTTCAAGCTGATGATCGATATCAGCCGCGAAAAATGGGACCCTATCTATGATGCCGCGCTCATTATCAACGTGCTGACCAACTTCAGCCATATTCATTTCAAGCTGTTTGGCAGCACCGCGGCTGCCGGGCGCGCGGTGTTTGTGGTCAAGGGCGATTTTGCCATTACCGGCCTGCTGGTCAGCCACAGCCGCTGCGCTGCCGTTACCGCCACCGAGGATCCGCAGAACTGCGAAAGCCTGTATGATAACTTCTCCAAGCTCTGCGTGCGGGATGACCAGCTTTTCCGCGATACCAGCATGCGCCAGCTGATCAGCCAGTACGACTATATGCACACGCTGCTGGCCTCCAATCTGCGGTGGATGTTCGGCCACCTGAATGAGCTTCTGCTGCCGGATGACTTGTTTGAAGAGATCCTGACCGCCCACGAGGCCGAGCTGAAAGATTTTTTGGGTGCTACCCCTGCGGAGCTGCGTAGCGTACACAACCTTGCCAAAGGTGTGGTGGAGGAAACAAACATCCGCATCCTGATTTATGAAGCTGCATTTTCCTCCATGGCGGTTTCCGGCGAGCTGGACTTTTTCAGTTACAAGGTCAACCTTACCCCGGATCAGCGCAGCCGGTGCATCAGCTATGTGCTGCAGCTTTGCAAGCAGCGTGAAAAACTTGAATTCCGCTTGATCAGCGGCCGCATTGTGAACGATTTCCAGTATGTGGCGGACCCCAATATGTTTCTTTCTGGTGCTGCATCGTATCTTCGGCTGGATAACAACTGCCCCATCAACCGGATTGCAATGGTCAACAACAGTGTGATGGAAGACCGCCTGAGTGAATATTTTGATCAGGTCTGGAATTTGGATGACCAGAACGTGACAAAAGAGCGCAACGCCATTGCGGAGCACATCCATCATGTCCTGCAGGGAATCCATCTGATTACCCGCGCCAAAGGTGATGAAATGGAAGAACTGCAAGAGAGCTGGATGAACAAAATCTAAAAATACAACATACATACGCATAAACATAAAGCCCTGGCTGCTGCGGTAGCTGGGGCTTTTGTTGCACCGAGGAAAATGAAATTGCAAGAAAACTCCATGCCAAAAGCGTGAAAATTCATGTGAAAAAAGTGAATCACGCGGAATCAATTTCTGGAAATTTGTGCCATGGGATTCTCGTGCTTTCCGTAAACAGGAATGGTATACTATATTCAGCACCGAAAATAATCGTAGCATTATGGTTTGGCGACGCTGTGCAACGATGTGCACAGCAGGGGAAAGTGCCATAAAGGTTTGGCGTGATTTGATTTGGATAATTTAATTCCCTGCAACTATAAGGGAAAGACATTTGGAGGAAATTGCAATGAATCAAAACGCGATGTTGACTGGCAAGCCCAGCATTGACCGCCCCTGGATGAAGTTCTATCCAGATGTTCTGCGCGGTATCCAGGTTCCGGCCTGCACCGTGGAGCAGTACCTCTCCGTGCGCGCTGCAGACCCTAACGTGATTGCCATGCACTACTATGGCGTGGATATCACCTGGGCTACCGTGTTCCGTAAGGTAGACGCCACCGCCCGCGCTCTGCAGGTGCTTGGCGTCAAGCAGGGGGACCAGATCCCCGTGTTCCTGCGTTCTGTGCCGGAATTCATTTATCTGCTGCTGGCAGCCGAGCGCATCGGCGCTTCGCTGCTGTGCCGTGACAACACCCTGGAAGAAAACATTGAAGCTGTTCAGAAAGCCAATGCCAAGGTGATTTTTGTTCACGACTTCTTCTCCAAGGCCGAAATCGAAGCCTACCGTGAGCAGACCAACGTGAATACCTATGTTATCGTTCCCGCTCTGGAAAGCGGCGACCGCGCCGCTATGCCGGTTTACCTGCAGCATTCCCTGGATGCCCTGTATCCGGATGTTCCCGCCCGTGGCTCTGATACCATGATGTGGGCTGATTTCTGTAACATGGGCCAGCGTTTTCGCGGCTTTGTGCCCGCTCCTGTCAACATTGACCGCCCGCTGCTGCGCGCCTACACCAGCGGTTCCACCGGCCCTTCCAAGCAGGTCATCCATTCTGCACACAGCATCATCGGCGTGCTGACCCAGATGAACTTTTATGGCTCTTCGGATAAATTCCGCCCCACTTGGCTGCTGACCATCCTGCCCCCGGCTCTGATCGCTGTTGTGGTTTCCATGATGCTGCTGCCCCTGGCCGGCGGTATGCTGCTCATTCTGGATCCGTTTGTGGATGTGTACGATGTTGACCTGGAAATGATGCGCTACCGCCCCAACAACTGGCCCCTGATCCCCATGTTTGTGGAGGTTATCCGCCGCAGCAAGCGTCTTCCGGCTGACTATGATATGTCCCACATGCTGGCCATCGGCGCCGGCTGCGAGGCATTCAACAACAAGCAGCTGCGCAATGTTGAGGAGTTCCTCAAGCAGCATAACTGCAACCTGCGCTTTACTGCCGGCTACGGCAGCAGCGAGGCCGGCTCCAACGCCACTCTGCCCATGGCTCCGTTCCCGGTGCGTGATGGCAACGTTGGTGTTCCGATGATCCACAGCGTCATCAGCATCTTCAAGCCCGGCACCCAGGAAGAGCTGACCTACAATACCCCCGGTGAGATCTGCATCACGGGCCCCGGCGTGATGCTGGGCTATGACCGCCCCGAAGCAACCGCCAAGGCACTGCAGGTCCACGCAGACGGCAAGACCTGGCTGCACACCGGCGATATTGGCTATATGTCCGAGGACGGTGTGCTCTACACGATGACCCGCGGCGCATCCCCGCGCTTTGGCGGCGGCGACCTGATGGTGCAGCCGCTGGAGAACATCGTGGCCGATGCCGACATCAAGGGCATCAAGGACGAGTTCTTTGTTATCGTGCCGGATGATGAGCACGAGGGCTGCTTCCTGCCGTACCTGTACGTCCAGCTCAAAGATGGCTACACCTTGGACGATGTGCGCGATAAGATCAATGCCTGCCTGCCGGAACGTTACATGCGTCCGGTGGAGATTTTCACCGTACCGGAACGCCCGTTCTTCCACTTCAAGACCAACCGTATTGGCCTGTGCAAAGAAATCGTCGCCAAGCGCAACCAGCAGAAAGAGAAAGCCAAGCGCAACAGCTTTGCCGATGGCTGCATTGCCTGATGACTTTGGCGTGATAAAATCATGATAATGTAACGGCATGTGCCCACCTTATGATAGAGATAAGGGGGCACATGCCTTTTGTTTTGGTGGGGGAGCGGATGAAGATGAACGGTACGCGCGGTTGGGGGATAGGGGAGAAGGGCAATCGGATTCCGGTGCGGGGGAGATACTTGTGAAGTTGTAAAATAAAACTTTGAAATCCATCCGCGGATGAAAAGCACGATAGGGCACTGTATCATTAGCCACATGCTGAAAAAATGCTGTAGGGAACGGGATTGACCGTTCCGCAGCCTTATGGCAACACCGCACAATTCCCGCCTTACGGCTTAAGCAC
>ERZ791819.803-NODE-803-length-11736-cov-3.366493_pt1 | contig 11736 bp, 13 predicted proteins | sample MGYA00510301_ERZ791819 | MGnify/ENA primary metagenome ERZ791819 (study PRJEB30046, sample SAMN00791999) | human gut metagenome | study: EMG produced TPA metagenomics assembly of the A metagenome-wide association study of gut microbiota in type 2...
TGTAGATAAGTTCATGAGCCGCTACAACCGCATCAAGAAGTAATCTGACTATTAGAAGTAAGACAAAAAATAGAAAGCGTGTTTCTTCACTGAAACACGCTTTTTATTTTGCCCCTTTCCGCCCTTCCGTCCAGAATTCGCCTAGGAAATGACCGACCAGTTTACGTTCTTCTTCCGCAATTCCTTCAGCTGCTGCCACACAATTGCATTCTCCGGGCGGACTCCCTCGGGATCTTCTTCCAGCAAACGTTCCGCAATCTCACGTACATACTGCAACAACTGACCGTCGCGGGCAATGTCCGCAATCTTCAGATCGAAAGCCACCCCGCTTTGCTGCGTACCTTCCAGGTCGCCCGGGCCACGTAATTTCAGGTCGGCCTCAGCTATTTCGAAACCATCATTCGTCTGCACCATGATTTCAATCCGCTTGCGGGTTTCTTCCGTCAGTTTATATCCGGTCACCAGCACGCAATAGGACTGGTCCGCACCACGGCCTACACGCCCGCGCAGCTGATGAAGCTGCGAAAGGCCGAAACGTTCGGCATTCTCAATGACCATGACGGAAGCATTCGGCACATTCACCCCGACTTCAATAACGGTGGTTGCCACCATGATCTGCGTTTCGTTCCGAAGAAAGCGCTGCATCTCTTCTTCCTTTTCGGCTGGTTTCATCTTGCCGTGTACCTTGCTGACCTTATATTCCGGAAATTCCTCGCAAATATGCAGATATCCGTCCTCCAGGTTTTTGATATCCATCTTTTCACTCTCCTGAATCAGAGGATAGACAATATACACCTGACGTCCTTCCTGTATCTGCTTGCGGAGAAATGCATACATCGAAGGCCGGCGGTTGTCGAACTGATGGACTGTCTGGATCGGCTTCCGTCCCGGCGGAAGTTCATCAATGACCGACACATCCAGATCGCCGTAAAGCGTCATCGCCAGTGTACGGGGAATCGGTGTTGCCGTCATGACCAGTACATGAGGAGGACAAGTATTCTTGGCCCACAGCTTGGCACGCTGTGCTACCCCGAAGCGGTGCTGCTCGTCGATAACCACCAGTCCCAGGGATGAGAAGTTCACCGTATCTTCAATAACGGCATGTGTTCCGATCAGGATTTGCACGTCGCCGGTCAGCAGTCCGCTCAGAATGGCTTCCCGTTTCTTTCCTTTCACTGTTCCGGTGAGAAGTTCCACCCGCACATTCATCCCCTCCAGAAAACGGTTGATAGTTTCGTAATGCTGGACTGTAAGAATCTCGGTGGGTGCCATCATACATGCCTGAAAGCCGTTATCAAGGGCTATAAGCATGGTCATCAAAGCCACCAGGGTCTTTCCACTTCCTACATCCCCCTGCAAAAGGCGGTTCATCTGCCGGCCGCTTCCCATATCACGGCGCATCTCACGAATCACCCGTTTTTGCGCACCGGTCAGCTGGAAAGGCAGATTCTGTGCATAAAAGGTATTAAAGATCTCTCCCACTCTGCCGAACACCAGCCCCCGAAACTTGTTCCGTCGTTCTTTCGTATAGCGCAGAATATTCAGCTGGATATAGAAAAGTTCCTCGAATTTCAACCGGTACTGGGCCTTACGCAACAAATCCGGATTTCTGGGAAAATGAATATTATAAAGAGCATCCGTCAAGGACATCAGGTGATGAGCTTCAATCAAAGAAGGGCTGAGCGTTTCGTCAAGACATTCATGCTGCAAGGCCGTGAAAAGATTTTTCATCAACTTCTCCAGCGCATGCGAAGTCAGATTGGTCCGCTTCATCCGTTCGGTCGTATTATAATAAGGTTGAAGCCCCATAGCAGAAAGCGTCAGTTCGGCTGCCGGATCAATATCCGGATGAGCAATGTTGATACGTCCGTTAAACACGGTAGGCTTACCGAAGACAATGTACTCTTCATTCGCCTTATACTTGCCCATCACAAACTTCAGTCCCTGAAACCATACCAGATCAACGACTCCAGTTCCGTCCGAGAAATGACCGACTAGACGTCTCTGGCGTCCTTCCCCGACTGTTTCAAAACTAAGAACTTTACCGCGAAGCTGGATATAAGGCATGTTCCCGTCTATCTCATGGATGTAATAAAGACGGCTACGGTCAACATATTTATAAGGGAAATAATACAGCAAATCCTTAAAGGAACGAATATTCAGTTCCTTCGACAGGATATCCGCTCGCTGCGGGCCTACTCCCTGCAGATACTTGATGTCGCGCGTAGATAAATCGAACACTCCTCAGCTGAAAAAAATTAAGATACACATAGAGCAACGGGAAAAGTCTACAACAAAGCCTCAGCCACACATAAATCGAAAGGAGTGGTCAGCTTGATGTTTTCCCGATTTCCTTTTACCAAAGTAACCTGTATGCCCAGGGCTTCCACCACCGATGCATCGTCAGTAAAAGCCGGTTTATACTCCTGGTGATAGGCGTGTTTCAACAAAGAAACGGTAAAAACCTGAGGAGTCTGCACTAACTTATAACGATCACGGGGAACAGTAGTGGTGCTGCCGTTTTCTTCAATGCGACGGACCGTCTCTACTACATCGATCACCGGAACAACCGCCTGCGCAGAAACAGCCTGCTCATAGCAATGTCCGATTACTTCGGGAGACACAAAAGGACGTACACCATCATGCACGCCGACCAGTCCGTCCTCGCCCACCAGGGCCAGTCCGTTGCGGACAGAATGGAAACGGGTTTCACCTCCGTCGGCAATACGATGCGGCAAAGTGAAAGCATACTTTTCACAAAGAGACTTCCAGTAGGCCTGCTGGTCTACCGGAAGTACCAGAATTAATTCCATTTGTGGGTCGTAAGCATAAAAGGTTTCAAGCGTGCGCATCAGCACCGGCTTTCCCTTCAGCGGAATGAACTGCTTGGGAATGTCTCCGCCCATGCGCAAGCCTTTTCCTCCTGCTACGACAATTACATATTTCTTCATCAGGCAATCAGCATACCGTTCTTCACTTCCTGAGCTTTGGCAGCACCGGCATATTTCTCCAGAATAGCAAATCCAAAAGCAGGAGCGGCACCCGGTCCTTTACCCAAAATGAAGTTATCAACCACTTCAACCATATTGCCGGTATATTCAGCACCTTCCAGGTATTTGTCGAAACCAGGATAGCAGGTTGCCTTCTTTCCTTTCAGCAAACCACGTTTGCCGTATACCATCGGAGCCGCACAAATAGCAGCCAGCGGTTTTCCGGCATTGGCAAAACTCAAAATCAGTTTATCCAGTCCGGCATGAGCATCCAGATTGGTTGCTCCGGGAAGTCCTCCGGGCAATACAATCATTTCCACGTCTTCTTCGCTTACATCCTCAAACAACGCATCTGCCATGATGGTTACTCCATGAGAGCTGCGTACAGCTTTCTCGCCAGTTACAGACACCAGTTTAACGTCCATACCTCCACGACGCAGAATGTCCAGCGGGAACATGGCTTCCATTTCTTCGAAGCCTTCAGCCAAAAAGATACAAATTGATTTCATGTTATTTCAGTTTAAAGTAATACGTTATTGTTCCACTTTGATTATTTACTCCGTCAACCTTATTGAAACGTGCCTTTCGTGCAGCTTCCTCTGCAGCCTTACGCAACGTCGGATTGACGGTATTGGTTCGCTTGTTTATGCTTGTACTGATTACCTGTCCGGCAGGATTGACCACAATCGTTACAACCACACGGCCTTCATCCTGAACATTATATACAGGAACCGGAAGTCCTCCCGCTCCTAACGAACGTCCATTCAGGTCGAAAGTTCCGTATCCTCCGACTCCGCTGGTCTTTCCTTCCGAAGCATTTCCGTCCGGGCTGCCCTGTACTCCAGTACCCGAACCGGCATTTCCTTTGCTGCCCATCTGTGATCCTTTGCCAAAAGCTCCGGCAATCTTATTGGCAGCAGCCTGTGCCGCTGCCCGCTCAGCTTCGGCACGTTTTTCAGCCTCAGTTTTTTCCTTCGGCTGTTCAACAGGCTTCACCGGCTGTTTGGGCTTCTCTTCCTTTACAGGTTTCTTTGTTTCCGTTTTCTTTTTCTCCGTCTTCGGCTTTTCTTTCTTCACCACAATAGACGGCTCGTCATCCTGCGTAATCATCGGTTGTTTCACTTCCGGCTCCGGAGCGACTTCCGGTTCAGGAAGAGAAGTTTCCGGCTGTGGCAGGACATCGACTTCTGTCAAAGAATAAGGATCATCTGTTCCCTGTGCCGTTTCCGTATTTCCAAGCATAACAGGCACACCACCTTCTTCCTGCGGTTCCGGAGCAACCAGTTTCAGCAGAAGAAGCAAAAGCAGCACTACCACATGCAGTATAATAGTACCGACGATTCCTGTTATCTTATTCTGTTTCATGTTCATTACTTCTTATCCGGGCGGCGTGTAGCCAGCACCATCTTGAAATGATTCTCGTTCGCAATATTCAGGATGCGAACAATTTCACGATAAGGGATAGATTCATCCGCATACAGAGCCACATACATTTCGGGTTCTTTCTGCGCACATTCCTGCAAGAATGCGGGAACTTCATCTATCATCAGCGGCATTTCGTCCTCATTGCCGAAAGCCCCGTAATAATTCAGATCCTTGTCGATAATCACCCGTGCCATCGGTTTTGCCGAAGTCTGTTCAGATCCCTGAGGCAACAACACCTTAATGGCATTCGGCGAAACCATCGTAGAGGTAATCATAAAAAATATCAGCAGCAGGAAGATGAGGTCTGTCATGGACGACATGCTGAAGCTGGGTGATATTTTCTGTCTTCTCTTCAGTGCCATACGCGTTTATTTATCATTCGGTTCATTCAGCAAATCCATAAAGGCAATGGTGCGTGCTTCCATCTGACTAACCACCTTATCCACACGATAAACCAGATGATTGTATGCAAACATAGTAGCAATACCGACAACCAGTCCTCCTACCGTTGTAATCATGGCTTCATAGATTCCGCTTGAAAGCAAAGTAATATCAATATTATTTCCTGCATTCGCCATATTCCAGAATGCCTGTACCATACCGGTTACAGTTCCCAGGAATCCCAGCATGGGAGCACCTCCGGAAATGGTAGCAATAATAGAAAGTCCGTTCTCAAGTTTTGCAACTTCAATGTTTCCCGTATTTTCAATGGCAGCCTGCACATCTGCAACCGGACGGTTCATTCGCATGATTCCTTTTTCAATCATACGCGCAGAAGGAGTATTGATCATCCGGCAATAATTGATTGCCGATTTTACTTCACCGCTTTTAATATAATCGCGGATGCGGTCCATGAACAACGGATCTTCTTTTCCTGCCTTGCGGATGGTTACCGCACGTTCAAAAAAGATGTAAAATGCAATGACTGACATCAGAGCCAGTACAATCATAATCCATCCACCTTTGCAGGCCATATCCCATAAATTCATCTCAGGTTCTCCGGAAGTAACCGGAGTCAGGACCGGATTGCTTCCGGTCAATGTGTCGGCAACAACTTGTGCAGCCGCCAGCAACGTCATTGTAATCATAATTAGTGAAGACAAGTTTTATATTCCTTTATTGTTTTTTCCAATCCCAGATAAAGTGCGTCACAAATCAAAGCATGCCCGATAGATACTTCATCAAGCCAGGGAATGCTTTCGTGAAAATATTTCAGATTAACCAGACTCAGGTCATGACCGGCATTCAATCCCATTCCCAGACTGCGGGTTATCTTAGCCGCCTCCACAAAAGGAGCAACAGCAGCTTCCGGAGACTCCAGGTACAAGGAAGCATAAGGTTCTGTATAGAGTTCAACCCGGTCTGCTCCGGCCTTGGCAGCATATTCAATCATCTCGGCATCAGTTCCGACAAATATAGAAGTACGGATGCCCGCATTACCGAATGTTTCCATCAGATCGGCCAGAAAACTCTGATTGGTCTTCGTGTCCCATCCGGCATTAGAAGTGATCTGATCCGGAGCATCCGGTACCAATGTCACCTGATGAGGTTTTACTTTCAGAACCAAATCAATAAACTCTTTGGAAGGATAGCCTTCAATGTTAAATTCGGTCTTCAATAAGGGACGTAAAGCATACACATCCGCATATCGGATATGCCGCTCATCCGGACGCGGATGAACCGTAATACCTTCGGCTCCGAAACGTTCGCAATCCAAAGCTACTTTTTCTACATCCGGATTATTCCCTCCGCGCGCATTACGCAAGGTCGCTACCTTATTGATATTAACACTTAATTTAGTCATATTGCACTATAATTTTATATCTTTGCATCTGCAATGTGCAAAGTTAGCAGGTTTTATTAGAAAACCGCTACTGCAAAACCTAAAAAGATTGATAAAAAACTACAGAATATGCAACAGACTCTCAGATTCGCTTTATTTGGCAACACGTATCAAGAGCATAAGTCCGCCCACGTCACCCATTTATTGGAAATCTTGCGTCGCAGAAAAGCACAGATCTGTATCAGCAATGAGTTTTATGATTTTCTCCGGAACCATACTAAGGCAGATCTGAGCGGTCTGGAAGTCTTTGAAGGAAATAATTTCTCAGCCGACATGGTTCTCAGCATAGGAGGAGACGGAACATTTCTGAAAGCGGCCAGTCGGGTCGGGAAAAAAGAAATTCCGATATTAGGAATCAATACCGGCAGACTGGGATTCCTGGCCGACGTCCTGCCCGATCAGATGGAAGATGCCTTCGACGAGATTTACCAAGGCAACTATCTGGCAGAACCACGAAGAGTCTTGAAGCTTACATGCAATGGGCATGTACTCAAAGGATATCCATATGGTCTTAACGAAATAGCCGTACTGAAACGGGACACCTCGTCAATGATTACCATTCATGCTTACATCAATGGAGAACCATTAAATGTGTATCAGGCAGACGGACTGGTTATATCTACTCCCACCGGTTCCACAGGATATTCGCTCAGTGTAGGCGGCCCTATTCTGGTTCCTCAAAGTGGTACAATCAGCTTGACCGCAGTCGCCCCTCACAGTCTTAACGTACGCCCGATCGTCATAAGGGATGACTGGGAAATAACGCTTGATGTAGAAAGCCGGAGTCATAATTTCCTGATCGCGGTAGACGGACGCAGCGAAACCTGCAGGGAAGGAACGAGACTGACAATTAAACGTGCCGACTACTATGTACGCATAGTAAAACGATGCCACCATTCATTCTTCAATACATTGCGTGAAAAAATGATGTGGGGCATGGACGGACGCAATTAATCAAAGAAATCATATTATTTTTTTCACTTTTTCTGAAAAACATTTGGTCATTTCAACAAAAGAGTCTATCTTTGCACCGCAATCGAGAAAACAACGAATGCAATAAGGATTGATTCGCTAGCTCAGCAGGTAGAGCACAACACTTTTAATGTTGGGGTCTTGGGTTCGAGCCCCAAGCGGATCACCAATCAAAGATGAGAATCGAAGAAAATCCCTGATAATCAACAGTTATCAGGGATTTTTAGTTTCTACACACCTCCCCTTTTTACGCAGAATACGGCAACTTTCACAGGCCAATTCGGTGGAGTAAGATTCCGTCCGAAAAAGTCCACCGAATTAGGTTGCTTTGCGTTGATACACACTATTTTGCGTAGTCGCACTTCTGGCTTTGGGACTTAATTTTGCAAACAAAAAAGTATCAAGCCATGCAAAGAAACTATTTCACGATTCTCTTCTTTATCAGAAGAACAAGACTGTTGAAAAACGGCGAGGCACCCATCGGGCTGCGAATTACCGTAAACGGGCAACGTGCCGAAATGCAAATCAAGCGCAGCGTTGCCGAAGAGCGTTGGAACGCATCCAAAGGATGTGTGACCGGGAAAGACCGGAAAGCGTTGGAACTGAACCAGTATCTGGAATCTGTCAGGACGAAGATTTATCAGATACATCGTGAACTGTTGCAAGACGGTAAGCCAATCACGGCTTTCACTATGATACAGAAGTTCAATGGTGAGGGCGAAGCTCCTAAGATGCTCTTGGAGGTATTCCGTGAGCATAACAAGAAGTACAGGGAACTGATAGACCGTGATTATGTGAAAGGCACAGTTTTGAGGTACGAAAGAACTGTCCGCTATCTGGAAGAAATGCTGCAAAGCCAATACAATCAGAAAGACATTCCGTTGAAGGAACTGAGCCATGAATTCGTCCAGAATTTTGAACACTTTGTAAAGGTACAAAAGAATTGTGCCCAGAATGCGGCAGTCAAGTATCTGAAGAACTTGAAGAAAATCACCCGGCTTGCGTTGGTCAACAAATGGATTACCGATGATCCGTTCTTAGAAATCCGTTTTCACCAGACACAGAGCAACCGTGACTTCTTGACGGAAGAGGAACTCAATACCATCATCAACAAGAAGTTTGACATACCACGCCTTGAAACCGTCCGCGATATTTTTGTCTTTTGCGCGCTGAGCGGTTTGGCGTTCACGGATGCACAGCATCTGACACCGGAGCATATCACACAAGACAGCAACGGGGACTATTGGATTAGGAAGCCGCGCGAAAAGACAAACAATATGTGCAACATCCCCTTGTTGGATATACCACGAATGATTGCGGAGAAATACAGAGACCATCCCGAATGCATCAAAAAAGGTGTGGTATTGCCTGTTCCGTCCAATCAGCGGATGAACAGCTACCTCAAAGAGATTGCAGATGTATGCAGCATCAAGAAGACTTTGAGCACACATATTGCGCGCCATACTTTCGCCTGTATTGCCATAGCCAACAAGGTGTCTATGGAGTCCATCGCAAAGATGTTGGGACACTCCGACCTCAGAACTACAAAAATCTATGCGAAGCTGATGGATAAGACGGTTTCCGAAGAAATGAATGTTTTGAAACGAAAATTCAGTGCAGTATGAACAGAGGAATAATCACAATCAGTGAAACAGGTGCTGTCACCATACCGACTGCACCTGTATGGATGACAAAGTTTGAGATAGCCGACTTGTTCGGGGTGTTCTCTTGCGACATCCGCAAGGCGATACGGGTAATCTACAAGAACAAGGAATTGAGTGAGACTGATACGATGAAGTATATCAAGCAAACTGACGGCATCAGCTATGATGTGTATAATCTTGAAATGATTATAGCCATTGCATTCAGGATATGCAGTAAAGAAAGTATCTTGTTCAGACGGTTTGTAATAAATGAAATTTGCGCCACCAAGAAAGTCAGCCTGATAACATTGTTCTTCTCTTGTGGCGAGGGCAGCAACCTATGGGTGACGGTACATCTGTCGCCAAAGAAGCATCCGATATTACAATCATTGACAACTCTTTCTCGTCAATCGGTCGTGCCGTAATGTGGGGACGTTCTCTTTATAAGAATATCCAACGTTTCTTGCTATTCCAGCTTACAGTCAATGTGGCAGCCTGCTTCCTTGTGCTGTTCGGCTCATTCATGGGTACGGAATCACCGTTGACTGTTACTCAGATGCTTTGGGTAAACCTCATCATGGATACATTTGGAGCAATGGCACTTGCTTCGTTGCCGCCTTCTCCAAGTGTGATGAACGATAAACCGCGTTGTCGAGAGGCTTCAATCCTGACTCGTTCAATGATGACGGAACTTCTTGGTGTAGGTTTGTTCTTCTTTGCCTTGACATTGGGTTTCTACTGGTTGTTCAATCATGCTGAAGTAACCTCGATTACACAGATGTTCTCAGCTGTTGTAGGTGATGAAAATCCGATGACAGCATACGAGGCTACGCTTCTTTTCTCCATCTTCGTGTGGACACACTTCTGGTATATGTTTGATGCACGTGTATTTGAGACAGGAGAAAGCGTATTCAAAGTCAAAATGAGTAGCGGATTTTGGACTATTGTTGTTATCATCGTCATTGGTCAGCTATTCATCACTGAAATTGCATACGAGTTCTTTAACGTAGAACCTATGCTTCACACCCTTGACTGGCACTTCAACCCAACAGGTGCTATTGACTTGCTGATAATTCACTCGTCCTTTGGATTCGTGAAGTTTGGTACGCAATAACTAAATAAAAATCATTCAAATAGGCGCAGGTATTTGATTTACCTGCGCTATATTTTTCTTATAGAATTAACACTAAAAAATTACAGCATTGGAAGGTATTCTTAGGCACACTTATAGAAATCCTACTTTTATATTTATCAGGAATATAAATTGTTTCGATACTAAAATTGCACTAGAAAAGTGAGTTTTTTCAATCTTCTTTGAGAATATTTTTTGACATTGATTCATAATCATTTTGAGTGAGTTTTGAAAAAAGGAAGTCATCATTGAGCAACCTTACAAATGAATCTTGAGATTTCTTTGAAGACAATTTAATCTTATCATTTTCAATTTTCAAAATATTTTTCAACTTATCGTGATTACGAATAAAATCTAGAACAATATTCTTTGGCATTTCTGTAACTGGCGAAGAATCAAAAGCTCTCATTAATCTTCGAGAAAAAGATAGCTCAAGCAATCTATTTCTCAATTCTTCAATATCATCAACCAATTCCAATTCCTGAATCTTATCAACTGATTTTTCTGCTCTATTTATAATAATAGTTGCAAATTCTTTATTATTATCCAAGTATTTTAGATTTAAAATATAAAAGTCATTCTCTATTAGTAATGCATCAATTTGCATATCAAGCCGTAAAATATCATCACAAACAATATCGAATTGTGTTCCAGATTTAGTAATATACATTTTACCTCGTCCCTGTTTCAAGAGATTTATATTAAAGTTATTACGATAGATGACTATTTTATTATCTTCTGCCCCAAGTATAGTTATAAAATAATCAATAGAAGATAACGAATCCACATCAAAATTAAACATTCGTTCATTTGTATAGAAGTCAGCAGGATGTTGTTCTACAACTTGTCTCATAGAATTAAAAAAAGATGGCTCTGAATCAGGTAAATCATATCTATATATCACATTTGCTCTCTCATCACGGTCTGACAAATTTAGAACTAGACGTTCATTATCATTCTCGAATTTTGTTATTTCATCTTGAATGATTTGCTTAAAGTCCACTGCTAACGAATTGAGCACAGTTTGTTTAATATTCGCCTTTTTGATAGTTATACCATCACCACCCTTCACTGCAAAAAACACTAATGCCTTAAAGTCATCACCGAGTTCTATAAGTGACTGCAATTTAGCGATAAATTCTTGTCTTGTCATATTTATAATATATATACATTATCAGCAATATAATGAGGTTGTATTCTTTCGCCTTCTTTTACACCCTCTTTAGTTAACACAATTGAGCCATTTGGTAGTACCTGATTTTCCTTCTCAGTTTGAACAATAGCTATACGATACTTCATAAAAGCAAAAATTGGATTACAATAATAGAGATTTGTGCCGACATAGCACATATATATCACGATAAGAAGCGTAAGCAAAATAATCAAATCCCGGATCGTTTCGTAATTTATTAGAAGAATACTAAAAAGTGTTATTATAGTCGCTAAAGTATTAACGTAGTCATAATCTTTATATTCCACTTTCTTGATTTGTATTGGAAGAGAACATGGTGCTCCTAATTTCATGTGGTAAAGCTGATAGATGTAATAAATTGATAATATGAGCAATATCATACTTGCATATGCAACAATATTTGCTATGCTAAAAATAACATCAAGATCAGCAAAGCACCAATCATGTCCAAAATACATTGGTAATTTGATAGTTTTTATGAACAATAGCAACCACATAGCCGTAAAAGAAATACAATATAATTTATATTTATACATTTT
>ERZ791819.806-NODE-806-length-11655-cov-6.073534_pt1 | contig 11655 bp, 9 predicted proteins | sample MGYA00510301_ERZ791819 | MGnify/ENA primary metagenome ERZ791819 (study PRJEB30046, sample SAMN00791999) | human gut metagenome | study: EMG produced TPA metagenomics assembly of the A metagenome-wide association study of gut microbiota in type 2...
CCACCGACCGCCACGCCCCGGAGGCGCTGCAGTTCTTCTCGCTGGAGCAGCCGCTGGTGGGCTGGACCCTGCCCGCTGCCCCCGGCGACGGAGCCTGGTGGCGGGCACTGTGTGTGTTCTACAACCCCACCGACACCTCCCGCGTGGTGCCGCTGCCCGCCGGGCGGTGGAAACTGCTGAGCAACGGCACTTCTTCCAGCTTATGGCGGGGCGAGAGCCGCACCTATGAACGGGAAGCCCTTCTGATGCCGTACAGCGCCACCGTGTTCGGAGCCGTATAAACAACAAAAAACAAGGGCAGACTGCTTTTCGGCAGTCTGCCCTTGTTCCATCGGATTTTTAGCTGTTGGACGCGGTCTTTTCGCCCAGCGTAACATTGACCGTCTGCATCTGGCCGTCGCGGGCCACCGTGATGGCCAGCGTGTCACCGGCTGCATGCTTCTGCATCAGGGTGCCCAGATCATCCTTGGCGGCGATCTCCGAGCCGTCCACGCTGACGATGCGGTCACCGGCCTTCAGACCGGCCTGATCGGCGGGGCCGCCCTTGGTCACGTCCACGATGTAGACGCCATAGGCGTTCACGCCCAGCTGCTGTGCCGTCTGTGCGTCGGTCACAGCCAGGTAGGTGATGCCCAGATAGGGGCGGCCGGTCACATAGCCGTTCTCCAGCAGCTCCTGTGCCACCTTGATGGCATCATTGATGGGGATGGCAAAGCCCAGGCCCTCGGCGTCACTGGAAGAGGATTTTGCGTTCACGATGCCGACCAGCTCACCGTTCATGTTGAACAGGCCGCCGCCGGAGTTGCCGGGGCTGACCGAGGCATCCATCTGGATCAGGGACATGGTGTTGGTGGAGTTGGTGCCCTGGATGGTCACACTGCGGTTCAGTGCGCTGATCATGCCGCCGGTCACGGTGCCGCCCAGCTCACCCAGCGGGTTGCCCACAGCCATCACGTTCTGACCCACCTTCAGGCTGTCGCTGTCGCCCACGGTAGCGGGGGTCAGGCCGTTGGCGTCGATCTTGATGACCGCGATATCACTGGTGGTATCTTCGCCCACCAGCGTTGCGGTATAGTCCTTATCATTGATCGTCACGGTGATATTGGAAGCACCATCCACAACGTGGGCACAGGTGAGGATGTAGCCGTCCGAGCTGATGATCACGCCGCTGCCGGCACCGCTCTCCACCTGATTCTGGCCGTACCAGGACCACTGGGAGTAGACCACCTGCTCGGTGGTGATGACCACCACGCTGGGGCTGACCAGATCTGCCACCTGTTCGGTGGTCAGGCTGCTGCCGGACGCCGAAGCCGAGGTGATGGAGCTGTCACTGCCGGAAGAGCTGCTGGTGCTGGAGGGAGCCACCTGCTGGATGACCACCTTGCTGCCGTTCATCTGGGAGCCGACATAGCCGCCTGCAAAGCCCATGACTGCGGCCAGCACCAGTGCCACGGCACTGCGTGCCACCTTGCCGCCATTGACATGGTGCTTTTTATTTTTGGGCGGTTCCGGCTCCGCCGGCTGCCGGGGCGGCACCTCGGTGGGAGGCACCGTGCTGCCGGCATCCGGGGCAGCAGCCTGCGGCTCCGGCTCGTTGTTGTACTGGTTGGCGGTGTTCATGCCGCTGCTGCCCACATTGGGGTAACCGGTGCCGCCTGCCGTGTTATCGGAAGAGGAATAGTTGTATTCCCATTTGTTCTCATCCATATTGATACTTCCTTCCCTGAAAAGGCTCTGTCTCCGGGGAACTGCGCCCCCTGGAACTGCTCTTATTGTATACACCAATTGTGAAAACCAATCGCATGTGCCGTGAAGAAACTGTGAAATGCGGTCCTGCCATTTTTTCTTGACAAGAACGCCCGCAGTTGCTATTGTAACAGCAGAAAAACCTGCAGAAAAGAGGAGACTGCCGCATGGAACTGCGCCGCACGGAAACGGGCTTTGCCCTTTATAAGGAAAAGGAGGCCATCGGCCATTGCACCCTGCACCCCGCCGCACAGGGCGCGGCCCTTGCCGCCCTTGCCATCGACCCGGCATGGCGGCGCAAGGGCTACGGCTCCTACCTGTTAAAAGAAGTATTGCGCAGCTTTGGCGGTTATGACCGCGAAGCCGCCACCGTGTTTACGGCACCCCTGCCCGCCGACTGCGCCGAGATGGCCTTCTGGGCCAAATTCGGCTTTGCGGCCGAGGGACCGCAGCTGGTGCGCCGCCGCACCCCGGACCTGACCGCCGTCAAATTCGTGCAGGACTTCCTCGCCGCGCGGCTGGTGCACCCGCGCCTGTGCGTGGACGCCACCTGCGGCAACGGCGGCGACACGGCCTTCCTGTGCCGTCTTACCGCACCGGAGGGCCGTGTGCTGGGCTTTGACATCCAGCCGGAAGCCATCGCCTCCACCCGCGCCCGGCTGGAACAGACCGGGGTGCCCGCCGGGCAGTATGCCCTGCACTGCGACAGCCACGCCCATCTGTTACAGTATGTGCAGCCCGGCACGGCGGATGCCGTGATGTTCAACTTCGGCTGGCTGCCGGGGGCCGACCACGCGGTGTTCTCCACCGCCGACAGCAGCATCCCCGCGCTGGAAGCCGCCCTGCAGGCGGTGCGCCCCGGTGGGGTGGTCAGCGCCATCCTGTACAGTGGGGCGGTCATCGGCACAGACGAAAAGCAGGCGGTGCTGGCCTGGCTGCGGGCACTTCCGCTGAAAGATTTCACCGTTCTGGTGTGCGATTTTGCCAATTGGGCCGAAACCGCCCCTCTGCCCTGCTTCATCCTGAAAAAATAACGAAAGCCCTTGCATTATCGCGCGTTTTCGTATAGAATAAAGTGCGTATGTGTAAAAATATGTTTTCTCCGCTCCCGCGCAGCGGGAGCGGAGAAAACTTCACCCCCTTCTAGGAGAATTTCAGATCTATGACAAATCGTGAAGAAATCGAGCGCCGCCGGACGTTTGCGATCATCAGCCATCCCGACGCCGGCAAGACCACGCTGACCGAAAAGCTGCTGCTGTACGGCGGAGCCATCAACCAGGCCGGTTCCGTCAAGGGCAAGCAGAGCGCCAAGCACGCTGTTTCCGACTGGATGGACATCGAGAAGCAGCGCGGTATTTCCGTCACCTCCTCGGTGCTGCAGTTCAACTACGCCGGCAAGTGCGTGAACATTCTGGACACCCCGGGCCATCAGGACTTTTCGGAGGATACCTACCGCACCCTGATGGCGGCGGACTCCGCCGTCATGGTCATCGACGCCGCAAAGGGCGTCGAGGCCCAGACCATCAAGCTGTTCAAGGTGTGCACCCTGCGCCACATCCCCATCTTTACCTTCATCAACAAGATGGACCGCGAAGCCCGCGACCCCTTTGAGCTGATGGAGAACATCGAGGAGATCCTGGGCATCAAGACCTACCCCATGAACTGGCCAATCGGCTGCGGCAAGGAGTTCAAGGGCGTGTTCGACCGCAACACCCGCAAGGTGCTGGCCTTCTCCAGCGACGGCCGCGCCAACGGCGTGAAAAAGGTCAGCGAGACCGAGGCCGAACTGGGTGATCCCGCACTGGACGAGCTGCTCACCCCCTACCTGCACCAGCAGCTGGTGGATGAGATCGAGCTGCTGGACGGTGCCGCCGAGGAGTTCGACCTGGACAAGGTGCTGCGCGGCGAGCTGAGCCCCGTGTTCTTCGGTTCGGCCCTGACCAACTTCGGTGTGGAACCCTTCTTGGAGAACTTCCTGCGGCTCACCCCCACCCCGCTGGCCCGCGTGGACAGCCTGACCGGCGAGTCCGTGGATCCCTGCCGGGATGAGTTCTCTGCCTTTATCTTCAAGATCCAGGCCAACATGAACAAGGCCCACCGCGACCGCATCGCTTTCATGCGCATCTGCTCCGGCAAGTTCGAGCGCGGCATGGAAGCCTATCATGTGCAGGAGGGCAAGAACATCAAGCTGGCCACCGGCACCCAGCTGATGGCGCAGGACCGCGCCATCGTGGACGAGGCCTATGCCGGCGATATCATCGGCCTGTTCGATCCGGGCATCTTCTCCATCGGCGACACCCTGTGCACCGGCAAGAAGAAGGTGCAGTTTGCAGGCATCCCCACCTTCTCGCCGGAGCACTTTGCCCGCATCGAGCAGAAGGACACCATGAAGCGCAAGCAGTTCGTGAAGGGCATGGAGCAGATCGCCCAGGAGGGCGCCATCCAGATCTTCCGCGAAGTGGGCGGCGGCATGGAAGAAGTGGTGGTCGGCGTGGTCGGCGTGCTGCAGCTGGAAGTGCTGGAGTACCGCCTGAACACCGAGTACAATGTGGAGATCCGCATGCAGCAGCTGCCCTTTGAGCAGCTGCGCTGGGTGAAGAACGACCCCGACACCTACAACCTGCGGGACCTGGACCTGACCAGCGACACCAAGGCTGTGGAGGACATGAAGGGCAACCGCCTGCTGCTGTTCACCTCCGACTGGGCCGTGCGCTGGGCCGAGACCCACAACGAAACGCTGGAACTGAGCGAGTTCGGCAACATATAACTTGTCGGGGCAATGCCCCTCCATCTCGCCTGCGCGAGACCGTTCGGTCGCTTAAAAGCCCCACCGGGGCTTTCATTGCTCCACTTCGTTACGCAAACGCGAATCTGTTTCAAGAGAGCTGCTGTGTGGGGCAACCCCCTGCGCTGCGGCTTTTTTGAATAAACCAAAAAATACATCAAAGGATGCCAGCATTGGAATGAAGGATTCCCATTGCGGGGAACACTGCTGGCAGGAGGGTAAGTATATGAAGAATCTCCAAATCGGCAAGAGCGGCATCGAGGTGCCGTTCCTCGGCATGGGCACCTGGGCCATCGGCGGCGGTGCCTGGTGGGGCGACAACGACGACAGTCTGTCGGTCAAGGCCATCCAGACCGCCGTGGAACAGGGCATCCGGTGGATCGACACCGCGCCCATCTACGGCCTGTACCACAGCGAAGAAGTGGTGGGCGAAGCCATGAAGCACATCGACCGTGACAAGGTGGTGCTGTCCACCAAGTGCGGCCTGGAGTGGCGGCACGAGACTCCCGTACTGCACAAGGTGGTGGACGGCGTGACCGTGTACCGCGACCTGTCGGCCCAGAGCATCATCGAGGATGTGGAGGACAGCCTGCGCCGCCTGCACACCGACCATCTGGACGTGCTGTACACCCACTGGCAGTCCCCTGACTTTGGCCTGTACCCGCTGGAAGCCACGGTGGAAGCCATGATGAAGCTGAAGGACCAGGGCAAGATCCGCGCCATCGGTGCGTCCAACGTCACCGCCGACATCATCCGCGGCTACTGCAAGTACGGCCAGCTGGATGTCATTCAGGAAAAGTACAGCCTGCTGACCCGCCGGGTGGAAAAGCAGCTGCTGCCCACCTGCAAGGAGCTGGGCGTGTCGGTGCAGGCCTACTCCCCGCTGGAGCAGGGCCTGCTGACCGGCAAGGTGACCATGGACACCACCTACCCGGAGGGCAGCACCCGCAACTCCAACCCCAGCTTCCAGCCCGCACGCCGCGCCCAGGCCATCGCCGTACTGAACGGCTGGCAGGATCTGACCGAGAAGTATCACTGCACCATGGCGCAGCTGGTCATTGCCCTGACCGCCCGCATGGTGCCCGGCCTGTTCGTGCTGTGCGGTGCCCGCACTCCGCAGCAGGTGACTGATAACGCCGGTGCGATGCACATCCATCTGGACGGTGCCGACGCCGTGCGCATGAAGTGGGATGTGGATTCCATTTCCTGAGTTTTCCCCGCAAACACCAAGCCCCCTCAGAGCCGCAGCTCCGAGGGGGCTTTTGCTATGATACGGGATCGCTTCAGGTAGTTTGCAGCATCGCCTGCAATTTTGTTTTGGCGCGGTAGTAGGTCACCCGTGCCCAGGCGGCATTGTGGCCAAAAATGGCTCCGATGTCCTCAAAGGACAGCTCCCCGAACACCCGCAGGCTGAACACCTCTTTATAGGGTTCTTCCAGCGTGTGCAGGCACTGGTGCACCGTAAAGGCGGCATCCTTGTCCACCAGCAGCTGGGCAATGTCCGGCGTATCGGCGGCCTTTGTCTCTGCGTCCTCCAGCGGGGCGGCGTGCTTTGCCTTGCGGCAGTGGTCGTAATAGCAGTTGCGGGCCACCGTGAACAGCCACGCCCGCACATCCTGTTTTCCGTCAAAGTTCTTCAGACCGTCCAGCGCCTTGAAGAAGGTCTCCTGGGTCAGCTCTTCGGCCAGTGTCTCCGAGCGGGTCAGACCTTTCAGGAACAGGTACACATCCTTGAAGTAGAGCCGGTAGATAGTTTCCATATCCATAATCAGCCCTTCTTAAAGTCGTGCCCATATTGTTCCTCGGTGCCGTACCCGTACCGCACGGTGCCGTCCGGATTCTGCCCCGCAATGAATCGTTCCACCTGCTGGCTGTCGCTGTAATAGCGCGTTCCGTCCGCGCACTCCACGGCCAGCACCTGGGTGCGGGAGACGGCGATCTCTGTGGACACGATCTCGGAGCCGGTCAGCTTTGTCAGCGCGGCATGGAGGCCGGGGAAGGTATACCGCATGGCCCGGACGGTGATGTATTCCTTGCCCCAGCTGAACCCGCCCTCGGTCTCCAGCCGGACATTCTCGCCCTGCACTTCCAGCACGCAGAGGTTTGCACCATCCTCCTTTTTGTTGTAGAGCCAGATCCCGGCTTCCTCCGCCGTCACCGGCGTGCTGAGGTTGCCCATCCAGAACACCAGCACCACGGCGCACAGCACCGCCAGCACGGCGGCTGCGGCCGTAAGGATGCGCTTTTTTCGCAAAGCCGTGCGGATGCCTTTCAGCGGGGCATCCGGCTGGGGTTCCGGCTGCACCGGCACCGGTAGCTGCATCTGCTCCAGCTCAGTGCGGCAGGCTTCGCACTCCCGCAAATGCTCTTCCACCAGTGCCGTACTGGCCGGGCTTGCCATGTGCTCCGCATACAGCGGCAGTAAATCGCGGATGACTTCACAATCCAGTTTCATCGTCTTTTCCTCCTTTTCGGGCTGTTTCACCCCAATAACGCACAAAAGGAGAAAACGTTACAGGGTTTTTGATTTTTTCAGCGATCCAGCAAACTGGAAGTTACCATTTTCCTTTAACGATTCGTCCACCGACCAAAATGGAAGAAAAAATAGCAGCGAAAATCAAAAGGGTAATCCAAATCGGGCTGAGTACCCATAGCCATGACCACGAAATCAATCCTGTTACTTTTAGTACAGCAAAAATCAAAACTAAAGCAACAATAGGATCCATCCTAGATTGGTGGGATTTCTTCTCCGTGCGCATAACAGAACCTCCTTGAATTCCGATTTATCTTTACCCGTTTTCCTTCCAGAACAATCCGCCGGAGGTCTGGAACAGCAGCCAGGGGTTCACACTCTTGCTGCCCAGCTTGAAGTCCATGGTCAGCTCTTCGCCCAGAGCACCCACGGCCTGGCCTTTTTCCACCGTCTGTCCCTCGGACACCGCGAGCGCCTGCAGGCCGTACAGGTAGCTGCGCATCCCGGCCCCGTGGTCAATGACCACCGTGTTGCCGGTGAGGGCAAGGTTCCGGGCCAGCACCACCACGCCATTGGCCGGGGCGCGGCAGGGCTCGCCGGGGATGGTGTAGAGTTTGGTGGAGTTGGAACGGCTGCCCTGCTGGCCGTTCGTCACCTTCACCTGTCCGTAGTCCACCAGTGTCATGGAGTTTTCCGCCGGGTTCACGAAACCGCCGGACCACAGCTTTTCCCGCGCGGGGGCCTCGTACAGGCCCCAGACCGCATTGCGGAACTCGGCATTGGCGGCATCGGTGGCTGCCGGTTCCGGGTCCACCTCCACGGTGCCAAAGTCCTTGGGCAGCACGACGAGGGTGTGGGTGAGCGTTTCGCCGTTCACGGTAACGTTCACCGCATGTCCGCCGGAGGACGCATTGTAGGCCGCCGGGATGTAGGCGCGCCAGCCGTCGGCGGCGCGCACGCACTGCACGCTGCCAAGGTCAGTCTCCACGGCGGGGGCGGTGTCGCCGGTCATGCCGGAGATTCGCACGCCCACGATGCCGCCCTGCTCCACCCGCTCGGCGGAGAACACGATGTCCGCGCTGGCCTGCAGGGTGAACCGGAAGGAATACCGGTACCACCCCGTGGGCTTTGCGGGGCGCTCCAGCCCCAGATTTTTGCGCAGGGCACCGGTGCTGCCGCCCTCGAACTGGGTGGCCATGCCGCCCTTGGGCACGCGCCAGAGGGTCATTTCGGCCTTGTATTCGCCGTTGGCCGGGAAGAGGAAGCTCTGGTATTCGCTCACGCTGCCGGCAAACACCACACTGCCGACCGCGGTCTGGATGGTCAGAGTGGTGTAGCTGGCCCAGTCCGGCAGAGTAATGTCCGGGTGCGCCGTGTACAGGGTGCCCAGCTTCTGCACCGTGAGGGTGGCAGGGCTGGCAAACACCTTGTCCAGCCGGCCGCCCAGCAGCGGCACCTGCCAGCAGAAGCCGTTGGTCTCCAGCTCCTGGCCGCCGAACTGCGCGGCAGCATCCGGGCAGCCGCCCTGCGTGGTAAAGGCATAGCTCACCCCCATCACAGCCGCCAGCAGCAGGGCCACGCCCAGTGCAACGCTGATGATCCACAGCAGAAAACGCTTCATGTCCTTCTCCTTTTATGTAGCAAAAAGGCGCACCCGCGCAGCCTGTGGTCAGACTGCCGGTGCGCCTCCTTTGTGTCCGGTGTTTGGTTTATTCTGCAGCATCCTCGGCAGGTGCCTCTTCGGCAGCTTCCGGCTCGACCGTTTCTGCATCGTCCTCGCCAAAGAGCAGACGCTCGTACTCGTCCAGTTCCTTTTCGCGGCGGTGCAGGTAAACAGCAGCAGCAGCCAGTGCTCCGGCAACAGCGGCCAGGGCAGTGATCACAGCGATCAGGCAAGATTTCTTCATAGGTTCAGTACACTCCTTTTTTCGGTCGAAACGATGGTGTTTCAGCTTATTTTTCCAGCGAGAGACCCGCAGCAGCACGTCCGCCGCCTTCCAGAGAAACGACAGCATGTGAAGGGAGCATTTTACCAGAAAGAACATCCGCATCCACTCCATTCAGGGGACTTCGGGCACGGTCCGCTTCCCCGCTATCTTGTGGTTATTATACCCGTTCCTGTCAAAAATTACAACCGTTGCGGGCAACTTTTTCGCTTCCTGTCCATTCTGTACAAAAAGCTTTGGGCAGATTGCCAGAATTTCCAAATCATCCCAGCATCCGGTCCTTGTAGGCGGCAAAGGCACCGGGCAGGGTGTAGGTGGTGCGCAGCTCCTCGCGGCTGGCCCAGACGCAGCCCGCCGGGGCCGCCTGCTCCGGCACCGTGAGGGCCACACCGGACAGCAGCCATTCGATGTGGCTGAAGATGTGCTTGGCCGCCGGCAGGGCTTCCGGCACTGCGGTGCCGGTGTCCACTCCAAGGGCTGCCAGCCTTGCCAGCACTTCGGCCTGCAAAAGGTGTTCACTCTCCCACAACAGCGGCTGCCACAGCCCGGCCAGCAGTCCCTTTGCGGGCCGCTGCTGTACCAGAAAGCCCGCCGGGCTTTCCACCAGCGCCACCGTCACCGGCAGCACCTTGCGGGGCTTCGGCTTTGCCTTCTGGGGCAGCGCGGCGGTGGTGCCTGCCGCGCGGGCCTGACACAGCCCGGCCAGCGGGCAGACATCGCACAGGGGTGCACCGTTGGGCACACAGACCAGCGCCCCCAGCTCCATCAGGGCCTGATTGTAATCCCCGGCCTTTTCCGGCGGCTGATGTTCCATCACCCGGGCAGTAAAGGCCTTTTTCACCTTCGGATCTGTAATGACACCGGGGTCATTATACAGGCGGGAAAACACCCGCAGCACATTGCCGTCCACCGCCGGCACCGGGATGCCAAAGCTGATGGATGCAATGGCCCCGGCGGTGTAGTCCCCGATGCCGGGCAGGGCCCGCAGGGCGGCATAGTCGGCGGGCAGCTGGCCGCCGTACTGTTCGCAGACGATCTTTGCGGCCTTCTGCAGGTTGCGCACCCGGCTGTAGTAGCCAAGACCCTCCCACAGCTTGTGCAGCTTTTCCTCCTCGCAGGCGGCCAGCGCCGGGATATCCGGCAGCGCCGCCAGAAAGCGCTCGTAATACGGCAGCGCCGCCGACACCCGTGTCTGCTGCAGCATCACTTCGCTGAGCCAGACGTGGTAGGGCGTGGGGTCCTCCCGGAAGGGCAGGATGCGGTGGTTTTTGTAAAACCAGTCCAGCAGGGCCGGTGCAATGTTTTCCACTTGTTTTTGTCTCCTTGTTGAAAGTTAAGGGCGGGTCACTATTTATAATGCCCTCCGCGATGCTCTGGGCATAAATAGCGGAACTCTATTTTATCGTCGTGTTTGTCGCGGCCTGCGGGCCGCTCCAAATACCTTTTCACAGATGGAGTCCCAACCGGCAGCAACTGCGCTACAGCAAAACCTGCCGCTAGCCGCACCGACCTTTCCCGTGAAAATGCAATCCCGGAAAGTCCGCAGACTTTCCGGGATTGCGCTATTTAAAATAATTCTTCCGCTGTCATTGCCAGAGCAAAGCGGAGGCAATTCCCAATCGTTCTCAGAATCAGAAACCGTAAGCGGTGCGGGGGAACGGCAGCACGTCACGGATGTTCTGGATGCCCGTGAGGTACATGATCATGCGCTCGAAGCCCAGGCCGTAGCCGGCATGCTCCACGCCGCCGAACTTGCGCAGGTTGAGGTACCAGTCGTAGCTGGACTTGTCCAGACCCAGCTCGTCCATGCGGGCCACTAGCTTGTCGTAGTCCTCTTCACGCTGGCTGCCGCCGATCAGCTCACCGATGCCGGGCACCAGCATATCGGCTGCGGCCACGGTCTTGCCGTCCGGGTTCTGCTTCATGTAGAAGCTCTTGATCTCCTTGGGGTAGTCGGTGACGAACACGGGCTTCTTGAACACCACCTCGGTCAGGTAGCGCTCGTGCTCGGTCTGGATGTCCACGCCCCACTCCACCGGGAACTGGAACTTCTTGTTGTTCTTCTTCAGCACCTCGATGGCGTCGGTGTAGGTGATGCGGCCGAATTCGCTGTTTGCCACCAGCTCCAGGCGCTCGATGAGGCCCTTGTCGATGAACTGGTTGAAGAACGCCATCTCATCCGGGCAGTTGTCCAGCACATAGCGGATGACGTACTTGGTCATCGCCTCGGCGGTGTCCATGTAGCCGGACAGGTCGCAGAAAGCCATCTCCGGCTCGATCATCCAGAACTCGGCGGCGTGGCGGGTGGTAAAGCTCTTCTCCGCGCGGAAGGTGGGGCCGAAGGTGTACACCTTGCCGAATGCCATGGCCATGGCCTCGGCTTCCAGCTGGCCGGAAACGGTCAGGTTGACCGGCTTCTCAAAGAAGTCCTTGGTATAATCCACGGTGCCGTCCTCGTTCTTGGGCACGTTCTCCAGGTCCAGGGTGGTGACCCGGAACATCTCACCGGCACCCTCGCAGTCAGAGGCGGTCAGCAGCGGGGAGTGAGCGTAGACAAAGCCGTTCTCCTGGAAGAACTTGTGGATGGCATAGGCTGCCACGCTGCGCACACGGAATGCGGCGTTGAAGGTGTTGGTGCGGGGGCGCAGGGTGGGCATGGTGCGCAGATACTCCATGCTCATCTTCTTTTTCTGCAGGGGGTACTC
>ERZ791819.832-NODE-832-length-11452-cov-2.385979_pt1 | contig 11452 bp, 12 predicted proteins | sample MGYA00510301_ERZ791819 | MGnify/ENA primary metagenome ERZ791819 (study PRJEB30046, sample SAMN00791999) | human gut metagenome | study: EMG produced TPA metagenomics assembly of the A metagenome-wide association study of gut microbiota in type 2...
CAACGCATGGAACACGCGCATCTTCATCTTATACGTGGCGACGGCCATCGTGGCGGACATGATATGCGTACTGTTTGATGATTAAAGAGAAAAGCCCCCGCATGAGTCTTGCGGGGGCTTTGTCGAAACCAAAGGAGGATTGCTGGAATAACTTCCAACAGTCTTTATTGTATCAGACTAACGGCACATTGTCAAATACCAGTCGCTGCCGGACTCGGTGCCGATAGCGACATACCTCAGCTGGCCCGAAGAAGCGCCGACATAACGACCCCACAGGAAGCCATCAGCATAAACGCCCCAACCATCCAACACGACCTTACCGCCGCGACCGTAACAGGCCACAATCTGCCCATTCAACGACGGTTCGGTACGCACGTTCAACGCATCGACAACCACCTCATACGTGGTGTGGACCACAGTCGGAGAGGGAGAAACCACCGGGGCCGGAGCCGGGTTCACAGGAGTGTTCGCTCCCACACCGGCATACTTGTCCCAAGCGGCCTTATCGCCAGCGAAATAGTTCAAATCAAGCGAACCGGCATAGCCGCCGATTTGACCGTTCGAAGTGTACTGGCGCATCGGATACGCCACATACGACCAAATCGAATTAGCATCCTGCCAGCCGACCGCATCCATGGAAGCGTAGCACGCCTCCCAAATGCCGCAATCATGCTTGCCGCAGATATCCTTGATGAACGGGATTTCGGAACGCGAAGCATACACGAGCGGCTTCACGCCGGTCAGTCGGATGTACTGGTAGAGGAATTCGTCGAGATAGGCTCGATTGCCCCAAGCGGCGTTATCATCCGCCTCCCAGTCAACGCACGGCACGAACTTCTTCAGATAGCCTTCGGTGTTCTTGGCGAAGAAATACGCTTCCTTCGAAGCGCCCACGCCACGGATATAGTGCATGTATCCGACCGCCATGCCACGGGCTGCTGCCGCCTGAATCTTCGCATCCGCGCCAGTCCACACGGAATTCACCAGACCATAGTCGTTCGAACATTCGCCAGCGCCCCAAGTGCACTGGACCACCACGCCATCGGCGTCAATCTGGGAAACGTCGCAATCGGCCTTCCAATTGCTGATATCCACAATCCTCATTATTCGGAAACCTCCATTTCATTGCTTGCAATATGCTTGCCGGTCACCTTCGCCCTGTCGGACATTGCGAAGGAAGCCGGACTGATTGAATCGGTCTTGCCGCTCGAAGCCACGCTCGTCAGCACGCTTGCGATGGCCGCAACCAGTGCGATGCCGCAGACGTTCAGCCAATCCACTTGGAACAGGCCGACGCCGCCAATCACGCCGGCCGACAATGCGGCCTGACACGCGGTGCGGATTGCACGCTCCAACGTGTCAACCCAAAAATCCTTAGTGAACAATATTCACTGCTCCTTACTGTTGGCGTTCGCCAACGGTTCTATTATACTCCTAAGACTGTCCGGCAGGCTGGGCTTCGGATACCGTTCCAAAAACTCGGGGTCGAGGACATTGCAGAGTTTGCCCAGCCAATGCCCGACGGCCCGAATGTATGAGGTTTTCAAATCATCCTGATACCGGAGCCTATCGCGCTCGCTGATGAATTCGGCCAGCTTCTCGTCCTGCTGGTCGATTTCCTGCTGCATGTTCAATTGGGCTTCCGAGAGTCGCCGATAGGCTTCGGACAGGTTGGTCTTGTTGTTTTGCATCCATGTGACGAATGCGACGATGATGGCGCAGATGCCGGTGATGCACGCTACGGTGACTTCAGTACTCATATGGCACTATTCTAGCCGATAGGATAGGAGATGATGGTGGAGACGTTACGTTTTCCGGTCTGGCCGCCAGCGTATTCGACTTTCACGGTTCCGTCAGTCATGACGGACGCCGCCGTCGGAAGATAGCCGTCTCTTGAAGGCGCGTAGCATCCTTCGTTGGCCGTGGGGTAGAACGCGCTGTTGTTAACCCGACCTACTGCCACGTTCGAACCCCAGCCGGTCAGATTGGCGTTTTCGGCCCGCAGGTTGACGTACCCCACGCCGTTGGAAGCCCACATGTATACCTTATGGCTTCCAAGATGGATGTCGCGCCGAGGCATGCCCCATCCACGCCACCCTCCGCCTTTTCTGACATAATCGCAATCATCGGACACATTATGCAATAGCGTGCCTTCAGGCACCATGGTCATGGCGTCGCGCTGCGCGGAATTCTGCACCAGCAGCATATCACCCTTCATCGCGGCGCCGACATACGTCTGCGTGATGACCACACCAGCGGCAGCCGTATTCGACACGCCAGCCGGAAGCAGCACTTGAGCCAAAGCCAAAGCACCAGCCGGAACACTGGGCGCCACAGGCGTAGCCGCAGCTACACCCTTCGCGACGCCGAACTCCGGAACATCCGAACTGTCGGACATCGGCGAGCGCTTCTCGTTCTGCTTCACGTACACAACATCGATGCGTGAATTCGCGGACGGAGAGGCGGCCAGCGGCACTTTCACGTCTCCGTCGTTCTGGATAAGCAGCGCGCCGTAACGGTTCAGCACCGCGTTGAACGGGCGCACCGTCACGCTCATGGAATCGCTGCGGCCAGTCACGATGTTGTCCTGCGAACGGTCGAGGATGCCAGCAATCGGCATCATCGTGGTCTTATCGCATACGAACAGGCCGCTCATGTCACGGCGAGCATCCAGAAACGAAGCCTTGCCGGACACGGCGAACAGACTATTTCTTAACGTCATTATCAATCCTTTCTTCCAACGCTTTCAAACGTTCCTCAAGCCGGTCGATACAGTCATGGGCAAGATGGGCCTCATGTATGGCCCACACGCCCAGCATCGGATAATTGATGCCGACAGGCTCGTAGTCATCATTATACTCGACGAACTGCCCCAAGCCGTTGTCGTCCAGCTCTTCGGCAATCATGCCAATATGGATGGCCGCATCATCGCCGTTCCGGTTCACATCGTCGATGAACCTGTAGAGCGTCCAATCCACTGAGCGCATCTGCTCCAACGTGATGTCCGGCATCATGAAGTCCTGCTTCACCTTGCGGCTTGACTGCGCCGTACCCATCGTGCCGTCCGACAACGCCCACACCGCACGCCACGAGCCTGCGGAAAACACGTTGTTATAGGCGTTTGTCGTATTCGTGCCTCCACGGCCCGGAGGCAATACACCCCAATTCCACGCATTGCATTTCGCGTCGATGGTCGCACGGTCATACGAGTTCCTGTTGATGGACGCGGCTACCGTCTGGTCGATGTTCGCGCTGATGTCCAACACCTTCTGAATCGCCTGAGTCAACTGCGAGCCTGACGGTTTTTCCAGTTCGCGTAACCGGCGGCCATACTCGTTCAACGTGGACACGAGCTTGTTGGTCGCCTGGGCCGGGTTCTTCACGTCGAGCACGTCGCCATCGTCGGCGACTGGTGCGGCGCCGTCCGCCGACTCGCCCTGATGCACTACGATTTCCATTATTCCACCGTCACTTTCACACCGTCGAACACGTCTCCCAACGTGAACGTAATCCAATTCGAACTTTCATCGGCCTTGATGCCGGTGATGCGCCGCGTATGCGCGCCATCCACATAATACCAGTCGCCCTTCGTCGTGAACCTGATATAATCGCCCACCGTGTAGTTGGCGAGCGTCTGATTCACGGAATGCAGGTATCCGCGATGCACTTTCGCTTCAGTGGATGATACGGGCTGCCAGTAGACGGCGGCGGCCTCGTTCGCGTACGCCTGCAACGTGTTTTGCAGCTTCACGGTCGAATGGCTGGAATCAACGCTCTCCCATATCGGCGCTCCGGCCTTGTCCAGAATGTCCGTATAGGCGGACGCGACGAGCGTCTTGTCGTCCGATTTGCCGGACGTGAACCATTGCAGGGAGGCGAGCTTGTCTCCATCATCCGTCGCGGACAATGATGCGATGCCCGGCTGCATGGCGGACGCGCTGAAATAGTGTGTTTCGCCGCCAAGCAGCGGATGGCCTGTCTTCATATGCCACTCGTAGCCGAGACCGTCTGCGGTGCGCGCGGGGAAGAATCCGATGTCGCAGCCGTTCTGATAGTTCGTGATGTTCGTCAGCACCTCGCCCACATAGTTGAAGTCCACTGCCTGATAGTTCGCTTCGGACTTGCCTGTCTCCGCCGTCTCCAGCACGACGGGCACATGGCTGTGGGGCCAGCTCATGGCCTGTTCGACGAGATTGCGCGCGACCGTGTTCCATGTGACGTTCTTGTATGACGTGTCGTATTGGGAATCCGGCGAACCGTCCGGCTTGACGAGGCTTTTGCCCATCGCCTTCGCCGGAAGAATCGTCCTGTGGTCGAAATACGTCCACATGCCGGAGGCGACCAAGGTCAGAACGCCAGAGTCGGCGTCATAGTCGCGGCGCATGAGCACGCCGCCGACCGCAAGTCCGTCATCTTCGGCGACCATGACCGTCTTGCCGATGGCGGCGGTGTTTCTCAAGTCCAACAGTCGCGCATCGTTGGCGATATATTGCAGCCTCGTATCATCCGAGCTTGCGTAAATAGGCACCTTCACCGTAAGCGAATCCGTGTCGTTCAGTTTCATCTCCCATTCGGCGGAAGTATGCGGCAGCGGGATGATGCGGCGTCCGGTCAGCAGGTCAGCAAGATAGATTCTCACCTCCAAGCCTCCTTCCATTCGACCGTCATCGACGGGGTGCCCGACTGCACGCCCAACGGCGTGAACTGTATCGTCGCATCACCAGAGGGACGGAACCAGTTCTCTTCGGTGAGGAACATGCTCAAATCCGACTGGTTCTGGAACAGGACGCGCTCATTGTCGAAATCGAACACCATCGTTTCGTCAGGGTTGATTTGACGGTGGAATTCGACCGCTTCGCCGGTTTCGACGCAGTGGATGCGCACGCCTTCCGACAATCCGCCACTGATTCTCACGACAAGATGCGTCGGAACGAAACCGCTTCCGGTGATGGCGACACGTCCCGGATTGCCGACCTCACCTTCCGTCAGCGGGTCGAGCAGCGGGTCGGTGATGCCCTCGCCGTCCGTCGGCACGCCGACCGTCTGCGAAAGCAGCGGCCCATACAGGTAGGGGGATGGCGCGAGCAGTCCAATCTGGAACGCGGCCTTGCCGCGATACCGGTATTCGTCCACGGTCATCGACCTGAGTTCCGCATCGCACGACAATGCTTCACCGGCGCCCTTCTGCACGGTGACAGGCACCAGACGTCCGGCCATGCCTCGGAGACGGCGCATCATCTCGTCGGTGGCTTCGACCGTGCCGGTCGAATAGTAGCCGTTGACGGTGATGGTGCGCCCATCATAGTATGTCGTGCCGGGAACGGCGTTGCCGTCGGCTCTGGCCCAAGAATCCTGTTCGGTCTTGGCCGACGGCAAATCGTCGAAACCGCTCATTGACACTAGCGTGAACTCGTGTCCGGCATCGCCGTAAAGCGTGATGTCACCAACGGTGACGGTTATCGTGCTCAAGGTCTGACACTTCCAATCATCTCATTGTTCAAAGCGTATCCGAATCGGCGGGCCACGAGTTCCACGTCGCTCAACGGGCTTGCCACCACATTGTCGATGTGGACTCCGCCAGCATACCGCTGGTCGCCGGCCGACACCATTCCAGTATAGTCTTTAAGCTGCGGAGTAGACACCATGCCAAGACCGGCCGCGTCAATCTGGTCGAAATCCAAGGAGCCGAGCACGTCATCGACCTGACCGCGCACGAACGCGCCTTGGGCGCCGATGGCCTTGCCGAAGTCGCGCATAAGATGCTCGCCGGACACGCTGGTGTAGCCTGAGCCGGAGAACGGGCCGACCTTCGCAGGAGAGAACGGGAAGAAGTCTCGAATCTTCCGCAACGCGCCACTGACCGCGCTTTTCACGCCTTCGACCGCGTTGAGGATGCCCTGCTTGAAACCGTTCATCAACGCCGCGCCGGAGTCCAGCAGCCATGAGCCCGCTTTTGCGAACATGCCAATGATTTTGCCCGGAATGCCTTTGATAAAGCCGAGGATGCGACCACCCAATCCGGAGAACGGTCGGGCGATGTTTCCGATAATCGCAGGAATCGCGCTCACGACGGCCATGAAAATGCTCGGGAAGTTCGAGGCGATGCTGGTCACCACGCTGATGAAGGCGTTCAACAGCATGGGTAGTCCGTTGATGATGCCGGTCACCAATCCGCCGATGATTGCGGGCAGCTGGTTAATGATGGCAACGGCGATGCCCGGCAACGCGGCAGCCAACGAGGTTATCACGCCGGTGAGGGCGGACACCAACGCCGGAATCAATGTCGGCAACGCGGAGGCGATGCTCTGTCCGATGGAGGGGAGCGCGGCCACGATGGTGGCGCCCAACGTTTGAATGCCGGAAGCCAAGGATGCGCCGAAGCCGCTGATGAAACCGGCGATTGCCCCGCTGTTGTCTCCGATTGCGGAGAACGCGACCTGAATGCCTGCTATCAGCGCCTGACCGAGCGATGTCATGAGCGACGGAATCTGGCCTGCCATCGTGGCGAACAGCGCGCCGAACGCTTCCAGCATCGGCTGGCCGTAAGTGCTGATGAACGTTGGCAGTTGGGCGAACATGTCTGAGAACGCCTGCGTGATTTGCGGCAGCATCGTCATCAACGCCGGACCAAGCGTCTGTCCGACGCTCATGAGCGCGTTGGCGATGCCCGGCAGCGCGGCCGTGACGCTCGACACCATCTGCGGAAGTGCGGCGGCGAACGCGCTCGCCATGGCAGGCAGTTTCGTCTGGATGCCGGTGAGCGCGCTGTCGAGACTCTTCTGCCATTCGTCGAACTTGCCTGACATCTGGGACGGGTCAAGCTTGAACAGCGTCTGGAAGCCGATTGTCAGGCCGGTGAACAGCGCGCCGGTCACACCCAACCGGGAAGCGATGTCGCCAACCTTGCCGATTGCCGCACCGACTCCATTCACGGCCGCGCCGAATCCCTTCAACGCGCCGGAAGACACTTTCAACGCGGCGGAGCCGATAGTAGAGAACGCGGCCTTTCCAGCGGACGCCAACGGACTGAACCGTCCGATAAGACGCGACACGGCTCCGCCGAACGTGGCGGACAATCCTGCACCAACCGTCTTCGCGGCGGAAGTCAGCGGGGCGAACGGATTCTGACCTTTGAACGAGCCGAAAATCTTTTCGGGAAGACCTTGGAACGGAATCGACAACGTGGACGCCGCTTCCGACCCGAACGATTTAAGCCCGCCCTTGACGGAGGATAGTCCGCTGCTTACCGCCGACCCGAGTTTGGACATGGTGTCGCTGATGCCGGTCGAATCCAGCATCTCGTCGAACACGGTCTTGAATTCAGCCGCCTTGCCTTTCACGTTCTCGACCATGGTGAGCACGCCGGATTCCACGTCTGCGCGAAGGACTTCCATCTTCGTCTTGGCGTTCGAGACGATTTCCGCGAGAATGTCCTTGACCGGCGCCCACTGCTGCGCCGTGTTCGCGGCATAGTTGGACAATCCGCTCTTCAGATTGCCGAACGTCTGCATGATGCTGTCGGACGCGGACACGGCGGAGCCGACCAAGGGGAGGAACACGTTCGGAATCTTGAAGCCGGTAAGCTCCTTGAACTCGCGTCCCACCTGCACGAGCTTGTCACGGTAAATGTCGGCGTCCTGTCCGGCGACATCCAACGAACGGTAGATGCCGGAATCCACGGCGATGGTGTCTGCGGCGGCACGAATGTCGCGGAACGCCTGAACAAGTGAGGGGGCCTTCTTCCGTGCGGCGGCATCCACTTCGGTGTTGAGGGTTTCGAACGCTTTGAGGAACGCTTCGGGAAGCGCTTCAGCGTCGGAGCCCATCGCGTTCAAACCGTTTTGCAGAAGCTTCACATTGTCGGACACGTGTCCGACGCCGTTCAGCAGATTCGACGCGGCCTTCTGGACGATATCGAAGCCAGCCGCGCCCTTCTCGCCGAAACTGAACGCGTACGACTCCAAGTCTTCGAACGCGACGTTGAACTTGCCGAGCGCGTTCTGCGCCCTCGTCGATGCGGCCAGCGTCTTCGACATCGCGGCGGACATGGACGCGAGCTTGTCGATGACCGCAGCCGATGCGGACACGGCGGTTCCGAACGCGCTTGTGAAGCCGGAACCAAGTTTGATGAGCGTGTTCTTCACTCCCACCAGCGCGGTTCCGATGAACGGGATGCGGGATGCGAACCGGTCGTTCGTGGCGACCATGAGGCTGAAGACGGTGGTGCCGATGACGCCTACGGTATTCAGCGCGTCGCCCAAGGAGGATAGGAGGTTGGCGTTCTGCGAGTTCAGGCTGATAATGTTCGTCAACGGGGCGAGGAACTGTTCGACCTGCTGCGCGTTGAACGCCTTGTTGACGGCTGGCGCCAGCTGGTTGACGAACGTAGCGGCCAGCGTGGACGCGGCGTTCGACAATGGCACGAATCCTGCAAGCATTTCGCCGAACGTGTCCACCATGCCGGAACCGGAGATGGCGGTCAACGCCTTGCCGACGTTCACGGACAGTGCGGTGGCTGCTTCGGCAGACCTTACGCCGACCGTGTTCTTGATGCTGTTCCACGCGCGGTCTGCCGTGACGGGCATGGCGGCGAACTGCTTCTCGATGGAGTCGGCGTTCTCAAGCACCGTATCATAGAGGGCTTGGCCGCTGATTTTGCCTTCCTTGCCCAACTGCTTCAGCTCGCCTACGGACACATTGAGATGCGTGGCGAGCATTCGTGCGATTTGCGGCGAGTTCTCCATGATGGAATTCAGCTCGTCGCCGTTGACGATGCCCTTGCCCAACGCCTGTGTAATCTGCCGCATGGCGCTGGACGCTTCCTGAGTGGATGCGCCAGTGCTAATCATGTTCATGTCGAGCAGTTTGGTGAACTTGGCCGCGTCGCCGTAATTGGTCACGACTTCCGGCGCGAGCGTGCGCAGACGCGCCGCCGACTGGACGAAGTCGTCCGTGGAGACGCCGACCTTGTTCGCGTATTTCAGCGACGTTTCGAGAGAGTCCTTATAGTCTCCGGTGTCGCCAACCGCGTTTTTCAGCATTGCGGTGGTCTGACCCCACTGGTTGCCCATTTCGATGATGTTGGACGTGATGCCTTTGACGGCATTGCCGACCGAGGCGACCGCTACGATGGCGGCGGCGGTGTTCAGATACCTGCCGAGGTCGAGGTTCGCGAAGCCGTCCCCGAAAGCGTTGGAGGAACGCCGCCCACCGGTGGTGAATGAGGCGAACACGTCATTGAGCGCGCCTTTCACGCCGCCTTGCAGGTCGAGGCTCTTATTGAACGAGCCGGAGAACAGTTGTGACATACCCAAACCGTGAGAAGCGAAGAGTCGGCTTGTGCCGGACGCCAGTTTGGGCTGGACAGCGGGGGTGAGCACCGCGCCCTTGCTTGCCTTAACAAGTGCGGACTGCAAGCCTTCCAACGACGGAAGCACTTGTATCCATGCGGTCGCGATGCTGCCCTTTGCCATCTATTGTTCCTTTCGGTGAAGACCCAACGCCTTGTTGATGTCTTCAGTGTTCATCGAATCGAGTCCGTAATCCTCCGTTTTAGTGTTCTTCTGGTTTTCCGGCAGCACGCTTTTCGGCTTACTCCCCTTGCCGGAGTAGGGGGCGAGCGTTGACTGTTGGATGATGTCGAGCAGTCGTGCGGTCGCTCCGAACGTGCCTATGAGTTTCGCCCGTTCCAATATGGTGTATTGGCGTGGACTACCGTATTGGCTTGCGAAGTCAGCCAAGATTTGGCTGTCCCATTTGTCTGGGTTTATCGCATAGGTCAGTCTTTCGACTGTGATTCCGTAATCGTCGGCAATTTTCCCGACAAGTACTCCCATGCGTCGAGAATGTCATCGTCAACCGCGTTCATGAGCTGCTCGTACTTGGTTTCGGTCAGTACGGTCTGCATGAGCTTGTCGATGAGCCATACGGTTTCCAAGCTGTCTTCCACGCCTTCCGAGTGGATTGCCTGCTGGAATTTGCGGTTGCGGAGGAGCTTCGCGTAGGCGTCTGCCCAATCGTCGTTGAAGTCTTCGATGGTGATGGTTGGTTTGCGTTTTGCCATTGGTTTTCCTTTCGGATTGTGTTGTGTTCCTTTATAAGGATACCCCACATGCCGGTCAAGACTGGGTGGCATGTGGGGTATGGTTCCTGTCAGGGGGAGACTATCGCGATATCGTCGAAGGCGAAAGTAGCGCCGTCACAGCTTGTGCAGACCACACGAGCCATCACCGGCGAACCGCCGGTTTTGAACTCTCCTGAAACAGGCGTCCAGTTAGGAAATAAATTCGGGACTTGATGGCTTTTGAACATGACGGCTTGCGTATCGACGTCTTCCACTTCGAGTCTCACATGAGTCCCGGCCACTGAACTTCGTACGTAGTACGAACATCTTATGGATTGATTCGGTGGGATAACGAACGTATCTGAATATACACGAGACTTAAAAACCGAAAGGACGTGACCACCTCCATGCGCATTGTCTCGTTCAACAATACTATCCGTAGGTGTCCACTGCGCTTTGGAACCTTCGAAGTTGCCGTTTGGAACAAGATTGTCGGTAAACTCTCCAAAATCGTAGGCGGCATCGAGGTTCAGAACGCTCTTATATCGCACTGCGCTCCAAACGTTGACACCGCCACTCGTACCATCGACTGTGGATTTCAGAATCTTCAGGTCGAACCCTGTGCCTTTCGGCAGGGTGAGAACGCCGGTGTACACGCCATCCTCACCCTTAGCCATCTGCACGCCGGAGGTTCGCTGCCAAGGGTCGGACTGACCCCAGTCGCCGAGAATCCACATAGCACCGCCTTCAGCAACCGTCGTATCGGTGACGGTTACCGTAAGGCTACGATTCAGAGAGCCTACGCTTTTGGGATGGTGATGTACTGGGTCTGCGCGGGCTTGTCGGCGGTCGGATAAGCGTTGATGGTGAACTCGAAGTTCACGAGAGCCGTATGCACGTGGGTGATGTCGCCGGTGATGAGGAACGTGGCGTCCGCCATCACGTTGCGGCGCTTGCGGCCACCCTTGAGCATTTCGTCGATGACGATGACGTGGTGTTCAAGGTCGCCAGCCTGCTCCTTGACGGTGATGACGCCATCCTTGGTATCGGTGGCGTTGGTGACGGTCACGTTGCCGGAGCCGTAGGCGACCTTGAGCAGGTCTTCGTTCAGGGCTTCGATGCAGGTGCCCGTCCAAGTCTTGGAGAACGTCGGGTCGGCCTGTGCTACGGTATCGCCGCCAGCCGCCACAATGCCATCGCCCGGTTCTAACGATGCGGGTTCGGTCAGACCGTCTTCGGACAGGTAGCCGAGGCCGACGAATGCGGCGTCCAGTTCGGTGGTAGCGTCGGAGGGGGTTGCGGTGCCCAGTGGGGCGACCCAAATATAGCCGGACTTGTTGGCACTGGCGCCCGGCTTGGAGAATGTCACGTTTGCGGAAGACTGCTTTG